>ENA-OQKI01000068-OQKI01000068.1-human-gut-metagenome-genome-assembly--contig:-NODE-68-length-25211-cov-3.089898_pt1 | contig 25211 bp, 17 predicted proteins | sample MGYA00242778_ERZ504798 | MGnify/ENA primary metagenome ERZ504798 (study PRJEB26092, sample SAMD00036414) | human gut metagenome | host: Homo sapiens | study: EMG produced TPA metagenomics assembly of... | reverse complement strand
TCCACAGCAAGGCCCAGAGCGGCTGCGATACAGCACGCCAGCACAATCGATTTGTCGAAAAGCCTGTTCATACGGGTATTGTACGCGAAGCCGCGCGTGGTGGAGGGACCGCCTGCGCAACTGTGACATTCCTCCCGCGCGGCAAAGCGTCGTCGATCGCTCGCGCGAGCGGGGGTTTCGCCTCTGCCCCCTCGCACTCGTGACAAAGCTCACTGGTGCGCGCCGTCCGCTCCTGCGATGATGCAATCGTACCGGGCCACGACCAACAGAAGGGCCGCCTCATGACAGATATCGTCCACGTCGAAAACCTCGTCAAGCGCTACGACGATCTTATCGCGCTCGACCACTTTAACCTGAGTATTGCCCCTGGCGAGATCTTTGGCCTGCTGGGCCCCAACGGCTCGGGCAAGACCACGTCCATCAACTGTATCCTGCAGCTGCTCGCCTACGACAAAGGCACCATCGAGCTGTTCGGCGAGCCCATGACGCCCGCCCGCTACGACCTCAAGCGCCGCATCGGCGTGGTGCCGCAGCAGGTGGCGGTGTTTGACGAGCTCACGGTGCGCGAGAACATCGACTATTTCTGCAGCCTCTACGTTAACGACCGCAAGCGCCGCCGCGCGCTGGTGGACGAGGCGATCGACTTTGTCGGGCTGGGCGACTTTACCAAGTTTCGTCCCGGCAAGCTTTCGGGCGGACTGGCGCGCCGCCTCAACATTGCCTGCGGCATCGCACACAAGCCCGAGCTCATCTTCTTTGACGAGCCCACGGTGGCGGTCGACCCCCAGAGCCGCAACGCCATCCTGGAGGGCATCTGCCGCCTGCGCGACGAGGGCGCTACGGTGGTGTATACCAGCCATTACATGGAGGAGGTCGAGCAGATCTGCAGCCGCATCATGATCATGGACGGCGGCCGCGTGCTGGCGCAGGGCACCAACGACGAGCTTAAGCGCATGATCCAGATGGGCGAGCGCGTGACTGTTGAGGTCGGTGCCGTCGAGGCCGCCACGGTCGAGCGACTGCGCGCCCTCGAGCACGTGCTTTCGGTCGAGCTGTCCGGCGGCGAGCTCGTCTGCACCTGCGAGGCGAGTCCGCACAATCTGGTCGACATCCTCGACACGCTGCGTGCTGCCGACGTGGCGCTCGGCCGCGTGTGGAGCGAACCGCCGACCCTCAACGACGTGTTCCTCGAGATCACCGGCCGCGAGCTGCGCGACTAGGGGGCAGCCATGTTCAACACCATCATCACTACGGTCAAGACGCTGCTGCGCCGGCCGAGCACGTGGGTCTGGGGTGCTCTCTTTCCCGTCGCACTTTCCACGATGTTCATGTTTATGTTTGCTAACCTCAGCTCCGACGGCAAGATCGACCCGGTGCCGGTTGCCGTCGTGGCGGACGAGGCTTGGGACGCTTCGACCTTTAAGGGCGTGGCGACGTCGCTTGCCAAGGAAGACAACGATCAGCTGCTCGAGATCCACGAGTGCGAGGATGTGGACGCCGCGAACCGTGCGCTCAAGTCCGGCGAGGTCGCGGGCATCTATACGGTTGATGCCGCGGGCACGCCCAGGCTCACGCTGCTGTCGAGTTACGACAGCTCGCGCGCCTCGTCGGTGCTCACCGACCGCAGCATCCTTGAAACGGTGGCAAGCTCGTATACGCAAAATGTCGAGCTCATGCGCCAGATTGCCCAGGACAACCCGGCGGCGCTCGCCGATCCGGCGGCGGTTGCGCACGCCCTGTCGCTCGAGGGCGGAACCCGCCGCATGAGCCTGACTCGTGCCACGCCCGATGGCACGGTCATCTACTATTACGCGCTTTTTGGCCTGGTCGCGATGATGTCTGCCGAGTTTGCCGCCTTGAGCGTCGTCGATTTGCAGCCTAATCTGTCGGGCCTTGGCGCGCGCCGCTGCGTGGGCGGTCTTTCCAAGACGGCGTCGCTGGCCGGCATTTTTGTCGGCTCGTGGCTGGTTTCCTTTGCATCGATGGCGGTTGCGATCGGCTACGTGCGCCTGGTCGTGGGCGTCGACTTTGGCGGGCGCGAGGGGTTGTGCCTGCTGGGCGGGGCTGCATCCGCGCTTGCCGCCACGGGCCTGGGGCTTTTGTGGGCACGCTTCCCGTTAAGGGCGGCAAGGCATCCAAGTCGGGCATCCTCACGGGCTTTGCCACCACGTGCGCCCTGTTTGCCGGCCTCTACGGCGAGCCGGCGATGGCGCTTGCCGACGACGTCGCCCGCGCTTGTCCGGTCGAGTGCTGGCTCAACCCCGTCAAGCTCATCTGCGACATGTTCAATCGCCTGTATTTCTTTGAGGACCTGGGGCCCTTCGCTGTTCGCGCCGGCGCGCTCGTCCTGATGGCCCTGGTGTTTGTCGCCGCCGCTACGCTGATCTTTGGAAGGAGCCGCTATGAGCACCTTTAAGACCGCGCTTCGCATGGCGCTGGCGCACCCGTTCTACCTGCTCATCTATACGGTGTTCATCTCGCTCATGGGCGTATTCATCGCGGCTTCGGTGAGCTGGAACTCGTCGCAGCTTACCGAGTACAAGCCCTACGACACCAACGTGATCGTGGTCGACCGCGACAATAGCGACCTTTCGCGGGCGCTTACCAAGCACCTGGGCTCACGCTTTGACCTGGTCACGGGCGTCGGCGACGACACATACGACCTTGCCGACGCGCTCTCCAAGAGCAACAGCGCCAAGGGCAGTGCCGATTGCGTGTTCTTTATCCCGGAGGGGTTTGAGGACGATCTTGTTGCAGCCGCCCGCGCGGGGGAGTCCCTGCCCAAGCTCGATGTGACCTACGGTGCCGGCACCATGGCGGCGGCGCTTTCGTCTGCCGAGGTCTCGCGGTGGATCTCGCTCGCGGGCGCTGCGGCCGCACTAGAGCCCGCTGCCTCCAACGGCGACGTCGCAAGGGCCGCCGAGCACGCGGCCGCAAAGCGCGCGGAGGTCCAGATCGAGCAGGTCAAGGTCGACTCGACTGCTGCTACCACGCTCGAGTCGTACTTCAACTTTGGCGCGTACGCGATCATCTCGTCGGTCATCGTGTCGGTGGGACTGGTGTTCTCGGGCATGAACGAGCCCGAGCGCGTGCGCCGCATGGATGCCAGCCCGGTCTCTGAGCGCCAGCGTTCGCTCGCTGTGTTCGCGGCCGCCGCCGTGCTCACCGTCTGCATCTGGCTCGTGTCGAGCATGATGGGCGTCGTGGGCTTTGCCAGCGCGGTTGCCGAGGTCGGCGTGGGTCGCGTGTGCCTGGCGCTGGCGGCAACGTTTGCCCTGGCGTGCACGCCGCTGGCCGTTGGCTTTATGCTGTCGAGCCTGGGCGCGCGCGAGGAGCTGCTCAACGGTGTGGGCAACCTGCTCGGCATGCTCATGACGTTTTTGGGCGCGCCTGGATGCCGCTGTCGCTCATGGGCTCGGCCGTGCAGACGGTGGCGCACTTTGTGCCGACGTATTGGGTGAACGACGCGATCGGCAAGGCGCTTACCTCTGACCTGACGTCTGCCGCGCTGGACGACATCGCCTGCGACCTGGGCGTCACGGTGCTCTTCGCCGCCGCCATCGCCGCCGTAGGCCTAGCCCTCGCCCACAACAAATCCAGCGTCTAGCCACCTAGTCATTGGGGACAATCTTTGCCGATCCGCCGGCAGGGCTGGCAGGGACTGTCCCAATATGTCGGCACTTGGGGACCACTCATTGGGGACAGACTTAAATGAGCGATTTCACTCATTTAAGTCTGTCCCCAATGAGTAGGTTGGAAAATAGTTCGCGCACGTCGCTTAAAAATAGTTCACCTGGGTTTACTATTAGCCTAGAAAAGTGGCAGAAGGCTAACAACGGGGGATAGCATGGCGACAAAGCAAGCGTATGTCCAGGTCAAAGGGCTCAAGAAACACTATGGCGACGGTGATGCGCGCCTGACGGTACTCGATGGCATCGACACGTCCATCAACCGCGGCGAGATCTGCGTCATGCTGGGGCCCTCGGGCTCGGGCAAGTCGACCTTTCTCAACCTGATCGGCGGCCTGGAGGATGCCGACGGCGGCTCCATCATGGTGGACGGCTGCGATCTCACGGCGCTCAAGCCCGCCGATCTGGGCGAGTACCGACGCCGCGAGCTGGGCTTTGTCTTCCAGTTCTACAACCTGGTGCCCGACCTTACCATCAAGGAAAACATCGAGGTCACGGCGCACCTGTCCAAAAAACCGCTCGACGTCGACGATCTGCTGCGTTCGCTGGGCCTCTACGAGCACCGCAACAAGTTTCCGCGCCAGGTCTCGGGCGGCCAGCAGCAGCGCTGCGCCATCGGCCGTGCGCTCGTCAAAAATCCGGGTCTGCTGCTGTGCGACGAGCCCACGGGCGCGCTCGACTACAAGACATCCAAGGAAATCCTGCAGCTCATGGAGGACGTCAACCGCACCTACGGCTGCACCATCATCATCGTCACCCACAACGCCGCCATCGCGCGCATGGCCAATCGCGTGCTGCGCCTGCGCGACGGGCGCATCGTCGAGGACGAGCTCAACGAGTCGCCCGTCGCGGCCGCCGAGCTCGATTGGTAGGCGGCGCCATGACACCTCTCGCAAAACGTCTCCCGCGCGAGCTGCGCCGCAATATCGGCAAGTACCTGGGCATCTTTTTGCTTATGTGCGGAAGCATCGCCCTCACGTCGGGCTTTTTGCTCGCGGCGCATTCCATCGGCTGCCTCATTGACGACATGCGCGACGACTACACGATTGAGGACGGCCGCGTGACTACCTCCTTCGAGGCCACCAAAGATCAGCTCAAGGCTGCCGAAGACGCGGCTGAGGACGTCGGCGGCGTTACGTTCTACAAGAATTTCTCCATCGACGCCATCATCAAAAAGGCGGCTGGCGACGACGGCACCAAGCGCACCCTGCGCACCTACGCGCATCGCACCAAGGTTGACATTGCGTCCTACTGCGAAGGCAGGCAGCCCAAGACGGACGATGAGGTGGCAATCGACCGTGTCTTCGCCACCAACAACGACCTCGCCGTGGGTGATAAGGTCGAGCTTGAGGGCCGCACCTACACCATCTGCGGCATCATGACCCAGCCCGATAGCCAGGCGCTGTTCCTCGACAATTCGGACTTTACGGTGAACACCATCACGTACGGCGTGGCCGAGGTCACCGACGCCGGCTTTGCCGCGCTTGAGGACGCCGGCGGCGCGCCTGCCTACACCTACTCCTTTACCTTTACCGATCGCGACCTCCCCACCGCGGATCGCATCGATGCGGAGCAGGATATGGTCGAGGCGCTGACCGATGCCGATGCGCGCGTGGACGATCTGATCGATGCCGATTCCAACCAGGGCATTGGCTATGCGCGCGACGACGTGGACGGCGACTCCATGATGTGGATGACGCTGCTCAACATTATCATCGTGATCATGGCGTTTGTCTTTGTGGTGCTCACTGACGCCACCATCGAGGAAGAGAGCGCCATCATCGGCACGCTGCTCGCCAGCGGCTATCGTCGTCGCGAGATCGTGCTGCACTACCTGGCGCTTCCCGCCATCGTGGGTGTGCTCGCGGCACTTTTGGGCACTGCGCTTGGCGTTGTGTTCTTTACCGAGCCCATGCGAAGCCTCTATTACGGTTCGTACAGCCTGCCTCCCTTCCAGGTGTACTGGAGCTGGGAGATTTTTGTGAAGTGCGCCGTGGTTCCCGCTGCCGCGCTCATCCTCATTACGCTGGTGGGCCTGCTTCGCAAGATGGGCAAGACGCCGTTGCAGTTCCTTCGTCACGAGGCGAGCGGCAAATCGGGCACCAAGCGCGGCCTGCAGCTGCCGGAGCGCATGGGCTTTGTCTCGCGCTTTCGCCTGCGCATCTTCCTGCGCAACCTGGGCAACTTCGCCACGCTCTTCGTGGGCATTGCGTTTGCCTCGCTGCTGCTGCTCTTTGGCCTGGCGATTCTGCCCACGATGACGCATTACGCCGACAACCTCGAGACAAGCCTGGTCGCCGAGCACCAGTACACGCTCAAGGCTCCGCTAGAGCTTGAGGGTACTGCCGAGGAGCGCGGGCAGTGGGCGGCGCTCGAGCGCTTGCAGTCGGTGGATGGTGCGCTGCTCTCCGCCGCTCAGGATGCCAGCGACGAGCTCGATGACGCGGCCGATGCGGCGCAGACGGCAGCCGATGCCGCGACCGCATCTCCGTCTGCCGAGAGTCTGGCCGCAGCGCAGGATGCGCTCGCCAAGGTCCAGGACAAGAAAGATACGCTTTATACGCGCCTCGATGACCTTGCCGATGCCCTCGGCTGCGACCGCGACGAGGCTATCGACCTGATCGACAAGGCCTCTAAGATCGGCACTGACAACGACGACATCCACCCGGTCAATTCGACCGACAACGGCGCGGGCGCAATCGCGCAGGCCGAGAAATATGCCGTCTACCAGCTGCAATACGACCGCGGCGATGGTAATGGCGAGGAGACGATTTCCGTCTACGGCATCTCGCCTGATTCGCGCTACTGGAAGGGCCTCAACATCGGCGACGGGCACGTCGTCTTTGGCGGCGGCCTGCTCTACAAGTTTGGCTGGAGCGAGGGCCAGAAGGTCGAGCTTCGCGACAAGTACGAGGCTCGGGATTATTCCCTTGAGTACGCGGGCAAGGGCTGCTCCTGGGGCTCAAAGTCGGACATGAATATCTATATGAGCATCGATGACTTTAACGAGCTGTTCGACAACGATGCCGCCTACTTCAACGGCTATGTGAGCAACGAGAAGCTCGACCTCGACGCGCGCTACTTTGCCGGCGACACCACGCCCGACGACATGCGCGCCGTGGGCGACCAGTTTATCGGCATGATGAGCAAAATGATCGGCACGATGGTCGGGCTCGCGGTGTTTATCTTCCTGCTGTTTATGTACCTGCTGACCAAGGCGGTGATCGACCACAGCGCCCGTTCGATCAGCTACATGAAAGTCTTTGGCTATCGCGATAGCGAGATCTCGCATCTGTACATCCGCTCGATCACGCTGTGCGTGGCGGCGTCGCTCGTGCTGAGCCTGCCGGTCATTATTGGCTCGCTCACGGCCATCTTCCGCTCGATGTTGCTCGCCTACAACGGCAATATCGAGATCTACGTGCCCGCTTGGTCCATGGCTGCATGCGTCGGCATTGGCTTTGCGACCTACCTGGTCGTGGCGCTGCTACACACGCGCTCTATCAAGCGCGTCAGCCTGGCCGAAGCCCTCAAGGTGCAGGAGTAGTCATCGGGGACAGTCTTTGCCGATTCGCTGGCCGGGCGGCAAGCACTCATTTAAGTCTGTCCCCAATGAGTGCCTAGCGACTCGGCGTTGTGCTTGACTTCAACCCCACTTCAACGGGTACCATCCTCTATGTCTGTAACGCCATATAGACCGAGGGGATAGATCTATGACCGCAACCGCACCCGCAGCACCGGCAAAGGTGTACTTCACCAACCTGCGCACGCATGCTCGCGAGAGCCAGCTCGACAAGCTCAAGCGCCTCATCCGCCGCGCTGGTATCGAGCGGATCGACTTTGAGAACAAGTTTGTCGCCATCAAGATTCACTTTGGTGAGCTGGGCAACCTGAGCTTTTTGCGCCCCAACTACGCCCGAGCCGTCGCGGACGTCGTGAAGGAGCTGGGCGGCAAGCCCTTCCTTACCGACTGCAACACGCTCTATGTGGGTAGCCGCAAAAATGCGCTCGAGCACATCGACACCGCCTACCAGAACGGCTTTACCCCGTACGCCACGGGCTGCCAGATCATCATCGCCGACGGCCTCAAGGGCACCGACGAGGCGCTCGTCCCGGTCGAGGGCGGCGAGTACGTGCGCGAGGCAAAGATCGGCCAGGCACTCATGGATGCCGACATCGTGATTAGCCTCACCCACTTTAAGGGCCATGAGCAGGCCGGCTTTGGCGGCGCCATGAAGAACCTGGGCATGGGCGGCGGCAGCCGTGCCGGCAAGATGGAGCAGCATGCCGCCGGCAAGCCGAGCGTCGCGACCGAGCACTGTATTGGCTGCCGTGCCTGCGAAAAGATCTGCGCGCACAACGCCATCTCGTTTGACGGCACCCGCGAGCGCGAGCTGGCGAGTGGCAAGACCGTCGAGGTGCACGTGGCCGCTATCGACCACGACCGCTGCCTGGGCTGCGGCCGCTGCATCGGCGTGTGCAACCAGGACGCCATCAATCCCGACTATGACGCCGCTGCCGACGTACTCAACTGCAAGATCGCCGAGTATACGAAGGCCATTGTCCAGGATCGCCCCAGTTTCCACATCTCGCTCGCCATGGACATCAGCCCCAACTGCGACTGCCATCCCGAGAATGACACGCCCATCGTCAACGATATCGGCATGTTCGCCAGCTTCGACCCGGTCGCCATCGACCAGGCCTGTGCCGATGCCGTCATGGCATCCGAGCCGCTGCCCAACACCGAGCTTACCGACAGCGCCGCCAAGATGGAGCACAACCACGAGCATCTGGAGGGTGAGCAGGCGCGCGACCCCTTCTGCATCACGCATCCCGACACCGACTGGCGCGCGTGCATCGCGCATGCCGAGAAGATCGGCCTGGGCACGAGCAAGTACGAGCTCATCGAGGTCAAATAGCGCCTAGCTATTGGACAAAACAAGCGCATTCGTGGCGTAATTCAAGCAAAAACCGCCCGCGAGCACAGCGCTCGCGGGCGGTTTTCCGGAAGTATGCGGCAAATTTCGAGACCGCCGAGCACACGACGTTTTTTGGCAACAAAACCCCTGATAAATTGTTGATAAAACTGCGGTCTGGTCGGCAGTTCCAGATTTTGCCGCATACTTTCGAAAATAGGGGGTCAGATAAAGCCCCGGACGTTGCTTTTTGCCTAAAAATTCTTTCCGAGGAAGTCGTCGACCGTGTTCCAGTAGAGCTCGGGGTCAACTTGCGCACTCTTGGCGTGGGTGGCGCCATGGATGGTGAGCTTTTGCTTGACCTTGCCGGCGCACGCGTCGTAGTTTTGGTCGAGCATGTCGTACGGCACAAAGGTGTCCTGGTCGCCGTGGATAAACAGCATGGGAACCGTCGCGTGTTTGAGTTGCTCCACACTGCTTGCCTTATGAAAGTCGTAGCCTGCGCGCACGTTGCACACCAGGTTGGCCACATCGAGCAAAGGAAAACTGGGCAGCCCAAATACATCCTTGAGCTGCAGAGAAAACTCGTCCCAAACACTCGTATAACCACAGTCCTCGATAATGCATTTCACGTTTGCGGGCAGAGATTCCCCCGCGACGTCCATGGCGGTTGCCGCACCCATCGACTCGCCAAAGACCAGGATGCGCGCCTCGGGGTCAGCCTGAACGATTCGCTCGATCCATGCGACGACATCGAGCCGCTCGGGCCAGCCCATGCCGATATAGTCGCCGCCGGAGCGCTCGTGGGCACGGGCGGCAGGCGCGAGCACGTTCATGCCGCGGTCATGGAATCGTTTGGCGTATCGGGCCATACCGATGGGCTCATCGGTGTATCCGTGTAGGCAGATAGCGTAATTGTGCGTGCTCTCTGGGGCGGCAAAATACCAAGCGGCAAGTTCGGTTCCGTCATCTGCGGTGAGGCTGCTGCTCTCGCGGTTCTCTTTAAACCATGCCCGCGCCTCGGTTCCCTCGGCATCCGGCTGCTCACTTTCTTTGTCGTCCTTGCCGTCCTGCATCATCTTCATGGTGTATGGCGCGCGGGGATTCAGCGCGAAGTCAAACAGAAAGTTGCCGGCAAATCCGAGCAGTGCAATGACAACCACCAGTGCAACGATGCCGGCTATCTTGAGCTTTCGATGGGAATGTGTGTTTTGAGCCATGCGGTATTCTCCTATAACATGTTAATACATCAACATTTAATGCAAGCGCATTATGGACGTTCACCGTTGATGCGTCAACAGGCAAAGAATGGGTAAACAAAGGGTCACGTATGGTGCAAATTTCGCACGCACCCAGACGCTTTGATATAGTGTTGAGAACTCTTTACATTGGAGGATGTAACCGGCATGTCCGATTCGAGCGACAGTTCTAAGCCGCGACCCAAGACCGCGGCCGTTCCACACTACACGGTGGGTGAGGAGATCATGAACTCCGTCACCCATGGTGTCGGCTGTCTGCTGGGTATCGCGGGCCTGGTGCTCCTGATTGTATTCGCTGCCCTGCGCGGCGGAGGCCCGGCCCACATGGCTGCGGCAATTGTCTATGGCGTCAGCATTATCCTCGAATACCTAGCCTCCACGCTCTACCACGCGATTCAGCCCGCGCGCGCCAAGCGCGTGTTTCGCATCATCGACCACAGCTGCATCTACTTGCTTATTGCCGGCAGCTATACGCCGTTTTGCCTCATCACGCTCGCAAACGACGGCGGCCCTGCGCTGTTCTTTGCCGTATGGGCCATCGCCATTATCGGCATCGCCCTCGAGTGCTTTATGCGCGAACGTCAACCGCACTGGGTAAGTGGCCTGGTCTACTTGCTGATGGGCTGGCTCGTTGTCTTTAAGCTGCCCGAACTTGTGGCACTGCTCAACCCCGTGGCACTTGCCCTGCTCGCCGTCGGCGGCGTGTGCTACACCGCGGGCGTGCCGTTCTATATCGCCAAAAACGTGCGCTATCTGCACAGTGTTTTCCACTTGTGGGTGCTCGCCGGCAGCATCTTCCAGTTCATGGCGGTGATCCTCTTCGTAATCTAGCGACCACGCCCACGGCCCCGCTCGCACGGGCAACCGGCGCAATTGCCCTATCCGTCACCTACGCTTACTACCCAACGTCCCGAATCTTGGAGGTTCGAGAAACTCCCGATGGACATAACCATCTCCCTTATTACCACGCTCGTTTTAACGCTTATCAACGGCTACTTCTCCATGTCCGAGATGGCTCTCACCACGGCTAAGCGCGCCGTGTTGGAACACGATGCCGAGGAGGGCGATAAGCGCGCCGAGCGCGCCGTCCAGCTTGCCGCCGATTCCGACCAGCTGCTCGCCACCATTCAGGTCGCCATCACGCTCGTGGGCTTCGCCTCGTCCGCCGTTGCCTCGACGAGCCTGTCCGACCCGCTCGCCACGTGGCTCATGAGCTTTGGCATCGCGCCGCTCTCCGCCATCGCGCGCGGCCTGGCGCCGGTCATCATCACCGTCGCGGTCGCCTTCGTGTCCATCGTGATCGGCGAGCTCGTCCCCAAGCGCATCGGCCTGGCCAATGCCGAGGGCGTGTCCAAGCAGGTCGTGGGACCGTTGTCGTTTTTCCAAAAGATCGCCCGTCCGCTCGTGTGGCTGACTGGCGCTTGCTCCGATGGCCTGGCCCGCATTCTGCGCATCAAGAGCGCCGACGACCGGCAGAACGTCTCGGAAGAAGAGATCAAGTACATGGTCTCGGAGCAGGACGACCTGCTCGACGAGGAAAAGCGTATGATCCACGAGATCTTCGACCTGGGCGACACCGTTGCCCGCGAGGTCATGGTGCCGCGCGTGGACACCACCATGTGCGAGGACGACGAGACGGTCGCCGACGTGCTGTCTACCATGCGCCAGACCGGCTTTAGCCGCATCCCCGTCTATCACGAGGATCCCGACAACGTCGCGGGCATTGCGCACATCAAGGACCTGATCCAGCCCGCGCTCGACGGCAAGGGCGACCAGCCCATCGCCGGCTTTTTGCGCGACGCCACCTTTGTGCCCGACACCAAGGACATCCTGCCGCTGCTGTCCGAGATGCAGACCTCGCACGACCAGATCGTGGTCGTCGTGGATGAGTACGGCGGCACGGCCGGCATCATCACCATCGAGGACATCGTCGAGGAGATCGTGGGCGAGATCGAGGACGAGTTCGACCCCGACAACAAGTACCTCACGCGCCTTTCGCGCCGCGAGTGGCTCGTCGATGGGCGTTTTTCGTGCGATGACGCGATTGAGCTTGGTTGGCCGCTCGAGGAAAGCGATGATTATGAGACCATCGCCGGCTGGATTTTGGAGCTTTGCGACTCGGTGCCCGACATCGGAGAGGTGTTTGAGGTCGCGGGGTACAAGTTTAAAGTGCAGTCGATGCGTGGCCAGCGCATCTCGCTCATTCGCGTGATCGCTCCGGCCGAAACCGATAAGAAGGATTCCGAGTCTTCGGTAGACGAGCCGACGACGTCGGGTGCGGGTTCCGCGAATCCGCACGACGGCGACGAGTAGGACAAGGAAGAGTAGGGGAGAGTTATGGCAGGCCTGTTCAACATCCTTAAGGTCACCGTCAGCGAGGACAAGATCTGCGCGCACGTGCTGGTGAACCCCGGCATGCCGCTCATGACCTCGGAGGATATCGAGGCCACGGCGCGCGTGTACTACCTGGTGCCGGCGATTGCCAAGCACCTGTGCCTGGGCGATTCCGGCCGCGAGTTCCAGGACTGCATGGGTCAGACCGAGCTATGCCACCTGCTGGAGCATGTGACGGTTGAGCTCATGAACGAGACCGGTCTTGCCGGTAGCATCTCGTGCGGCCGCACGCGCGTAAGCGAGCATGACGAGCGTGTCTTTGAGGTCGAGCTTTCGTGCCCCGATGACGCACTGGCCATCGGTGCGCTGTCGTCGGCCACCTTTATGATGGACTGGGCGTACCTGCACGCCGACCAGCCTGCCCCCGACGTGGAAGGCACGGTCGCGGGCCTACGCAACCTGGTGCTGGGCATGCGCGCCGAGGCCGAGGGCAAGGATCCTCACGAGGCCGTCGCCGCTGCGAACGGCGAAGATACTGCCGAGGACGAGGGCGCTGACGAGGGCGATGTGCCGGTTGACGCCGAGCCCGTTGCCGATGCGACCGCCGAGCCCGTTTCCACCGAGCCCCAGGGCGTCCCCAACTTTGACGACGAGCCCCAGGTGGCGATTGATACCGAGGGCGCGGTTGCCGAGAACCACGAGGCCTCCGCTGCCGTCTTTGGCGGTGCGGCGACGGTTCCGGCGGGACCTGCGCATGAGGGCGGCCTGCCGCTCGTGGACGGCGCCGGCGAGGACCCGGGTGCCACGGTGGCCATGCCGGCTATGCCTCAGGAGTAGGCCTACGCGTTTATCACCATCACGTACCTGCGCCTTTGCCGTACGCAGATGAGCGGAGCGGCAAGTGATGCGCTGCGGGTATAATGGACAGCATTCAAACGGTGGGCACCGACGTGCCCGCAGGAGAGGAATGATCATGGGTAAGACTTTCAGCTTTGTCTCCGGCGCACTTTTTGGTGCTGCTGCTGGCGCTATTATCGGCGTTGCTCTGGCCCCGCGCTCGGGCGCCGAAACCCGCGCCATGGCTGCCGATATCGCCAACGACGCCTGGGACAATATGCGCGACACCTACGAGCACGGCGCCGAGGAGGCCCGTGCTGCGGTGAATGACTTTGGCCCGATGGTCGACGCCAAGACCGACGACCTGCGCGCCAAGGTCGACCTGGCCCGCGAGCGCATGGACCAGCTGCGCGAGCAGCTCAACGACGCCATTTCGGGTGGCAACGTGACGCCTGCCGCCGACGTCGTGGTCGAGAACGCCGTCGAGGCTGATGCCGGGGCTGCGGAACCCTCGACCGAGGCATAATGCGCGCTGGGGATTTTGTCGGCGCCAAGATCTATCGCAAGCCTACCGAGGACAAGCGCACCAAAAAGGACGGCACGCCGCGCAGCCCCAAAAAGCTCGGAAAGATTCACTTTCCGGTCTTTACCCCGGGCGGTACGCGCGTGGTCGGCTTTATGGTCCGCCAGTCCGATATCGCGGGCATGATCGAGCGTCCCGACCGATTCGTAGCGCTCGACGCCATTGGTGTCTACGAGGGCGCCATTGCGGTCGATGACGTCAAGGACACGTACGATGCCGCCGCCGCCAAGCGCCTCGACATCAACCTGGACGATTGCATCATCTGGGTCGGTATGGACGTGCGCACGGAATCGGGCGACGTCGTGGGCTATTGCTCGGACGTTGAGTTCAAGCCGCGCTCGGGCATCGTGCAGGCATTCTATGTGACCGCCGGTGCTGCTTCGAGTGTTTTGGTTGGTGACACGCAGGTGCCGCCGACGATGCTGCGCGGCTACGAGAACGGCGCGATGGTCGTCTCGGACGAGGTCAAGTCGCTCGGGTATTCGGGCGGTGCGGCTGCCAAGGCCGCCGAGGCCAGCGTCGTGGTGGGCGACAAGGTCAAAAAGGGCGCCAAGGTGCTCGACGACAAGGGATCGGTCGCCGTGGACAAAGGCAGTCGCGCACTGGGCAAGCAGCTCGGCAAGACGCGCGGCATGTTCAAGGCCTTTAAGGACGAATACCAAAAGGCGAGCGGAGGCTCGTCAAAAGCTACAAAATAGCGACGTACCAAATGATGGGAGGCAAGCCGGAGACCTGTTGCTCCGGCTTGCTGTGTTTATGGGGGAGGGCACATGCGCCAAAACGGATCCAACTTAAACGGGCGTTCGGGTGCGCGTCCGACGGCGCGCCGCGACCTGGGGCAGCTGCCCAGCGGTCAGCGCCGTCGCCGCCGTAAGCCCGGCGCGATGTACCTCAACCATAGCCGCGGGTTTAGCGACCGCAGCGCGCGCATCGGCAACGGGCGCTCGCCGCGCCGACCGTCCCGTCTGCCCTATGCGCTCATTGCCGTGGGCTGTGCGCTCGTGCTGTTTATCGCTGCCGTCGTGGGCTACGTCAACCGCAGCGTGGACGTGGAACTCAACGGGCAAAAGACCGCGGTGCGCGTGGGCTCTACGCTGCAGAATCTCATCGACGACCAGGAGTTGACCGATACCTACGACGCAGGCGACCTGCTGGCCGTCGATGACAGCGTGCTCAAGCGCCATGGCGGCGAAAAGCTGTCGGTTAAGGTGGACGGCAAGCGCATAAAACAGGGCAAATGGGATAGCCGCGAACTTGAGGGCGGCGAGAAGGTGACGGTCAAGGATGGCCGTAACACCTACGAGAAGCACGAGGTTCAGGCTACGGTTATCGAGCCCAAGCTCAAGGTCGAGGGCACGGGCGCTATCGAGTATGTGCAGACATGGGGTGTCCAGGGCCGCTCCGAGGTGTGGGTTGGTGAGCAGTCGGAAAAGACGCAGGACCGCGGCGAGGTTGTGCCCGCCACCGATTGCGTCGTTGCGTGCGCCAGCGTGGCGCCCAAGGGCAACAAAAAGTACGTGGCGCTGACGTTTGACGAGGGTCCGAGCGGCGCCACCAAACAGATCTTGCAGGTGCTCAAGGAAAAGGGCGTTACCGCGACGTTCTTCCTTTCGGGCGATGCGGCCGAGGCCTCGCCTGCCACGGCCAAGGCGATTGTCGATGCCGGGTGCGAGATCGGATCCAACAGCTACAGCGACGATTCGCTCAAGGGTCAGGACCGTGAGACGGTACGCGAACAGATCACGAAAGGCACCGATGCGATTAAGTCGGCGACCGGCGTGAAGACGATGCTGCTGCGTGCTCCCTACGCTGCCTTTGACGAGCAAAACTGGATTGATGCGATGGACCTGGTCTCCGCCGTGGTCTCGTGGAATATTGACTCGGGCGACTGGCTGCTCAACGGTGCCGACGAGCAGGTCTCAACGGTGCTCGATTCGGTGACGCCGGGCAATATCGTGCTGCTCACCGATAGGGACGAATGCGCCGAGCAGACGCTCGAGGCGCTGCCGCAGATCATCGACGGCCTTGTCGCCGACGGCTACAAGATCGTGACGCTCAGCGACCTGGTCAAGACGGACACGTCGCTGAGCAAAAAGCTCACCTCGCTGACGAAGGTCACCATGCCCAAGGACGCCGTGTTCCCCCAACTTGCCGAGGACGATGACACCACAGAGTAGTCATTGGGTAGTCGTTTAAGAACGTCCCCAATGGCTATGTCACGGATACGTCAGCGTTTGGTATGCCTGCAATGTGCAGCGCATAAATTCGATGCCGCAGGGCGATGCTGATGCTATAGTTACTGCGGTTAATGAGGGTCAAGAGAAAGGTTACAGGTGAAATCCAAACCTCGACCATACAGTCGATGACCCCATGCAGGTGCTTTTTGCGCATGCACGGGGTGTAAGCGTCGAGCGGCGTGCCGCCCGCGCATGCGTATACATATCCAGAAGCCCCCGGACGCCGCACGCGCGGCCGCGTCCGGAGGAATAATGATGGGGAGCACCATTGAATTATCTGAGTGAGATGCTCAAATTGCCAGTCTTGGACGTCGACGGCGAAAAGCTCGGCGTGGTCAACGATTTTGGCATTGCAACCGGCGAAGTTTTTCCGCACGTGACGTCGCTCGCGTTCCGCGGTCCCGGCAAGACGCCGTTCATGATCAGCTGGCGCAAATGGGTCGACCGCATCGACGAGACGGGCGTGTATCTCAATACGTCTGCCACCAATATTCGCTTCTCGTACCTGCAGCCGACCGAGCTCCTGCTGGCGCGCGACGTTCTCAATAAGCAGATCGTCGACACGCAGGGCATGAAGGTCGTGCGCGTCAACGACATCAAGTTTTCCATGTCGGGCGAAAATCAGCTGCGCCTGCTGGGTGCCGAGGTCGGCGCCCGCGGTCTGCTGCGTGCAATCAGCCCCGCGCTCGAGCACGTCGTCGAGGGCTTTATGAAGCACCTGGGCAAGCCGCTCAGCGAGGACATTATCGCCTGGTCCTACATGGACCTGCTCGACCGCTCGACCAAGAACATTCAACTCTCGGTGTCGCACAAGACGCTCGGCGAGCTGCACCCTGCCGACATCGCCGACATTATCGAGCAGCTCGACCCGCGCTTGCGTGCGCAGGTGTTTGCGCAGCTCGATACTGCCCAGGCCGCCGAGGCCATCTCGGAGTTCGATGACGACGAGCTTATGACCGAGATGCTCGAGGGCCTGTCCGACACCGACGCATCGTCGATGCTGGCCATGATGGACCCGGACGACGCTGCCGACCTGATCGACGAGCTTGATTACGAGAAGGCCGAGAAACTCCTGCGCCTGATGGGCGTCAAGGAGGAGAAGGCGATTCGTAACCTGCTGGGGTATGAGGACAACACCGCCGGCCGCATCATGACCTCGGAGTTTGTCTCCCTGCCCGCTACGGCAACGGTCGGTGACGCCATCGAGGCGATTCGCGAGCTCGACGAGGACTTCGAGAGCGTCTATTACGTCTATACCGAGGATCCGAGTGGCATGCTGACCGGCGTGCTTTCGCTGCGCACGCTGATCGTAGCCGACCGCGACGCCACGCTGGGTCAGTTGGCCTATCGCGACCTGGTCTATGTGTCGCCCGACGAGGACCAGGAAGACGTGACGGACGAGATGACCAAGTACGACCTGGTTGCCATCCCTGTCTGCGACGAGAACCGTCATATCCTTGGTATCGTGACCTTCGACGACGCCATGGACGTTATCGCCGAGGAGCATCAGGAGGACCTGCAGATCGCCGGTGTCGGCTCGGGCGATAGCGCGTCGGACGACTCGACGAACGTGCTCAGCTGGTTCGTGCATCGCCAGTACTGGGTTGTTGTATGGGGCATCGCGTCGTGCATCATGGCGACCGTGCTGGGAACGGCGCTCGGCTCCGCGCATCTGGTGGTGTTCCCCATGTGCGCCATGCCGCTCGTGCTGCTGGCTGCCTCGCGTATGGTGTCGTTCGTCAAGAACTACTTCCTGGAGTATGACGGTCACGACGACGAGCCCAAGCCGTATCTGGGGTTCTTCTTCCAGAGCACGGGCATGGGCCTGATTCTGTCGCTCGTGACCTACCTGTGCGCCCAGCTGGTGCGCACCGCTGCATTCCCCGATGCCTCTATGTTTGAGGAGCAGCTCTTTACCGGCTGCTTTAACATTGCCGCCATCATTTGCCTGGTTGGCAACATGAGTGCTGTGATTTACCTGATGGTGCTGTTCTGGCGTGACGAGCATGACCTCAACACGTCGGGCACCGCCATGAACGTTATTGCCGTCATGATCTCGTGTGTGGCGTATTGCATCGCCGCGGTGCTGCTCGCCATGTCAGTCATGGGCTAGGTGGTCGCGTGCAAAATACCAAGCAAAAGTCGGGCACCAAGCAAAAGCTGACCATCGCGGCCATCTTTGGCGCTATGGGTCCCGGTCTGCTGGCGGCGCTTTCGGGCAATGACGCCGGCGGCATTGCAACGTATTCCAGTGCGGGTGCCAGCTATGGCTACAAGATGCTCTGGATGCTTCCCGTCATGACTGTGCTGCTCATCGTGACGCAGGAGACCGCGGCGCGTTGCGGCTGCGTGACGGGCAAGGGCCTGGCATCGCTCATTCGCGAGCGCTTTGGCGTGCGCAAGAGTGTACTTGCTATGGCGGCGCTGTTGATCGCCAACACGGCTGTGACCATTTCGGAGTTTGCGGGTATTGCGAGCGGCCTTGCCCTCTTTGGCGTGCCGGCGAGCATCTCGGTGCCGTTGGTGGCGCTGCTGGTGTGGATGCTTACCATGTCGGGGAGTTTCCAGCGCATCGAGAAGATTCTGCTGCTGGTGAGCTGCGTGTTCGTGACCTACATCGTCGCCGCGTTTATGGCTGGCCCCAACTGGGGTGAGGTCGCGGTCGACCTGGTCGTGCCTAACATTCAAAATGACCCCAGCTACGTGTCGCTCGTGGTCGCAACGATCGGTACCACCATCGCGCCGTGGATGATTTTCTTGGCGCAGAACAACGTGGTCGATAAGAACGCGGGCGAGGACGACATCGTGCTGCAGCGTATTGATACCGTGAGCGGCTCGCTTGCCGCCGATGTTATTGCCGGCTTTATTATCATCACGACCGGCACGGTGTTGTTCCCGGCGGGTATTCAGATTAGCGATGCTGCCGATGCTGCCCGCGCGCTGGAGCCTATTGCGGGTCAGTGGTCTACGGTACTGTTTGCCTCGGGCCTGGTCGCGGCGAGCTTCTTGGCTGCCTGCGTGCTGCCGGGCGTTACGTCGAGCGCTATCTGCGAGGCATTTGGCTGGGAGCGCGGTGCCGATCGCAGCTGGGACGAGGCCCCGGTCTATCGCGGCATTATTACGGCCATCATCGGCATCTCTGCCGTGCTGGTGCTCATGCCCGGCGTCGACCTGTTCCAGATTATGATGACCTCGCAGGTCATCAACGGCGTGCTTTTGCCTGTGGTCCTGGTGTTCCAGGTGCTTATTGCCGCCGATCGACACATTATGGGCGCCAACCGCAACGGCCGCGTGTGGAATGTGCTCACCTGGGCGACTATCGGTGTGATTACGGTGCTGACGGTCGTCATGTTTGTTCTGCAGGCGATGGGCTACAGCGCTTAACGCCCACTTTTGCTTCCGAACAGGTCGCAGCGATGGGCTGCGACCTGTTTTCCGTCTGCTATAGGGTGTTAGTTGTATGGCAGTGGGCAAAAAATGCCAAATATGAGTACTGTTGCTAAGTGAATAGCATTTACATCGAAGAAGATAATGAACATAACTAATAGTATGTCCATTAAAATTGGCGCCAATACGCCTTAAACCAGTCAGGTTGGCTGCTTTAGGGGGTTGTAGGGGTCGCTCGGACGTCATTTTGGGTGGTTTTGCCTGCTACTAAAATGGTAACAGTACTCATATTTGCCCCTTTTTGTCCACGACCCCTTGGAGCCGGCTCGAAAAGAGTGATTTTGGGTTGTTTGCTGCGGGTGTGGGCTTGGAAACAACGTTCGGGGTGGCGAGGCGCCCAGAATTTGGTCGCAAGGAGGGCGTTCCTCGGCTGTGTCAGGAGTGTCCCTGGGTGCCGGCACATAAGGAACGTCCCTAACTGTCGGAGGGGGTGCCTGCCGTGGCGCACCCCTCCGGATGTGGGAAGTTTGCGCTGCAGGTTACTTGTCGGTGCCCAGCTTGTGCGGCTTGAGAGCGAGCGCATTGACGAGCGCGTCGGTGGCAGACTTGACGGCCGCCGGCTGCAGATCGTTGACGTGATCCTCGGGATGCACGGGCAGGTCCTTCTTGACTGCATCGTGGATCAAGTTGAGGTACTCAGTCACGCCAGTGGTCGACAGGTGCGTGCCATCGCCATCGAACAGGTCGTTGCGATTGGCACTGTATCCGTACCAGTCGATAACGCGCACGTTCTTGTAGCGCGTAGCAGCGTTGGCGATGGCCTGGTTGGTAGAGCCAACCCACGGCTGCGGGCTGCGCGTGTTCACAAACACCACAATACGCTTATCTCCTGCATCGGTCATGATGGCGTCGATCTGGTCGTCGGTTACCAAGCCGTTGGTGCCCAGTGCAAAGACCACGATCTTGCCGGCAAGGTTCTGTTGGAGATAGCCCTCAAATGTCGCGCGGCCCGCATCAAACTGGCGGCCCTTTTCGGCATCGATATGGCTGTGCGGGAACACGCCGTCAAAGGAATCAACGGCGCGCAGCGACACGGAGTCACCGATCATCAACAGGTCGTAGGAGCCATCGGGGAAGCCGTCGTTGTCCTTGTCGGTGTCGTCGGCCGCCTGTTGGTCTGTGGGCGCGGTGTTTTTGGCTTCCTTGTTGAGGACTTCGGCGCCCTCACCGCTCAGTGCGGAGGTCTCCGGCACAAAGATCAGGCCGCCCAGTGCAACGACCAACACGACAGCGCAGGCTGCGCAGACAGGGACGTGCGCGCGCACCCAGTTGGCGGGCGCGGTGGTGCCGTCGCGGAACTCGGATACGGTGCGCCCAAAGGCGCCCTTTCTAAACGGCGTCTCGATAAAGCGATATGAACATTCGGCTACGGCGACCACCAACAACACCTGCAAAATGTACTGCCACCACGGCGTATCGTTGATGTTGGCGACCGGGTTCATGAGCAACAGTAGCGGATAGTGCCACAGGTAGATGCTGTACGAGCGCTTGCCAACCCACACGAGCGGCTCGGCGGACAGTGCGCGGGCAACCATTCCCTGGGGCTGCACGCAGGCCGCGATGACCATGAGCGTGAGGATGGAGCATAGCAGCGTGCCGCCGCGATACTGGAACGCGGTGTAGCCGTTGGTGAGCGCGACCATGGCGGCAAGGCCAACCAGACCCACGACGCCCAACACATCGATGGATGCGGGCGAGGACCAAAAGCGCACGAGGGCGCTCGGCTGTGCCGGGACGGTCTCGGCTGCGTTGTCGGCCTTCTCGCCAGGCTTGCCCTCGGCGTTCTTGCCGTGCTTGGCGGCGCCAGCCAGGCGATTGAGCCCCAAACGATGAGCGAGACGCACCGGCGCCAGGTCGCGATCGGGGATAAAGGCCATCCAGGCGCCCAGCAGCAGCGAGAAGACGCGGGTGTCGGTGCCGTAGTACACGCGGCTGGGGTCGGCGGCAGGGTTGTAGAGCACCATCATGGCAAGGGCGGATACCGCTGCGAGTCCCAGGACCATACGGCGCGTGTTGGGTTTGCTCACATGCATGGACACCATGGCAAACAGCAGCGGTGGCCAAACCAGGTAGAATTGTTCCTCGATGGCGAGCGACCAAAAGTGCGTAAGCGGCGAGGGGTCGCCCAGGGCGTTGAAGTACGAAACGTCCTGCATAATCTGCCACCAGTTGTTAAAGAACAGCAGCGACGGCAGAATGTCGGGACGCATCTTGGTGAGCATCACGTGGTTGAAGACGGTGCACAGCGCACAGGTTACAACCACAACGGTCACCACGGCGGGGACCAGGCGACGGATGCGGCGGATCCAGAAGCTCTTGAGGTCGATGCGGCCGGTCTTAGCGACTTCGTTGAGTAGCAGGCGTGTGATCAGATAGCCCGAAAGCACAAAGAAGATCGTGACGCCAAGCAGGCCGCCCTGAGCCCACGTGAGGTTGAGGTGATAGAGCACCACCGCGACGACGGCAAGCGTGCGCAGGCCGTCGAGCGCAGGGATGTAGCGGGACTTGGGGCGAGCAGGCGTCTGCTCCGCGGCGGGAGTGTTGGCGCGGCCAGCGTTGTTGGCAGAAGCGCGATGGGGGCTCGCGGTGCGTCGCGGCTCGTTGGCACGGCGCTCGCCCTTCACGCGTTCGTGCGGCGCCGGCTCGTTGCCCGTGCGGCGTCGACCGCGCGAGCCCGATTGCGAGAATTGTTCCATAAAACATCATCCAATGACGAGAATAATCAGCACGTATTCATTGTAGCTGCCTGCCCCTGTGAATGCTTGCTGCTGGCGCAAGCTCAAGCGCGCGTCCACATCAAAGTGGACTAAAGTTATAGGGGGTGCGAGAGTGCACAATCGTTGGTCGATGGTGGGCGCAAAGCCCGAAGACGAGGAGGTTTCCATGGCGGATCACAGCATCGTTGCGGTGTTCGGCAGCATGAACATGGACCTTTCGGTGGCGTGCGAGCGCATGCCGCGCGCGGGCGAGACGGTCGATGGCAGCGGTTTTATCACCAACGCCGGCGGTAAGGGAGCCAATCAGGCCGTTGCCGCTGCGCGCATGGGTGCGCGCACGTGCATGATCGGCGCTGTTGGGCGCGATACCTTTGGCGATGCGCTTGTGGCAGGGCTCCAAGATGCCGGCGTGGGCGTTGAGTCCGTGACACGTCTCGACGACGTGGAGACCGGTACTGCGACTATCATTCGCTGTGAGAGCGACAACCGCATCGTGCTGTCGCCGGGCGCCAACCATGCGCTTGCGGGCGAGGACGTTGCCCGCGCACTGAGGCGCTTGGTGGCCGACGAGCTCGACGGCGATGCCAGCGAGATTGCCCCGGCTGCTGGCGGCGTCTTTATCGCCCAGGGCGAATGTGACCTTGCGGCGACGGCCGGGGCGCTTGCTTGCGCTCACGAGCTGGGGTTCTATACGATCTTTAACCCGGCGCCCGCCTGCGACCTGCCGGCAGGAGCGTGGCCAGCGGTCGACCTGGTCTGCCCCAACGAGACCGAGTGCCAGGTACTGACGGGCATTCTGCCCACGGATGATGCGAGTTGCGTCGCCGCGCTCAATGCGCTGCTCGACAAGGGCGCCGGGGCTGCGGTCATCACGTTGGGCGGCGCCGGCTCGGTTACGCTCGGCGATGGCGGTGAGCCGCTGCGCATGCCGGCGCTTTCGAGCGCGGTGGTCGATACGACGGCCGCGGGCGATACGTTTATCGGCGCGTTGGCGGCGGCTCGTCTGGAGGGCCTGCCGCTCTTTGAGTGCATGGCGGCGGGTGCTCGCGCCTCGGCGGTGACGGTGTCGCGCCTGGGCGCTCAGCAATCAATTCCCACGCGTGCGGAAGTCGAGCACAAGTTTGGTTTAGACGGTTTGGATGTAGACGGAGAAGCGGAGTAGAACAATGGCAACCAAGAAGCTGATCCTTGATCTGGATATGGGTGTGGATGATGCGATGGCGCTTGCCTACGCCATCGCGAGCCCCGAGGTGGAGCTCGTCGGCATCACCACGTGCTTTGGCAACGTGCGCGTCGAGCAGTCGGCGCACAACTGCTTGGCGGTGCTCGACCTGTTGGGTCGTCCCGAGGTGCCGGTGTACCTGGGCGCCGATCGTCCCATGAAGGCGACCGAACCCTACACGCCGCCGGCGTCCACCACGCTTATCCACGGCAAGAACGGCATCGGCGGCGCAAGCGTGCCCGCCTCGCCGTACGAGCCGGTGGGCGCGACGTCGGCCGACGGCAATGCGGCGGTCGATTACCTGATTGATGCCGCGCGTACCTATGGTCCCGATCTGGTCTACGTTGCGACCGGCCCGCTCACCAATCTGGCGCTTGCCCTGGAGCGCGATGCGGCGGAGATGATGTCTATCGGTCGCGTGGTCGTGATGGGCGGTGCGCTTACCGTGCCCGGAAACGTGAGCGCCGGTGCCGAGGCCAACATGGCAAGCGATCCCGAGGCGGCCGATGCCGTGCTGCGTTCGGGCCGCAAGCTCACCATGGTGGGCCTGGACGTGACGCATCGCGTGGTGCTCACGCGCCGCGACATTGCCGGCTGGACGGGTTCGGGAACCATGGCCGGCTGCGCATTTGCGAGCATGGTCGAGCACTACATTGGTTCGTACGAGATGAACGCGTCCTACCTGGGCGGCTGTGCGCTGCACGATCCGCTGGCGGTTGCCGTGGCGATTGATCCCACGCTCGTGGGCGCGCTCGGCTGTAACCTGCGCGTTGACTTGCTGGGCGAGTATCGCGGCCGCACCATCTGCGACGAGCACTGTCTGTCCGATCCCGACAACGAGCGCGCTTGTGGCACTCACCGTGGACGCCCCGCGCTTTCTGTCCGAGTTCAAGGCGCGCATGGCCCGCATCCTAGGCTAGGCTCGGGATCGAAGCACGCCCATCTGCTCGATGTGGCCGCTGGCGGGCCGACATCTACCGTTCGCCAGCCCGATGGTCCCCGGGGCGGGGAGAGCGCTATAATGCATTCTGCATCTTGGATTGTTACTCCTGTGTGGAGGCATGCCCAAGAGCAATACAACACGGATTGTTACGTAAGGCATGACCGCAATAGCACTGCTATTGGCTATCATGCCTTTTTCTGTGAGTGTTCTTGAAAGGAGGTTCACCATGCTTGCAATTAAAAAGCTTAACAACAACGCGGTTCTTTGCCGTGACGGACAGGGGCGAGATGTCATCGCCATGGGCAGGGGCGTCGGTTTCGGCGGAGATTTTCCTCGAGAGCTCCCTCTTTCTAAAATCGAGCATACGTTTTACGACATTGATCCTAAAGGACAAGATGTCATGAGGGATCTTCCCTCGGATATCGTGATGTTTGCGGCGAAAGTTATGGACATCGTTGCCAACGAACTGCCCTACGACCTCTCGACCAATGCGACGCTGTTCATGGCTGATCACCTGTCGTTTGCCGTTGCGCGAGCCCAAAAGGGGGTCCGCATCGCGATGCCTCTTGCCTATGAAGTGCGGGAGACGTATCCGAAGGAATACAAGGCTGCCCAGTTTATCGTCATGCGACTCGAGAAGGAGCTCGGAGAGCGGCTTCCCAAGGATGAGATTGCCAGCATTGCCATGAATCTCGTCAATGCGCGGGTTGTTCAGGCCATCGAGACCGCGAGCAAACCCACCAAGCAGTTTGACGATATGCTAGAAGATGTCACTGAGATCGTCGAGAGTTGATTTTCGCATCATCGTTGACCGCGATTCCTACGATTTCACTCGCTATGCCACGCATCTGCGGTACCTGTTCAAGCGCATTCAAGCCGGCGAGTCGCTGAACAGCGCCAACATGCAGATGTACAAGAACTTTCGTGAGGAGTTTCCGCAGTTGGCAGAGTGCGTGAAGCATATCGGTTCCTATTGTCGTGAAACGTGGGACGCCACGCTCTCCGAGGAGGAGGAACTCTATCTGAT
>ENA-OQKI01000067-OQKI01000067.1-human-gut-metagenome-genome-assembly--contig:-NODE-67-length-25470-cov-4.054177_pt1 | contig 25470 bp, 26 predicted proteins | sample MGYA00242778_ERZ504798 | MGnify/ENA primary metagenome ERZ504798 (study PRJEB26092, sample SAMD00036414) | human gut metagenome | host: Homo sapiens | study: EMG produced TPA metagenomics assembly of... | reverse complement strand
CTACGATTGCCATCGTCAACCAGAAAGGACGGCACCGGCAAGACCACGACCTGTGAAAATCTGGGCATCGGTCTGGCGATGGAGGGCAAGAAGGTCCTGTTGGTGGACGCTGACCCGCAGGGCAGCTTGACCATCAGCATGGGCTGGCAGCAGCCCGATGAATTGCCCACAACCCTTTCCACCCTGATGCAGAAAGCCATGAACGACCAAAGTATTCCGCCCGGCGAAGGTATCCTGCACCATGCGGAGGGCGTTGACCTGATTCCAGCCAACATCGAACTGGCAGGGATGGAAGTGTCTCTCGTTAACTGCATGAACCGGGAAAAGATGCTGAAACAGGTGTTGGAAGGTGCAAAGCATGAATACGATTTCATTCTGCTGGACTGCACTCCTTCCCTTGGGATGCTGACCGTGAACGCACTGGCAGCAGCAGACACCACCCTGATTCCTGTGCAGGCGCAGTATCTGTCTGCAAAAGGCTTGGAACAGCTTTTGCAGACGGTGCAGAAGGTCCGGCGGCAGATCAACCCGAAGCTGAAAATCGAGGGCATCCTGCTCACCATGACCGACAGCCGCACCAACTACGGGCAGCAGATCGACAACCTGATTCGGGGTGCTTACGGCAGCAAGATCAAAGTGTTTGACCAGACCATTCCCCGGTCTGTCCGTGCTGCGGAAATCAGTGCCGTGGGCAAAAGCATTTTCCAGCACGACCCCAAAGGCAAGGTGGCAGAAGCCTATAAATCTCTGACCGAGGAGGTGATGGCGAATGCCGAAAAACAGCTTAAACGTGTCGCTGAAAGGGGCAGATGACATTTTCTCCACGGAAGAATCCCGACAGGAACAACAACGGGAACAGGTTCAGCAGATTCCCATCGGAGAGCTGTTCCCTTTCAAGAACCACCCCTTTAAGGTTTTGGATGATGAATCCATGCAGCGCACGGTGGAAAGCGTGGAACAGTACGGCGTGCTGTCTCCGCTGATTGCCCGCCCTCGCCCGGAAGGGGGCTATGAAATCATCTCCGGGCACCGCCGTCAGCACGCTGCACAGCTTGCTGGGCTGGACACCCTGCCGGTTATTGTCCGTCAAATGGACGATGATGCCGCAGTTTTGCTCATGGTGGACAGCAATCTTCAGCGTGAGAACATCCTGCCCAGTGAAAGGGCTTTTGCCTACAAAATGAAGCTGGAAGCCTTAAAAAATCAAGGTGCTAGGTCAGATTTAACTTCGGGCCAATTTGGCCCGAAGTTGCGTTCCGATGAACAAGTCGCTTTAGATGCAGGAGAAAGTCGAAAGCAGGTCCAGCGGTTTATTCGCCTGACCAACCTCATGCCTGAACTGCTGGACATGGTAGACGAAAAGAAGATTGCTTTTAATCCCGCTGTGGAGTTGTCCTATCTGGACGAAAGCCAACAGCGGGATTTTTTAGAAGCGATGAACGACACCCAGAATGCGCCGTCCCTTTCTCAAGCGCAGCGGCTTAAAAAGCTGGCGCAGGAAGGGCACTTCTCGTATGACGTTGCCTTTGCGGTCATGGGAGAAGAGAAAAAGGACGAGCTGGACAAAGTGGTCATCAAAAACGACACCCTGCGGAAGTATTTCCCGCGCAGCTACACCCCGAAACAGATGGAGGACACCATCATCAAGCTGCTGGAACAGTGGCAGCGCAAACAGCAGCGGCAGAATGAACGCTGACTTATACCGTAACGCAAGACCCGATGGGGTCTTTTCTTTTGCAAACAAAAGGAGAAAACGCCTATGAAAAACAACGCTACCTGTACCATCCGCTCCGAAGAGATCACCATTGATGTGCGTATCTGCGCTGCGCTGGCGGCAAACCGGGGCGGCGAGGTCTACCTCGCAGCCATTGCCCCGGATATGGAGCTGACCATCATCACGCTGGACGAGGCTCCCGGCATCCTGCCCTGCTTTGCGGAGGACGATGCTTGCCTGAACCTCCCTGATACCTCACTGCTGCTCTGCTACAAACCGGCGCAGGTGCTGAAGATGGGCGGCAAGCACTACCTGACCAGCCCGTGATTCTGGTCCGCACCAACATGGACGGCGAGGTCATCTCGCTGACCATCGATGAGGTCTACCTGTTCGTGCGACACGAAGTCGCTTAATTCAACTGTCTGGCAATGACCGGACCTGTTATTCCATTAGCAGTAGTCTACTGTCAACAAAGCGGCTGGTAACGGCTGTGAGGAAGCGTGACAGGACAAGGGTAGCCCCACCCGAAAGGGTTCAAGCTGAAACTGCGAGGTGAAAGCGATAAGCTGCAAGCAACAATGCGGTTGGGGAGCCTGACTTGTATGGTATGGTTAATGTAACGTGAATCACTGATAAACGTCGTTAAGGCCGAACAGGCTAAAGTTGCTGGCAAGCCTGAACCAAAATGGTAATGCAGCTGGTTATTCCCCTGTATAGTGGGAATACATGGACACAAAGCTGCCGGCGGAGAAGTGAGACCTAACCCATACTGTTGAATAAGCGGAACGTGGTAAGCCCGTATTTCTCCGAGCAATCGGACGGAAACCGTAAGGAGACTTTATGAAATGCGGGTAGAAGAAAGATGGAAAAAGCGAATGCCGACCCTGTAATGGGGACGGATAGAGGTTGCAATATTACCTCATGCGAAAGCAGGCAGACTTCCATCCATGGTCTTTCTTTACGAGAGAATTTACAGAACTTTTCAAAATGGAGGAATTGCAAATGAACGAGAAATCGTGTGCACCGACTTGCAAAGTGGAAGATTGGGCCAGCATCGACTGGAACAAGGCTTGCGCTTATGTTAAAAAGCTGCAAATGCGTATCGTAAAGGCTCAACAAGAAGGTCATTACAGCAAAGTGAAAACGCTGCAATGGCTGTTAACTCACTCGTTTTACGCCAAAGCCTTGGCAGTGAAGCGAGTAACAAGCAATCGTGGTAAAAATACGGCTGGGGTTGACCATGAACTGTGGCTGACCCCAGAGGCAAAATTCAAGGCAATCAATAAACTGAAACGGCGAGGATACCGTCCTCAGCCTCTGAAACGTGTTTATATTCCGAAGAAAAACGGCAAACTGCGGCCATTGAGTATTCCGACAATGACAGACCGAGCCATGCAGACTTTGTACATGTTTGCACTGGAACCGCTTGCTGAAACCTACGGTGACCCGAACTCCTATGGATTCCGAATCGGCAGAAGTACGCACGATGCAATCGAGCAGTGCTTTACCGACCTGAACAAAGGAAAATCACCCGAATGGATTCTCGAAGGTGACATCAAGGGATGCTTCGACCATATCAGCCACGAATGGCTCATGGAAAACATTCCGATGGACACACAGGTTTTACAGAAATGGCTAAAGTGTGGATTTGTCGATATGAAACAGCTGTTCCCCACCGAAGAGGGTACGCCGCAGGGCGGGACTATCTCGCCCACTCTGATGAATATGACACTGGATGGGCTGGAACGGCTCTTAAAGGAACGACTGCCGACCAAACAGTACTTCAATGGGAAAACTCACTTTAATAAGATGAACTTTGTGCGCTATGCTGACGACTTTATCGTAACCGGAGAAAGCCCGGAATTTCTGCGCGAAGAAGTCCTTCCTATTATTAGAGAGTTTATGGCTGAACGTGGATTGCAGTTGTCCGAAGAAAAGACGGTTATCACCCACATCGAAGATGGATTTGACTTCTTGGGCAAGAATATTCGAAAATACAACGGAAAACTCCTTATCAAACCCTCGAAGCAATCGGTCAGTTCTCTGCTGAAAAAGGTGCGCGAAATCGTCAAGAGCAACAAATCGGCAAAGCAGGATTCCCTGATTCGCCAGCTCAACCCGGTTATCCGTGGCTGGGTCAATAACCAGCGATTTGTTGTGTCCGCTGAAGCATTCAGCAAAATCGACTATCAGATTTATAATTGTCTCTGGCAATGGGCAAAGCGCAGGCACAAGAAAAAGAGCAGACGGTGGATTGCCAAGAAATATTGGCACTGCATCGGCTCTCGGAACTGGACTTTTGCCGCAGAAGAACGCTCCAAGAAGAGAAACAAAGAGCTTTCCTATTTTGCCCTCGAATATGCAACGGACACCAAAATCATCCGCTTTAAGAAAATCGTTGCCGAAGCAAATCCGTTCGATGCGCGGTGGAATGGTTATTATGAAGAGCGTGATGGTGAGAAAATGCTGAACAGCACCAACGGACGCGAAAAGCTCTTGAAAGTATGGAGAAATCAGCACCGCTGCTGCCCTGTGTGTGGAGAACCGATAACTTCTGACACAGGTTTCAAGGTTCACAAGGTGTTCCGACATGGAAAGTCACCATGGCTGGAAATGGTGCATCCCGAATGCCATACCGTATTGCACAAAAACGATGCTTGTTTTGTTGCGCCGGGTTCCCTAACGGGAACTTTCTGAAAGGCTTGAGCCGTATGAGGGGAAACTCTCACGTACGGTTCTTAGGGGAGGGGCTGGCAGTAATGCCATCCTCTTACCCGATCAGACCCTTGAGAATAAACAGAAGTTTATTTCGCAGATCATGACGAGCAAATCGCCTATGCGTTCTTGCGATGATATTGACGAACAGGCTTTATCTTACGCAGAAATCAAGGCTTTGTGTGCAGGCGATCCTCGCATCCGGGAAAAGATGGACTTGGACGTGCAGGTAGCAAAATTGAAGGTGCTGCGCGGAGACTTCCAGAATCAGAAATATCGTCTGGAGGATAAGCTGCTCAAAACTTTCCCGGAGGAGATCCAGAAACAGAAAACCCGCATTGCTGCTTTACAACAGGATTCACAGATTGCAGCAGCACACCCGCAGGACAAAGAAAACTTCTGCGGCATGACCATCAAGGGCATGGTGTACGATGACAAAAAGGCTGCAGGCGAACGGCTGCTGCTGGCTCGGCAGGAGATGCCCAATGCTGATATGATGCTGCTGGGCACCTACCGTTGCTTTGAACTGAACATTCGATTCGACAGCTTCAAAAATGAGCATCAGGCAGTACTCCGGGCAGAGTTGAGTTACCCGGTGTCGCTGGGCGATGATGCGCGCGGCAATATCACTCGTCTGGACAATACCATCGACAATTTCGCTGACCGTATTGCAGATGCCGAAAATGCTCTGCAAAACCTTGAACAGCAGAAGCAGGCCGCAGAGGTCGAAGTGGCAAAGCCCTTTGCACAGGAGGAAGAACTGGCCGAAAAGTCTGCCCGCCTTGCTGAATTGAACGCCTTGCTGAACATCGACCGTGACCGCAGTTCCTCGCAGGATGCTCCCGAAGAAACCGAGGAAACCGAAACACCTGCAACTCGTCCGTCTGTGCTGGCTGCACTGGGGGAAAAGACCAATCAGCCGGAGCCAGTCAAACCGTTCCGCAGCTATTATGACAAGGATGGTGATGCACGATGAAAGAAAAGCGGGATGAAACCATCATCCTGCGTCTGACCAAAACAGAAAAGAACCGCATCTATGAAAAGATGTTCAGCATGGGCATCCGCAGCCTGAGTGCCTATATCCGCAAAATGGCATTGGATGGCTACTGCCTGAATCTCTACCTTCCGCAGCTGCGGCGCATGGCTTATTTGCTCCAGAATTGCAGCAACAACTTGAATCAGGTAGCAAAACGCGTCAACGAAAGCGGCAAGATCTATGCTGCCGACCTTGCCGATCTACGCACCCGGCTGGATGAACTGATTGACATTGGCAAGCAAATTCTTTCCAGGCTGGCAGAGCTATAAAAATTCCCGCAGTTGGAGGACTGCGGGTGTACATATAATGCTTGACATCCTTGCAACGTAGTAGTCGATACCTTTATAATAAGGGCGAACAGAAAGGAAGTGCTTGATATGATGTCTATGCTGAAGAAAATTGTTCTTTTCCCGATTTCTCTCTTTGTGGCGTTTCTAGCTCTGATGGCAAGATGGCTGCTAACCCTGTCCAGCTATGTAGTTGCTCCGCTGATGCTCTACATCTTCGGCTGCGGCATCTACACTGCTTACCGTCAGACTTGGAACCAGTTCTTCATCCTGCTGGTGGCCGAGTTCATCTGCTTCATCCTCTTTTTCGGTGCAACTGCCATCACCGAGGGCATCGGGCGTTTCAGTGAGTGGCTTGCAGAACTGTGAGGGATGCTATGAGCAAACAGAGGATAGAGGATTGTTATTTTGAACACAACAGCACGATTTTTTCTGAGATGCTGGGTGAGGATGAAGAGTATCTGCGACTGAAAAAAGCCAAAAGAGCAGCTGAGGAAGCCTTGCAGAGCGTTATCAGCAAAGAAGCGTGGAAGCAATATCTTGCCTTAGATGAAATCTGCAATGAGTTGGAATGCGCCAGATACAAGGCAATGTATCTGGCGGGTGCTGCCGATTACGAAAAAATATCCAAATGATCTCAATGCCGCCTCCGGGCGGCATTTTTTCTTTGCAATAGGGGGTGATGATGCTGGCAGCAACACGGCTGATTGCGCTGCACAAAAACAAGGGCATGACCGTTGCGGCCTGCCTGAAAAATCGCACGGACTATATTGAAAACCCGGACAAGACCGAGCAGGGGCAGTATGTCAGCAGCTATGCTTGTAGCACCCTGACAGCAGATGAAGAATTTATGCTTACCAAGCGGCAGTATGATCTCGTAAACGGACGCAGGCAGAAAAGCGATGTGATCGCTTATCAGATACGGCAGTCCTTTCGTCCGGGGGAAATCACTGCAGAGGAAGCTAACAAGGTGGGCTACGAACTTGCCATGCGTTTTACCAAGGGCAAGTATGCGTTTGTTGTTGCCACCCACACAGACCGGCAGCACATCCACAACCATGTGATCTTTAACTCCACGGCACTGGATGGCACCAGAAAGTTCCGGGATTTTTTCTTTTCGGCGTTGGCAGTGCAGCGGTTGAGCGACCTGATTTGCTTGGAACACCAGTTGTCCGTCATTGAGAAGAAGCCCTATCGGGAACGGCAGAAGAGTGTTCTCTATCCTCCCAAGGAAAGCAACAGGGACCGCCTATGCGGAATCATCGACACAATCCTTGCAGAAAAACCGGGGGATTACGAAGCGTTTCTGCAAAAGCTGGAGCAGCAGGGTTATGAGGTGAAGCGTGGCAAGTACACGGCGGTGAAGGGCAAGGGACAGAAACGCTTTATTCGGTTCCGAACTCTGGGCACCGGCTATGGCGAGGACGAGATCAAGGCGGTGCTGGAGGGAAAGGCGAAGCACCAACCGTACCAGAAAGAGCCGCCCAAAGAACAACCCTTTCAGTTGCTGGTGGTCATTCAGGGGAAAATGGCAGAGGGCAAAAGTGTCGGCTACAAAAAGTGGGCAACGAAGTTCAACCTGAAAGAGATGTCTAAGACACTGCTATTTTTGCAGGAGCAGAAGATCAGCAGTGCCGACGAACTGCGGGAACGTGCAGCGGCGGCAACCGAACGCTATCATGCTATGGGAGATTCCATCAAGGCGGCAGAAGCAAGGTTGACGGAGATCGCCGTCCTGAAAACCCACATCATCAACTACGCCAAGACCCGCCCGGTCTATGATGCCTACCGAAAGTCGGGATACAGTAAAAGTATCTGGAAGCTCACCGGGAGGAAATCACCCTGCACAAGGCGGCGAAAGCTGTCTTTGATGAAGCCGGGCTGCAAAAACTGCCGAAGGTCAAGGAGTTGGATGCGGAGTTCGCAGAGCTGCTGACCAAGAAGAAAGCCGCTTACCCGGACTACCGCAAGGCACGGAACGAGATGCAGGAACTGGTTCGGGCACAGAAAAATGTGGAACGGTTCTTTGCAGAAGAAAAGCAGACGCACGAAACAGAACAGGTGCGTTAATGCTGGACTGCCGGAGCTGACGATCGTGTCGGTTCCCGGCAGTCTTTTTTGTCTTATAATTCCTATGGTGATGCACGGTTTCTTTCGATTGTGTATACGAGGAACGGCAACAGGTATTCTAAAGAGTGTAAACAACTCGATAGGATGAGGTTGCTCTATGAAAGAATTATTTGGACAGCGATTACGGGAACAGCGTTTGAAACATCATTTGACGTTGGAGCAAGTAGCAGAAAAAGCAGACCTTTCTGCCAACTATATCGGGATGGTGGAGCGCGGACTAAAGGAACCGGGGCTTGCAACCATTGTCAAAATCTTGAATGCCCTGAATATTTCAGCAGACGAACTTTTGTGCGATCTGGTTCCAAGTGCATCTCATGTGACCGATGATGAAATCAGCAAGCGGCTTGAAGGACTGACCCCTATGCAGAAGAAAGTGGCACTTGACCTTCTGGACACCTATATCACCAATCTGCCTTACCTCACCAAAGAAGAATAATCCTGCGGCAACTCTGGCGCACCAGCTTAATTTTGGCTGGTGCGCTTTTCTTTTGCAATTCTTTAGGCTATAATATTTCTTATAGGATGTATTCATTCCCAAAGAATTGATTTCGAGGTGAACAAGATGCGAGAACCGCGATACAGTATCCTTTCCGACATCAACGATGGAATCGACCGTGCCAAGCAAGGCAAGCTGGCTCTGTACTGGCAGCGGAACATTGAACACGAATACCGCTGCAAAAAAGTGACCCCGGCAGAGCAGCAAGCCTACACCGACTTGCAGGACATTCTTGCTGCCGTTCCGCAGTGGAGCGATGAGGAAGAACTGCGCTCCGGCATGGAGGGTATCGGTGGCCGCGTCTGGTTCTGTTACTTCTGGGAAGAACACGATTCGATGGTGCAGCTTACTGAAGATTGTAGCGGCAAGTTTACGGTTGCTTACGTTCTGGATTCGGATGTCACCCCAGAGGTGCGAAAGGCGGCTGCACAGCACGCACAACAGCAGCTTGCTGAATGTATGCAGGAGTGGGATGTTCCGCTTATGAAATCGGCTATTCCAGAAAAAGATAAATACGAATATTTAGATGAAGCGGCATCCCATCTGATGCAAGTCCTCAATGACCCGGAGAGCATCACCGGGTAAAAAGCGTTCCGCAGGAATGCGCAGTCTGCATCGGAACGGTGCAGAGTGAAAGGGTTTGGGGTGTCCCCAACAAGCATTTTGCAGCGCAAAATAGGCATTTGTATAGACGAATGCACTGCTTGCCACAACAATGCGTTCCTTTTGGGTCGCAGTCCGAATGAAAAGCTGAACACAGTACAGCCCCGAAGTTTTCAAAAAAGTCATGGAGCAGGTCGAGAACTTTGAGGAGAACAATTAAATCTTCCATAAAGCAGAAATACGGCTATATTCAGGCTTCACACTGAAATATAGCCGTATATTTTTTCATCGCTAATAGTTGTTGTATTTGCTCTTGAAAACAGCACAAAGATTTATTACAATAAGATAAATGGTTGTATCTTGCGCAAAGGAGCTGTGAAGAATGAATCAGAACTACCGCCGTAAAACAGAAAAGGTTTACCATGGGCTACGAGGGCTGATCCCTGTATGCGTGAAGTCTCTGCCTATGTCACCCAGCAATTCAACCGCTATGTGATGGGCGTAGAAAGCCTGGATACCTTTGACCAGTTTTATCGGCAGCTGAAAGAAATGGGAATCGAAACCGTATTGGAAAATTATCAAGAAGCCTACGACCTTATGTACCAAAATAAAAATCAACCTGCATTTTGCATCCGTTCCGGGAGTTTATGCTTTGGCAAAATCCGCGTCTTTTCATCCGAACACCCACCCTCCCACCTTTTTCAGAACTTGGGGCTGGCTCTCTTGCGCTGAGCCCTTTTGGGGTGCATGGGGCTGGCTTCACGCTATTTTATAAAGTTCCACCAAACAAAGCCGGTACAGACCCGCATCGATGGCGACGGGCTTCTGTACCGGCTTTTTCAGGGAGAAGGAGCAAATGTAAGGAGAAGTGTTTATGATGATACTCGTATTTTGTTTGGAAGAGAATTAGAGTTTTGTGTCTGCGTGTTGAGAAGAAATCCAGGAAGCCAGGCGATATTTCATGTTCAACTCAAGTCGCGCCAGCGCTGGGAAGGATTTCGTACTGCACAATGGGGTAAACGTCACGCTCCAGCCCCCTGCTGTCAGTGTCTGCGATTCAGAGAAAATCCGTCCGCTGCGGAGTAAAGATGTCCAGAATTACGCCCTCTTCCAGGGCCACTGCACCGTGAAGCAGATCGGGAGCAACATAATAGCTGTCGCCTTTGTGCAGGATGTACTTCTGACCTTCTACTTCGTATTCAAAGCAGCCGGACAGAATATAACTCACCTGCTCATGGGGATGACGATGTGCTTCGCCCACAGCACCTTTCTGAAAGCTCGCTTCCACCCCCATCATCCCGCCGCCATGGGCAAGGATCCGGCGGGTGATTCCCGGAGCCGGGCAGGTGGGCTGAATGTCCTCATATTTCAATACCATAGGGAACCCCCTGTTTCTAGGTTTTCAGCCTGAAGCCTTAGATAAATGCCTGGCCGCCGTTGATCTGGATCACTTCGCCAGTGATAAAGGAAGCCTTCTCCGATGCCAGGAAGACGATCACGTCCGCCACTTCGCGGGGGTCGCCCAGCCGCTTCATCAGGATGCTGTCCTTCCAGCTCTCCACCAGGGCGCGGTCAGTCGCAGCGTGGAAGGCAGTGTCGATGGTGCCGGGAGAAACCATGTTGGCGCGGATGCCGAACTCGGCCAGATCCTTTGCCAGAGCACGAGTGTAGCTCTGGACAGCGCCCTTGGAAGCTGCATAGATGGAAGCGCCGATGCCGGCACCACTGGTCACGGCGATGGTGCTGAAGTTGACAATCGAGGCGTCCTTGCCCTTCTTCAGCAGGGGCAGAGCGGCCCGAGTGTTGAAGAACACACTGTCAAAGTTCAGAGCCATGACCTTCCGCATAAAGCCGGTCTCCATCTCGGACACACGCTGCCGGCCGCCCAGGCCGCCTACGTTGTTGACCAGCAGATCCAGAGAACCAAACTCCTCGCCGATCTTGGCGAAGGTCTCGTTCACCTGCTCCTCGTTGGTAGCATCGCAGGCATAGAAGTGGACCTTGATGCCCTGGCTCTCCAGCTTATCGATCACCTTTTTACCTGCCTCCAGATCGATGCCGGTAATGATGACCTCGTATCCTGCCCGGCCCAGTGCCTCTGCGGTTGCGCCACCAATGCCGCCGGTTGCACCAGTAATAACTGCTCTCATAATAAAACCTCCATCATAAGTAAAAATTATTGTAACCTTAAACGGTTAACTGCATTTGATAGGTAGCCTTGTCCCCCACACTTCGGATCAAAACCGTATTCCGGATCCGATTCACGGGGTTGTCCTTGGTTTTCAGCAGGAACAGTTCCTGCCCTTCCTGGAGATCGACCCGAACCTGCATCGACTCTGCCCCAAGCTGAGCCCGCAGAACCACAGCGTTCTGATCTGTTTTAACTTTCTTGGTTTCCAGAACGTGCTGATAGCCGTTCTCCGAGAAGCCCAGGTCCGCCGCTTCCGTCGGCAGGTCGCAGGACAGCTCAATCCCCGGCTCAAAGTGGAAGGTATAATCGTAAACGCCGGTTTTGCCCTCCACCTGAAAGTAATCCAGAACGGAATTCTCGGTGATCTTCAGCTCTCTTGTGTAGTCGATACCCTCATAAACGTTCTCGGCCTTGCAGCGCACCCGGTCGTTCTCAAACAGCAGGCATTTGCCCGGTTCGACCGAGGTAATGTCGGTTCCGTTCCAGCACACTGTGTTGTGTGCCAAGGTTTTACGGTGCCACTCGTTGCATAGCCGCGACTGATAGCCCGCATTGGACAGATCCCGAGACAGGCGAAGCTTTTTGTACATTACCTCAATGTTCATGATGTCCGGGTGGGCATGAGAACGCCCATTCAGGCCGTACTTCAAGAACACATTCCAGGAATCGTTCCGTAGCATAGCAAAGTTGGAAGTGGGGAAAGTCGTCGAGCTGTGGGGAACGGGCTTGTAGTCCGCATAATTGAAATCGATGTTGAACAGCAGCCGCTCCAGGCAGATGGTTCCGCAGCAGTAATAGGGCTCCGACAGCGGCAAAGTGGTTCTCGGCGCGGAATCTGCCTCAATGATTTTGAGGATGTTTCCTACCGGGCTGTACTCGCCAAAGGCCCGGGCTGCCGTATGATAAACATAGCTGAAGGTCTTCAGATTCAGATCCGGCCAGCCATCGTTGGGATTGGGCAGATAGAGATTGTCAAAAGCGTACTGGTACGCTTGCACAAACATCCGCTCCAAAATAGCGGTGCTTTCCTGACCAAAATCGTAATCGTAAATTTTGCTGAACAGGAACAGATAGGAAACGCCCTCCAAGAGGAAGAAGTTGTAGTGAATTGACCCTTCGTACCAGAAGCCGTCCTTGGTGACGCCCTTTTTCAGCTGCTCGTGCATATTGAACTGGCTCTTGAAGGCGTAGTCGATCATTTCCTGATCGTGCATGGCCAAGCCCATAACACCGATTGCAGAGAGCGACCAGCAGCTGATGTTGTGGATGGCAACCGCCTGCGGAGCCATCAAGCGGAACATCTCGCGGAACAGTTTCTGGTGGATACGCTCCAACCAGGCCGAATCCAGCTCATCTCGCAGAATCTCGATGGTCTGGATAAACCGGATGGCTACGATTGCCTCATTGAGACCCTGGGGCATCATCTTACCGCAGCCCCACACCATGTTGTCGTAACTTTCGCAGAGGACATTTTCTTTGTTGTGCAGCTGGAACTCCTGATAATGCTCTGCGTAGAACTCCATGACCCGGACCGCATAATCCCGGTACTTGGTCTCGCCGGTGGCCTTGTAGATCAGGGCGGAAACCAGAGTCATCACAACAGCCCGGTTGCGATAGAAGGTAATCCAAACGCCGTTCTGCGTCTCGTCCCGATAGACTTTCCCGCAGACAACACAGCGGTGTTCCTTCGGCGAGTTCAGGTCAAAGATCAGGCGGCCGCCATCGTCGTCGCAGAAGTAATGGTGACCCCATCGGCTCAGCTTCTCCGGGGAATCGGAAAAGCCGGGCATAAATGCATCGACATCTTTCTTCATGACTTCAAGCGCCTTCTGGTTCATCTCCAGCCCCATCAGCTCTTGAAACCGATCGTTTACATAATTCACAAAAGCCCTCCTATTGGCGATGGATACCCCTTTTTTACAAGGAATATTCCTGTTTCGTCTTGGATTGACATACCACTTGGATCGGTGTAGTGTTGGATGCGGAATCACAGTATCCAACCTTTACCTCATAGGAACAACCACCGCACTCCAGGAAAAGAGACCGCCCCTTGTGCTGAACTTTCACCGGATCATCCGAGAAGGTAAAGCACTCAAAAAAGACTTGTTCTTTTTCCGGCGCAGAAGAGCAGGTTGCCAGGGTCTGGATCTCTGTCCGGCATTTTTTGTCCTGCTCCTGGGTGGTCATGACGCTCTCCACCTGCTGCTGATACTGCTTTTGGCAGACAGGCCGGTCCGAATAGACATGGTAAGACAGTTCTTCGCCCATCAGCGGGTATACGGCCGTTTGTCCATCCAACTGCGCCCTTCGGTCCGTATTGCTAGATCAGAGAATAGGTGTGGGACTGTGTGCTGCGTAGCAGATCTACAAACACCCAGAACCGCAGACCGTCGGTGATTAGCGCCCGGCTGACTTCCTGCATTTCCTGTTTGGCGGGGTACACGCCGGCCGTCTCGCCGCGATAGAGCACCAGGCTGCCCTCCGTCTGGAATTTGGTCACCCGCCCTGCATACTGTTCGGGGCAGAAGGGCTCGCCCGCCACCAGACGCTGCCGGACGCTGCTCATATACGCATCGTTTACATCTACGGCATCGGTGTAAAGCCCATCCACCAACAGAACATTGTGGTTGTCCGGCATCAGGTTGCGGTTATATCCATCCTCACAGGTGAAATAATCGCTCCCGCGGGTAAAGATGTAGGAGAGGTTATCCGGATGATGATGGGACAGGGAGAACAATTCGATCCCCTCTTCGTTCCGAATCTTCCAGCCTTCTCTCCACTGCTTGATACCGCCCGGCGGACTGCACTTGATAGTCAGGACTTTGGCATCTCGTTTCCAACTGCTGCGAACCGTCAGTAGACCCAGATCATCGAAGTAGCGCACCAGCGGCAGGTCTGAAAGCTCTTTTTCCGGCACATCGGGTGCATACCACAAGAACTCGAACACCGCTTCCGGCAGAATCCCGGGTTTCACCTTGCTGTTCTGGGCTTCCTCCATCAAAAACTCATCGACCACCAGATTTCCCAACTTTTGTGCGTAGCCATCGCCATATTCTGCGGCAGCCTTATAATACACACAGGCTGTATGAGAACTGTACCGGTCATGGCAGTCCCCATAGTTCAGTTGGCGTTTCAGGTCCGCACAGGACTGATACAGCCGGTAGTAGAAGGTATTTTTGAGATATTCGCTCTTCTGGAACCAGTCTTCGCCCTCCTGTACTTTCAGCAGATGGGCATAGACAAACAGCCACATCCCGCCATAGCGCCAGTAGGTCGCACCCTCATAGTTCGACCCGTCCTCCGGCATCAGCGCGAACACCCGCGCAAAGTCCTCTTTGGCTTCCTGAATGTACTGTGCAGCGGCTTCATCTTCCCCTTGCAGGGCGTAACCCGCAGCGGCGAGACCTGTCATATTGATCCAGTTATGGTTCTGGTAGAAGTTGGTGGACCAACCCTTGCCGTAGGTCTCGCGCCGGTAATCCAGCATGATCTGTGCGTGATGCCGGATTTTGTCCGACACTTTTTTCTGCTCCTCGCTGGAAAGCCAGGGCTTGAGCCAGTCATATCCCAAAGACAATCCAAACAGAATCCAGGAAGCAGACAGGTCTACATTTACCAAATGGGCGTTGCCCCATTTTTCATAGGAAAGCACGGTGCGAATAAATCGCTTTGCCTGGTGCAGATATTCCTCGTCACCGCTGAGGCAATAGGCCAGCGCCAAATTGGGGATTGCAATGCCCATATAAGTTGTGCTTTCTTTGGGATGTTCCTCAGGCAGGACCATCGTTTTATAGCGATCGGCCTGTGCAAGAAGCCTTTGATACTGTTTTTTTCGCTTTCCCGAAATTTCTTTGCGGTAGGGTTCCAAGTCTCCGATAAAAATCAAATGGCTCGCCTCATTTCACTCTTTTGCCTCTTTTTTCTTTGCGGTCCCGCAGCTTTGCAGCCAGTTCTGAAAGGACCGTATAGAACAGCAGATACAGTGTTGCAAAGCCAAACGGTTCTCCTGGAATCAGAACCGTTTCAACCGGGAGTTCCAGCATCTGATTGAGCAGCAAATTCAGATTCTGATAGGTCAGGTAAACCAAAATTACTGTAATCATGCTGGCGGCTATTTCCACCAAATTCCGAGCTGCTTTTTTTGCACCAGAAATGTTGCGATAGGTGTGGTTTAAAATCTCTCCATTCCGGGTCAGCCGGAATACATTGTAGGCAATCGGGTTATAGACCACGATTGTCACCAGGCCGATCCCGACTCCTAAAAAGAAGATGAAATCAATCGGACTGGAATATCCGCCTACTTGTGTTCCAAAGCCGATCATGAAGTAGCACATTCCCGCCAGCCACCAACGCATCAGCCCGGCTTTCCGGTTGTCCGTGAACCAATTCTTCAGGAACTTCTTCATACCTTTTCGCTCCCAAAATAACGTTTGACTGCATCGACCATCAGCAAAATCCCTGCTGCTCCAAAAGCGGTCATCAGGCCCGCACTGAACAGAATTGCTTTTTGTACCACCGCGACATCCAAGCTGCTCTGAATTTGGATCGCCTGCTGGTAGATACCAACCAGCTGCATCCCCAGAGCGATAGTGCCCATACAGAGCAGCGCAGTCAATACCTCTTCTCGAATTCTTTCTCCGTGGATCTGGGTAGCTTCAAACAGAGTTACAAGACCCAGCAATACAAACAGGAACATGATGAACCCGCAAATTTGATCCTCCAGAAGCAGCAGGGCATTGGTGTGGACATAGGTGAAAATCAGATGCACAATTGCCGCTGCAGCCACCAGCAATTTTGCGGTGATCTGGATCTTAGAGGTTTCTTTACGCATGATTTTCCTCCACCTCTCTGCACAACAGACTCCTGGTTGTCTCTCCATCAAAGAAATGTGCCTTGTCCATGGAGAGACTGACGTAAAACTCCGGATTGATCTTTACGTCGGAGGGGACGCTCAGGACCAGTGAACTGCCTCCAACCATGGCATGAACAATCTGGTACCGGCCCATATACTCCACTTCCTCCAGACGCACCGGGATGGTATTCTCCTGGATACCCTCCGAGACTGCCAGTGCCTCCGGGCGCAAGCCCAGGATAACCTCTTTCCCGATCGAAGAGCGGAGCTTGGCTTTCAGCGCGTCCGGCAGCGAAAGCCGGAAGCTTTCATTTTCAAAGCCGGTTTCACTCAGCTTGCCAGGAATAAAGTTCATCTGTGGTGTGCCGATAAAGCTGGCCACAAAGAGGTTGACCGGAGCGGCGTAAATCTCCTGCGGGGTACCCACCTGTTGGATCACACCCTCTTTCATGACAACGATCCGGTCCGCCATGGTCATGGCTTCGGTCTGATCATGGGTAACATAGATGGTTGTCACTCCAAGGCGCTGCTGCAGCCGTACAATCTCGATTCGGGTGGAATTTCGCAGCTTGGCATCCAGGTTCGACAAGGGTTCGTCCATCAGAAACGCTTTCGGCTTGCGGACAATGGCACGGGCCAGCGCCACCCGCTGCTTTTGGCCGCCGGACAGCTGCTTGGGCAGACGGTTCAGGTATTCGGTAATTTCAACCGTATCCGCAGCTTCCAGCACTTTATCCAGGATAACCGTGTCCTTTTCGTGCTGGACTTTCATGCTGATGCCCACATTCTCGTAGACCGACATGTTGCTATACAGGGCGTAATCCTGAAAGACGATCGCAATATCACGCTCTACCGGGGGGCATTTGTTAACGACTTTTCCATCCAGGATCACTTCTCCCGAACTGATTTGCTCCAGACCGCCCAGCATTCGGAGAACCGTGGATTTGCCGCACCCGGAGGGGCCGACAAACACGATAAATTCCCCTTCATCAATGGTAAGGTTAAAGTCGTGAATGGCATGGAAGCCATTTGGGTAAATCTTATTAACGTTTTTGAATTGAATTTTTCCCATTTGCTCTACACGCCTCCGATTTTATGAACCAATACGCTCGAGCTTCTGCCGGAGGGCCTGGCGTTTTTTCGCCTTGGCTGTGCCGGTCACTCCTGCGATGATTAAGAGAACGGATCCGATCAGGTTGGAAACAAGCAGAATCGTCTCGTGTGCATAGGGCTGGAGAAATACCGGCACGATCAAGAACTGCCTCACAAGGAAGTACACCCCAACGGCCAGTGTGATCACGGCCCATTGCAAACTGTACACATTGATCTTCACTGCACAGGTAAATACCAGAAACAGCACGAAGATATTCATGATGACCGTTAAACCCATCCAGAAATTAACGGGCATCGAATCCAAAATCGTGGTGACATATACAAACTCGGCAATGATCGCCAGGAGCGTCATGGTGTAAGAATAGCCGTTCGTTTTATAAAGCGTCACATAGGTTTTCTTTTCTTCGGGAGGAATGGATTTCAGCATACTCAAACACCCTCCTTTTTCAAGCGGACAAATGTCAAATGGCTCGCAGTCAAATCGATCGCCAATGCGCCGCACACCAAGATGTAAAGTGCGTTAAACACCACTCCAAGCCGGAATGTTGTAAACTGCAGCTGATAGTTTTCAAGCCCCTCCAGAGACAGGTACTGAAAATCCAATCCCTGATAGTAAACAGAAATTGCTTGTAAATTCATGATCGAGTTGGCTGCGCCATAACAGCAGGCAACCATCAGCAGCAACATTACAACCAATGCAAAACGATCCGGAACACAAGACAGAATCTCCAGAAAAACGATCAGAGCAATCCCGATCACACCCACCAGCGACCAGGCAAAAATCTGGCGGTTAAACGTCTGAAGGATCACGTCGTGGAACATTGCGATTTCTTGGTTCTGCGGCAGTTTCAGTCCAAACAAATCACTATATTCCGTCATAAAGGCCAGGGCAAACAGAAACATTCCGATGGAAGCCAGAATATACAGCACAGAAAGGATCCGCTGCCCTTTGAAAAGTTTTCTCATAAGTTCCTCCTAATTCTGTATTCCAAAGGCCCTGCCCCGAATACAGTTTGCAGAGTTCAGTTTGCGGCCTGCATCGCTGCATAGGCCTGCTGGTAGGCCACAACATAGTCCGCGAGATTGCGCGCCTCGAACTGTGCCAGATACTCCTCATAATTGGCCGGAATCGTAATTCCCTGCGGGGGATTGTTGCGGGTCTTGTACCGTACGATGTTAAACATCTTTTCCACGACGTCATCTTCATCCATGGCAGTGGTTTCAGAGATCGTCTCTTTCTGCCGGAGCGTCAGGGAGAAGACCGGCGGAATCATCTTGTAATAATTGGGGTTGTCGCCCTTGGGGCCCTCGCCGGCGTAGGTTGCAAAGGTCGTGGTGGAACCCTGGAGCAGCACCCAGCCCTCAAAGCCGCGCTCGGAAGTATACTGGTACTCAAAGCCGATGTCTTTCTGGTATCCAATGGGGATCAGGCTGCCCATCCAGTCTCGCAAAAAAGTGGACAAGTCACCCTTGGCCACCGCATTGCAGGTGTCCACCATCCACTGGTTAAACTTGGGATAGGAGGTCCCATCCGGACCCTGGTAGCTGCCGTTCTCCTCCAAGTTCATCGGCAGGCCGTAGTTCTGGAGCGTGGAACCCTCTTCGGTGAAGAAGTAGTCAAACAGAGCGCAGGCGCGGCGCAGAGTCTTTTCGTCCGTGCAGCCCGCTGCCGAAATTGCCCAGCCGTCGGGTTTGATGGCGCGGCCGTTGTCGATGAAGTACTGCCACACGCCGTTCACCTTGGCGACCGGCGGCAGAATCACCACAACATCGCTGTTCAGCGAGTCCGCAGTGGAGGATGCCTGCCAGTCGAAGGTGATAAAGCCAAAGGAAGGCGCGTCACTGGAATCCGTTCCCCACAGAGTGCTGCGGAAGTTGGTCTTGTTGGTCAGGTCATAGCAATCGGAGTAGATCAGACCCTCGGCCTCCATATCAGACAGATAGCACAGCACATTGTACATGCCCTCGGTGGAGTAGGTGTATTGCACATTATTATCTGCATCAATGTACCAGCGAGCGGTGTAGGAGTCCGCACTGTGTGCTTTCACGCCGTCAAAATAGGTGCTAAGGCGCAGCAGATCCTCCCGATAGCTGGACTGACGGGTGAACATGGGCCAGACCGTATCCGCTCTTCCGTCGGTCAGGTAGCCGGGGTTTGCCTTGATGCAGCGCATCAGGGCCACCAGCTCGTCGATGTCGTAGGCGGCCTTCTCGCCCAGGAACAGCTCGGAGGGAGAAGCGTAGTCGTAGTTGTCCTTGATGTACTGGACGAAGGTCCTGGTCAGAGTTTCGCCGTTTTTCACCGAGAGGGCGTTCTGCAACTCCACAATGTTCTGATCGGTCTTTTTGGTAATGGTGACGCCTTCCATGGGAGACACGCTGCCGCCGTTAGCACCATAGCGGGCATTGGCCCCGGCATAGAACCCCTTATAATAGCAGGTCAACTCTGTGTCGGTGTCGTAAGCGGCATCATCCACATCCAGCAGCATCACGACCCAGCTCTGGCGGGCGCAGAACGAGCGAGCAAAGTTATTCAGTTCTGCAATGTAGGGGGATGTGATAAATGTTGCCGTCATATGCGGTGATTGCACGTCGAACGTCAGGATTCTCGTCCAAATAATTCTGGAAATTGGGCAGGTAACCCTGATCCATCATCTGGCTCAGATTGACAAATTTGCCCTCGGTGCCATAGTACATCAGATCATCTGCGATGGAGTTACCGCCAAAAATATTTGCCTCTGCAAAGTTGGTGGTGGAGGCGGTATCGATCATCTCGGTAGCCTTCTGGTCCTGGGTGGTGACATCGGTGACGGTCACATTCAGCACCTGCTGCAGGTGGCTCCACACCGGCTTGAGCATACCGGCGGTGACATTGGTGCCGTCGGGCAGATTCAAGGGAGACTCCTGGTTATAGGTGATGGTCCGGGATTTGTTGCCCGCAGCATAGTTGATTTTCAGGGCGATGTTCTCGCTGAGATCCAGCTCAGCCGCCGGGGCGGACCCGCTGCTGGCCTGGGAATTGGCCGTGCTCTGGGCCGCCTTTTCTACGACAGACGAGCCGCAGCCCGCCAGAACTGCCGAAGCAGCGGTCACAGACATGAGCTTTAAAAAATCACTCCGTTTGATTTTCATGTTTTTCTCCTTTTCTTCTACAAAAGTGTTATTCTTTAAAAAGTTATCCTTTTACGCCGCCGACGTTGACGCCCTTGGCAAAATATTTCTGGATATAGGGATAAATGACCAAAACCGGGATGATAGAGCAGACGATGATTGCATAGGCCAGGCTGTCTGCTGAATAGGAAAGAACTACCGGGGATTCGTCGTACAGTTTCTGGTAGTTTTCGATCAACTGCCGCAGATAAACCTGGAGGGGCTGCTGGTTCGGATCGGCCAGGAGCATTCTCGACCAATAGTAACCGTTCCAGCGGCTGATGGCATAGAACAGGGTCACCGTTGCAATACTGGCCGTGGACATGGGCACATAGATCCGGGAGAACAGCTGGAATTCGGTAGCGCCGTCCACCAGGGCAGCCTCTTCAATCTCCTTGGGGATGCTGTCAAAATAGTTCCGCAGAAGGATGATATTGTAGGCCTGCACGCCAAAGGCAATGATCATGCCCCAGCGGTTGTCCACGTTCATGCTCTTATAGTTCAGATAAAGCGGAATCATGCCTGCGCTGAACCACATGGTGAACACCAGCAAAAAGTTCCATTGACGGCGGAACTTGAGCTTTTTCTTTTGCAGGGCGTAGGCACCGGTCAGAGAGATAAACATACTCCACGCCGTGCCAACCACCGTATAGAACAGGGTGTTTGCATAGGCAATCCAGAAACCCTTGCTGTGGAGCACCATGTCGTAAGCCTGCAGGGTCACATCCTTGGGCAGGAGCACGATGCTCCCGCTCTCGTAGGCCACCCGGCCGCTGATGGAGACGCTGAACGCATACACGATCGGGTAGAGCGTCACGGCTGCAAAGGCGATTACCAGCAGATACGCACATACTTTAAATATTTTTTCGCTTCGGTTGAGAAGGTCCATCTTTCTTTTCCTCCTTTACCACAAAGATGTATCCGAAATATTCCGGCTAATTGTGTTTGCCCCAATCACCAGCGCAAAGGCGATGAGAGAGTTAAACAAGCTAACCGACGCACCAACGCCATAGTTGGCCGAAAGGATACCGATGCGTTGTTCAAAGGTAGACAGAACGTCTGCGGTCACATAGATGTTGGAGTTGTACATCAGCAGGACGCGCTCATAACCGATAGACAGCATGTTGCCGATTCGCATAATCACCATGATAATCAAGGTCGGTGCCATGCCTGGGATCGTGACATACCGCAGCTCCTGGAGCTTATTTGCGCCGTCCACCTTCATAGCTTCATACAAGGTGGGCGAAATACCCATGATGGCGGCAAAATACACAATCGAGCTGTAGCCGCTCTCTTTCCAGATTCCAACAGCAATGTACAGTGGACGGAAATAGTTCGCGTTGGAAAGCAGCGAAACGCCCGGTTCAATGAGGTCCAGCCTCTGGAACAATGCCGCCAGAACGCCTGTAGAGTTTACGCCGCTGTACACCAGCATGATGGTAATGCTGGTGATGGTAACCTCAGACAAAAAGTGGGGCAGATAGGTCGCCGTCTGGGTCAATTTCCGGACAAAACTGTTGCCAATCTCCGCAAACAGGATAGCCAGGATAATCGGCACAGGGAAACCAAATACCAAGCTGTATGCGTTAATTACAAAGGTATTCCGGAACGCCTGCCAAAACTGTGTCTGGTAGACACCCGATACCAGGGTCATAAAGTTTGCAATGCCTTTAAAGTCGCTGTTCCATACGCCCAGGCTGGAGTCAAATCGTTTAAAGGCGATGAGCAAACCGCCCATCGGCTTATAGGCCCACAGTGCAAACCAGATCACCACCGGCAACAGCAGCACATAAATCTGCCAATCACTGGCCAAAGACTGCAAGAGCTTTTTGCCGTGCGGCTGTCGCATCTTAATTTCAAGTTGATCCATTCTTTGTGTCGTCCTCCTTGTCGTGCGCCCAGAAATACCGCTTGCAATCCGTTTGCGCCAGGCATTTCGGGCAAATTTTTGCTGGGATCCCGCTATCTTACAGTGTCACCGCCTTTCTTCTGTACTGCATTCAACTTTGGCATCAGACTCATTCAAGTACTGAGTAGTTGCTTCATCCAGCCTGCTCCATATTCTTTGTGCAGCACCGCCGCAGCGACCACCAAAGCAAGCAGACCAGTCATGCCGTTGCTGATCATCATCACCAAACCCATCGCCTGACCGCCCGCAAGCGTTGTACAATGCTGGAAGAACAGGAGAATCGGAATCCGGAAAACAAAGAGTCTTGCGAAATTTACATAGAAGGACAATTTGGTATATCCAAAGGCATACAATAGTGCCATAACTGCCGAATGGATACGCCAAAAATACGTTTGAGATCATTTCGAGAGTAAAGATCTGTGCAATCAGCTCTGCAAAGGCCACATCCCCGTTTAGGAGAAACTCGCAAGGATCGGATCCAGAAACACCCAAGTCAAAATGAATCCCAAAAACGCCCCAGACAAAATCTAACTATAAAGACACACCGAAAAATTTTCAGGGCTCGCTGTGGATTTCCATGGCCGATGTTCTGTCGAATCAAAGCAGCCCCACCATCTCCAATGCTTCCTGCCGGAACCGTAGACAGAGCGCTGACGCTGTTTGAAACGCCCAGCGCACCCACAGTTTGGGTGCCGTAGTTCACGCCAACCGAGTTGACGACCACTTTGCCTGCACTGAAGGAGAATTTTTCGGCGATAACCGGAAGGGAAATGGAAACGATTTTTTTGACGATGTCGTTCTTTAGCCTGACATATCGGAACGACAGCCCAAAGACATCTTCAGGGTTACGCAGATTATAAAGGCCGATTGCTGTTACCACCAGGTTGGAAAGTAGGGTGGTCACTCCAATCATGACAATCCCTTGGTGGAGTACCAGAACAAAAAAGGCGGAAAACGAGAACTTGGTAAGTGCCATTGCAAAGTTGATCCGCATGATTTTGGAACCATTCCCACGGGCCTTTTCAATGGCGATATAGACATTATTGAAGAAGGTGAAAAACAGATTCAGCGCAGTGATCCGGTAGTAGTTCAATCCGATTTCCACAAGCTGGGCGGGAGTGTTTGCCAAACGCAGAATAGGCCTAGCCCCCAGGATAAGCCCTGCCACCAGGACAAGGGCAGCGGCTCCGGCCATAAAAAAGGTGGTATTTACGGTGGTTTTTAACCTCTCATACTCCCCAGCTCCATACAAACCCGCAATTAGAATGCCTGCACCGATGGAAAGGCCGGTCCCCACCGAGACGATGGAGTTGTTAAGCTGGTTGAAAAACGACACCGCCGAGACGGATTCCGGGTTGATCTGAGAGGTAATTACAAGATCAAACACCCGAAACAACTCGTTGATCAGCTGGAACAGTGCCATGGGCAAACAGACAGAAAGAACTGCCTTGGGTATATTTCCCTCTAAAAAGAATTGCCTTTTTTTAAGTTCTTTTGGATCTACCTGCAAGCCCATGTTGATTCCTCTCTGCATGGGCTCTCAATTAAGAACCCGGTTCATTTATCGGAGCGATAAAATAGTGGTTCATCCAGAACCACTATTTTATATGATGACTGATGAATCGTTAAGTCTTTGCGGTTCGTATTTAAGAACTAAGTTCCGCATTTTTAGTATATACAAATTCGCCTGATTCTGTCAACCCGGTTTTTCTTTTTCTCGCATTTTGACAAAGATTCAACTTGCGAATTGTGCAACCTGTAGGGGATCATAAGAATCTCACTGAATCTTTTGAGCCTGATCATGGATCTTGGTTTGATACGTCTGCCTGAGTTTCTATGGTATCCTTCAAAACCATTCGTGCACATACGGCACTCCCCTCTCTTTAGGCACTTTAGGCAGGAGTGCTTGACGACAGAACGATATAATGATAATATACATTCTGGATTAAAGTTGATTTGGCCTGGAGGAGGATGTAGTAAATCATGAATCGAACCGTTGAGCGCACTTTGGCAATCCTCAAAATTATTGCCAATAGCGAGCATGGCATTACCCTGCAGGAAATTGCCAATCAAATGGACATGGCAAAAAGCAGTACTTTTGCAATTGTCCATACCCTATTGGAGCTGAACTACATCAGCACGGTTGAAAACAATGATAAAAAATACTGCTTGGGGGTTGAGACTTTTGCGCTCGGGATGAAGTATGCTAACAATCAAAGCCTCGTTCAGCAGTGTGTTATTCATCTCCCTGCGCTGGCTGAAAAATACAACAAGACTGCCTTTCTTGGCATATTGAACGGCTCCAATGTGGTTTATCTTTATAAATATGTCGCAGAAAACGCACGGCTTGCCACCTGCTCCATCGGCTCCAGCAAGCCGGCCCACGCGACAGCTCTGGGCAAAGCGCTGATTGCTTTTCTCCCACCCAAAGCGCAACGCACACTGATTGATAACATAGAACTCACCTCTTATACCGATCAGACCATCTCTTCTAAAGAGGGTATTTATTGCACAGTTGGAACAGATTAAAAAGCAGGGTTATGCAACCGAATTTGCTGAATTGGGCCACTTGACTGCGTGTTGCAGTGTTCCGATCCTTGATTCTCAAGGTAACGCTGTAGCTGCAATTTCTCTGGCAGACATCGCTGAATCAAACGAAAACTATCTCCAGATGGCCAATGACCTAAAGGCTGCTGCGGCTGAAATTTCCAAAATTGTGGCCTACACACAAAATTGATTCCCAAATTATAAATCAAAATTCCCGGCTTTCGGTACAGTGGACAGCCTGTTGAGCTGTTTGCCTCCGGTGGAACTTCAGTAAAAACCCTGAACGGTTCTTTTGCTGAGGTTCCATTTTTTTATAATTTTAATTTTTGACCGCTCAGGACTTGCATACAACAAAAACGTTACAATAGACTCGTCTTGAATCCACAGTAAGAGATAAAAAATCATTTATATAGATGATTTTCTCTGGCATCCGGTTTGTTTTGTCCTCTAAAATGTCACTTCCTGTATTGAGCTGCGCACAGCAACTCGGAATAAGCTTGTATTCTCCCCAACAGAGTGTGGGCAACATATCCACTGTCTTTCCTGATCAGCAAGGCTTTGCCGCTATCCTCAATAGGATGGTTGGCCTACCGTAGCACCTACCGAACCGGATGAAGCATATTGACTTTTATACTATTTCTCGGATGTGACCGGATATACGAGGACAAAAACATGAAAAGGAGATTGATTGAGTACCAACTGAGCCCCGGCAACCAGAACTTGGTTC
>ENA-OQKI01000066-OQKI01000066.1-human-gut-metagenome-genome-assembly--contig:-NODE-66-length-25583-cov-3.387924_pt1 | contig 25583 bp, 24 predicted proteins | sample MGYA00242778_ERZ504798 | MGnify/ENA primary metagenome ERZ504798 (study PRJEB26092, sample SAMD00036414) | human gut metagenome | host: Homo sapiens | study: EMG produced TPA metagenomics assembly of... | reverse complement strand
GACACTCCGTTTATCTACAGCTTCAAAGGCAGAGCTTTATGTAAACACTAGCAGCAGCAGACAAGATTGGTATGACACTTGATGCAGATTATATCAAGGATGCAGCCGAGACATTTGATAAGATTGAAGTAAATAGTTACGTTGATTTTTAAAGCAGGGGAGGATACACCGTGACACTAGTTTTAAGCGTTTTTAGAGCAGGGCATGATTTATGCGATCATGGCTCTTGGAATATATATCACATACACCATACTGGATTTTCCGGATCTGACCGTAGATGGAAGCTTTCCGCTTGGAGCGGCACTTTCTGCGGTGCTCATCACAAAGGGCGTTAATCCGATACTCACACTGCTTGTGACATTTGCGGCAGGTGCGTTTGCCGGAATGCTGACCGGAATCATCCATGTTAAGCTCAAGGTGCGTGACCTTTTATCGGGAATTATCATGATGACAGCGCTTTACACGGTGAATCTTCGTATTGCAGGAAGAGCAAAACCTGCCAATATACAATATGACCACACTTTTCGACAATGATTTTGTCAGAAATGTATTTAAGGGCGGCTTAGCACAGTTTTCAAATGTGATTATCATCCTTGTTATCACACTTGTGATGAAATTCCTGCTCGACTGGTACATGAGTACAAAGTCAGGATATCTGCTTCGCGCCGTAGGTGACAACGAGACTATCGTTACATCTATGGGTGTGGACAAGGGCATCACAAAAATCATCGGCCTTGCAATCGCCAACGGCCTTTGCAGCTTAAGCGGATGCATTTTTGCACAGCAGCAGAGATATTTCGACGTATCAATGGGAACCGGAACAATGGTTATCGGACTGGCGAGCGTTATTATCGGAATCAGCCTGCTTAAAAAGGCAACCTTTTTGCGTGTGACCTCGAGTGTTGTTATCGGAGCGATTGTATACAAGGCCTGTGTGGCAATCGCTATAAAGCTTGGTATGCCGTCGAGCGATTTGAAGCTCATTACAGCGGTATTGTTCCTCATCATTCTGGTGCTTGGAATGGATAGAAACAAAAGAAAGAAGGTGGCATAATGTTAGAGCTCAACCATATCCACAAATTATATAATCCGGGAACAGTCAACGAGATATGCCTCTTTGATGATTTTAATCTGAAAATAGATGATGGACAGTTTGTTTCCGTTGTAGGAAGTAATGGCTCCGGAAAGACATCTATGCTCAACATCATCTGCGGTTCTATCCCTATTGACGGTGGCAGCATAGTGGTAAACGGCACTGACATCACAAAGCAGAAGGATTTTATCAGACACCGCCGCATAGGCCGTGTATTTCAGGATCCGTCAAAGGGAACCTGTCCTTCCATGACAATCCTTGAAAATCTGTCCATAGCTGACAACAAAGGAAAGACATACGGTCTGGGCCGTGGTACAAACCACAGCAGGATAGAGCATTACAAGGAGATGCTTGCCGAGTTAAACCTAGGACTTGAGGATAAGCTTCACACAAAGGTTGGCGCACTTTCAGGAGGTCAGAGACAGACACTTGCGCTTCTCATGGCTACGATGAATCCAATCGAGTTTCTCATCCTTGATGAGCACACAGCAGCCCTCGATCCAAAGACCGCTGAGATTGTAATGCAGCTCACAGGCAAGATTGTGGCAGAGAAGAAGGTCACAACAATCATGGTCACACACAATCTACGCTACGCTGTTGAATACGGAGATCGCCTTATCATGATGCATCAGGGCAAGGCGATAATAGACAAGGCCGGCGCCGATAAGAAGGCTATGCAGGTTGATGATATTCTTGGCACATTCAATGAGATCAGTATTGAGTGCGGAAATTAGTGCATCGAAAAATAAATATGAATTGAAAATGTCCTCCTGTGGGAGTATTGTATAACGATACTTCTACCAGGAGGACATTTTATATTTCAAGGATTATAGATGAGGAGATGAAAAAAGGTGATTTATTTGTGATAACCGGGATGTCGGGCGCTGAACTTGCGATAAGGGTATTAGATATACCTGATGATGATATAATCATACCCTCATCATCCCGACATAATACATCCTCCGGCGGCTCCACATTCCATAACATCAGCAAGTCGCGGAACACTAATGTCTGGCATAGCATCATAAGCGGGTGGTGCATCGGAAGCTGTGCTGTCATCACTTGAAGCAATATTGATACCGCCGATTGCATAAACCGGTATCTCAACCGCATCGCAGACATTTTTGAGGAAATCAAGTCCGCGCGGAGGCAGTCCTTTTTTGCAGTCGGTTGCAAAAATATGTCCTGCCGTCATATATGTGGCACCAAGCTGTTCGGCTTTTATGGCATCTTCTACAGAATGGACAGAGGTTCCGATAACCTTGAAGAATTGTTGATAATTGTCAGTACTTTTTGACATATCTGTGGATGTATTGTCAGATAGGTCTTTTTTGACATATGCTTCGAGGATTGGCAATGGCAGATGTATATACGGATGCTCAAGCTCCATTGCTACATTTATAAAGCTGTGTAGCATGCACGGCACATCATATTTTTTACACAGAGCAATCACATCGCGTGCCAGAGACAGATATTCTGCCTCCGGCATATCCTTTTCCCTGAGCACAATTGCATGGGGATGGAGCTTACAGACACGCTCGAGCTGTTCCATGAACGGACGGCTGCAAAGGTGTCTGTTTGTGATAGCGATTATATTATCACTCTGTAAAGCATGTTTTGAGTTTTCGTATAAGAGTTTTTCTTTATTCATATTTGTTCCTACATATTCATATATATATTTATACCTGTTAAAATTAAAATGATTACTGATTATAATTCAAGCATTTCATTGTTTACAGGATTCCTACACGTAAATATAGTCGCTCATCACCGGCTGTAAACCATTGTCGAGCAGTGCATTAAATACCTCATCCACGCTTCTGCCATCAGAGATTTCAAACTGGTCATCGCCCTTGTCCTCTATATCGTCCACATGGCTTCCGATTCCGGTGCTGACACCGGCTGAAATCTTGGTGGCGGCGATATTTACAAGATTGTCACGCACACGCGCTACCTCTCTAGTAGATATGGTGATGCTTGCAAACGGCATGAAGAGCCTGTAAGCGCATACCACCTGAAGGAGCTGTGTCTCGTGGACATCCTTTGGATTGATACGGTCATTGTTTATGATAGGGCACAGACAGGGCATGAGAATGCAATCTCGGCTCTTGGATATTTTTTCTGGAGCAGGTATGCGTGATATCCGGTGGCAAGTGCATCCTTTCTGAAATCATCGAGACCTAAAAGTGCGGCAAAGCCGACACCTCTCATACCACCCTTAAGAGCACGCTCCTGTGCATTTACACGGTAAGGGAAAATTCTCTTGTGTCCGGCAAGGTGAAGAGTCTCGTATTTGTCAGAGTTGTAGGTCTCCTGGAAAACGGTCACATAGTCAGCACCGCACTTGTGCAGGTATGCGTATTCGTCAGAGTTCATAGGATAAACCTCAAGACCTATAACCTTGAAATATTTGCGGGCAATTTTGCATGCCTCTCCAATGTATTCGACGTCTGACATTTTCTTGCTCTCACCGGTGAGAATCAGGATTTCCTGAAGACCGGTTTTGGCGATTGCAGCCATTTCCTTTTCGATTTCTGAGGCATTCAGCTTTGCGCGGTTGATTTTATTGTGACAGTTGAAACCACAGTAGATACAGTAGTTTTCGCAGTAGTTTGATATGTAAAGCGGCGTAAACATGCATACGCTGTTGCCGAAGTGCTTTCTGGTCTCAAGCTGTGCAGCCTGTGCGATTTCCTCAATAAATGGCTGTGCGGCAGGCGAGAGCAGAGCCTTGAAATCCTCCAATGTGCGGTATTCGTGGGAGAGCGCCGCGCGTACATCGGCTGCGGTGTATTGGTCGTAGTCGTAGGCATCCATTTCGGCAACAACCCTGTCCATGATATCGGAGTCAAGCACCTCCATATCAGGCAGATATTTCATATGGTCTATTCTGTTTTTCTTCATGTCCTCGAGGATTACTTCGTTTACAATGCTGTCGTTGAAGTGGTCATCGTGGGCGATATTTGCATTGATATCTTTGTCATTTGTTATATTTGTATCGTTAGTCATTATGTGTTCCCTTCAAAAGCTAAGTGTCATTTATGATTAGTCGCGCAGATATCCTGTCAGAGGAGATGATGCACTGGCTCCTTTGGTCAAAGTGCGTCCGAGTCCTGACAGATAAGCCATTCTTCCGGCCTCGATAGCCTTTTTAAATGCCTCTGCCATTATCTCAACATCACCGGCTGTTGCAACAGCGGTGTTTGCCATGACTGCGGCAGCACCCATTTCCATAGCCTCGCATGCCTGTGAAGGACGGCCTATGCCTGCATCCACGATGATAGGCAGGTCGATTTCGTCAATCAGAATCTGGATAAATTCCTTTGTGCAGATACCCTTGTTTGAGCCGATTGGCGCGCCGAGAGGCATGATGCAGGCAGCGCCGGCGTTTGCAAGGTCTCTTGCTACGTTGAGGTCAGGATACATGTAAGGCATTACGACAAAGCCCTCCTTTGCGAGAATCTCTGTAGCCTTTATTGTCTCAAAGTTGTCCGGAAGCAGATATTTGCTGTCGCGCATGATTTCAATTTTTACGAAGTCTCCACAGCCCAGCTCGCGGGATAAACGTGCGATTCTTACAGCCTCATCGGCATTTCTGGCGCCTGATGTGTTTGGAAGCAGTGTGACATTGTCCGGAATATAGTCGAGGATGTTTGCCAGTCCTCCATCGTTTGCACGGCGCAGAGCCAGTGTGATAATCTGTGCATCAGCTTTCTCAATGCAGGCCTTTACCAGGTCGAGTGAAAACTTTCCCGAACCGAGAATGAAACGTGAGGTAAACTCGTGACCTCCTAAAACTAATTTGTCGTTTGCTAAATCTATATTTTTACTCATGATTAACTCCTTATATTTTTATTGATGGTGTAAAAAGTGTTTGATTTTAATCAGCCCCCACCCATAAAGCTTAAAATCTCTACCACATCGCCGTCGGCGATAGCAGTGCTGTCATACTCAGTCTTTGGAAGAATCTCTTCATTCAGCTCCACAACGATGTGCTTAGGGTTGTAATTGTTAGCTGAAAGATACTGCGAAACAGTCATGCCGCATACATCTGCAGCGTCTTTACCGTTGATTTTTTACCATTGTGCGTTTCCTTTCCGGATTGAGAGGTGGAAAAACGGGGATTACCCCGAAGCAATATACTAAAAAAGAGTTCACAAAGTAATACACCCGCGGTGGTGTACCCCTTCATGAACTCTGTTCACTCTCAAAAATCCGTTATTAAACTATGTAAATATGTAAAATTAAAAGGGAGATACCAATAATTTTACAAACATGAGTATAGTACCTTGCACCGGCAAAGTCAACTGATTTTTAATAAAACAGCATTACGTTACTGATATGTAGTAACTGCATTACAACAATTTCCAACAAATTTTACATAACGCAGACAGTATATTTTCATTAGAATGATATGATTAAAGGGTCAAAAGGTATCATCGATGTCATAAATGAGGGGCAAAATACCTTTTGAACCTCATATCATGTAATAAAAGGTAATAAAAATGGTTCTGAATAATTACTAAAAATTCTGATAGCTGATTTGATGGAGGGAAAATATGTTTGACGAAGAAATGATAACAAATACAGATACATAATATTACTTCTTGGTACAGCAGTATCGTTTGTGCTTGGCTTTGTAGTGGCATTTGCACTTGCTAAGCTGTGTGGAGTGATGGCTGTAAAGGCAGTGCTCAATATCGCTTTCACGGCAGGCGGTATCACAGGAATGCTTGGATTTGTGTGCATCTGTCTGGCTGAGCTTAGACGCATATAGTACATCAGAAAGCTGATGTATCGCGCGGTTTTGCTAATGTGTGTGGGAAATCTGAATAGCTACTAATAAGAAAAGAAAGGAAACGGAATAAATTATTTTGACATACAACGAAATAAAAAAGAACAAAGAAATATGTGAATGCCTGCGCAAGGGAGATGAAAACCTCGGAGTGCTGGGCTACACAGATCATTCGGCGGCACACTGCACGATGGTTGCAAAGCGTGCCGCATATATTTTAAAAAAATTCGGATACAGTGAAGAGGATATTGAGCTTGTAAAGATAGCGGGCTTTATGCATGATATTGGAAATGTGGTCAACAGAAAGCATCATGCTGAGTACGGAGCGATTTTAGCGAACGAGATTCTCAAAAAGACTGATATGAGCATGAAGGACAGGATTACGGTTGTCTCTGCGATAGGTCATCACGATGAGTCCACAGGAGGAGCAACGGATCCGGTCTCTGCAGCTCTTATCATTGCAGACAAGACGGATGTGCGAAGAAACCGTGTCAGGGAAAAGGCAAAGGAAAATTTTGACATTCACGACAGGGTAAATTACGCTGTTACGGATGCGGCGCTCAAGATTAATATAGATAAAAAGGTCATTGCGCTCAATCTTCAGATTGATACAAGCATCTGCTCGATGTATGAGTATTTTGACATTTTCTTAGGGCGCATGATGATGTGCCGCGGTGCCGCCGGGATACTCGGAGCTACCTTCAAGCTCACTGCCAATGGCTCTAAGGTATTGTGATGAGTGCATGGGCAGATATTATTGGGCAAAAAATCATCAATGGATCTGAATAGTTACTGATTTCACATAAAAAGTGCATATTCGTGCACAAACAAAACAAAATACAAATTTTATTGAAAAACTTACTTATAAAGTTTCTCAACTCTTGAACTTAAAAATGATTGATAGTATAATTTAAGCGATTGGTGAAAATAAGATTAAATGATAAGGAGGAAATCGCAATGATTACCTGGAACAACTTGGATACCCTGGAATCCTTCAAGGAGCTTTCTAAAGTGGGACGTGTTGACATAAAAGAGGCCATGTCAGGAGACAATGGCGCTAAGCGTGTCAAGGAGTACAACATCCCAATGGCAGAGGGATTCACTTACAACTTCGCTGCAAAGCAGGTGGACGCAGATGTGCTTGAGGCACTTGCAAAGCTTGCAAAGGAGGCACAGCTTACAGAGAAATTTGAGGCACTTTACAATGGTGCTGTTATCAATACAGGTGAGAACCGTCTCGTTCTTCACCAGCTTACCCGTGGACAGCTCGGAGATGCTGTAGTGGCAGACGGAGTTGACAAGCGTAAATTCTACGTAGAGCAGCAGGAGAGAATCGCTGAGTTCGCAAACAAGGTTCACTCAGGCGAGATTACAAACGCAGCAGGAGAGAAGTTTACAACAGTTGTTCAGATAGGAATCGGCGGAAGCGATTTAGGACCTCGTGCTATGTACTTAGCACTTGAGAACTGGGCAAAGAAAAACAATACATTCAAGATGGAAGCCAAATTCATCAGCAATGTTGACCCTGATGATGCGGCAAGCGTACTTGCATCAGTTGACGTAGCTCACTCTATTTTCATATTAGTATCAAAATCAGGTACAACACTTGAGACTCTTACAAATGAGTCATTCGTTAAGGATGCATTAAAGAACGCAGGACTTGATGCTTCTAAGCACATGATTGCTGTAACAAGCGAGACATCACCGCTTGCAAAGAGCGATGATTACCTTGCAGCCTTCTTCATGGACGACTACATCGGAGGACGTTACTCATCAACATCAGCAGTTGGTGGAGCAGTTCTCTCACTTGCATTCGGTCCTGAAGTATTTGCACAGTTCCTCGACGGAGCAGCAGCAGAGGATAAGCTTTCAAAGAATGCAGACATCATGGAAAACCCTGAGATGCTCGACGCACTCATCGGTGTTTACGAGAGAAACGTACTCGGATATCCTAGCACAGCAGTGCTTCCATATTCACAGGCACTCAGCCGTTTCCCTGCACATTTACAGCAGGCTGATATGGAGTCAAACGGCAAGTCGGTTAACCGTTTCGGTGAGCCTGTAGATTATGTTACAGGACCGGTTATTTTTGGTGAGCCTGGAACAAACGGACAGCACTCATTCTATCAGCTCCTTCATCAGGGAACAGATATTGTGCCACTCCAGTTCATTGGCTTCAAGAACAACCAGCTTGACACAGACGTAGTCATCCAGGACAGCACAAGCCAGCAGAAGCTATGTGCAAACGTAGCAGCACAGATAGTTGCATTTGCATGTGGTAAGGCAGACGACAACAAGAACAAGAACTTCGAGGGTGGACGTCCTTCAAGCATCATCATCGGAGACCAGGTAAATCCTGCATCTCTTGGTGCACTCCTTGCACACTTTGAGAACAAGATCATGTTCCAGGGCTTCTTATGGAATGTAAACAGCTTCGACCAGGAAGGTGTTCAGCTTGGAAAGCTGCTTGCAAAGAAGGTTCTCGCACATGAGACAGACGGAGCACTCAAGGAACTCAGCGATATGCTTAATATTTAGTACATCGTTTTGCAGAGGTGAAGATACAGAAATATAAAAACGAGCCGCAATCCTGTGGGTATCAGGATTGTGGCTCGTTTTGTTCTGCCATAATACATCCGGGTTAAAGATGATATATGACGAATTGGGTGAGATAATTTATTTAGGTTTATAGTTACTAATGTTGATAAATGTTATCATTATTTGTGTGCTTTGTGAAAGACAATATCATCCTTGATATTGCTGTCGTATTTGGTATAAGCATGGCTATGGCTGTTATTTCCGGCTGCATCACTGTCGTCCTTCTCAGGACCGTTCTCCATCCACCAGGCATAGGCTGCAGCGCCGATACAAACGGCAGCACACACGACAATTATTATTGTTTCAAGCATTTTAAATCCTCCGTTTTACTTTATCAGCATGACGCGGAGAAAATGTTTATTTAATGTATCTAAGTTATATTTCCTCCGCATATGCGCGAGTTTTGAAATAATCAGCGAAGGAAATTAGTTTATGCCCATCCTTGTCGTGGATAAAACGGATAATAAAGCGCCGGCTCGTGTTTGTGAGACATATGCGCATGACCACGATAGCGGCATATGCGAATAAAATAATATGTATTAACTGGAGTAACGCACCCAGCCAGCTTAAATTGGATGTAAGCCTGCCTAAAAAACCAAGCGAAGAGGTACGGATGCGGCATATGACTTCAGGAAAAGAAGGTATTTCTTCTATATACTGGCAATCCATGAGAGCCGACATATCTGACTCTGAATAAAGCACTGCGCGTGAGTCCAAGACTTCCTGCTGTGGAAGCGCGGCCTTATCAGAAGAGGCATAGAGCCCCAGACAACCCTGTGATCGTATGAACCGTATGCTGTGCGGTCAGGATCAAATTCGTCCAGATTTTTGTCGAGACTTAGAAAGGAACAGAATATAAGACAAAGCAACAGTGGTAAAACCAGTATTTTCTTCATGAGAGTCCGCTCCTTTCCTTCCAATTTATGTTTCTATTTTCTTCCTTTAAGTTAAAAAAGTCAACTTGTAAGTAGATTTCTTTTCAAAAATATTGAAATTCTTAATGGGCTGTAATTGTAACCAAATGATTATCTTAAATCAATGATATACATATTGCATAAAAAATAATTGAAAATTTATGCATGTTTGTGCATCACGATAATAGACATTTTTCATGGCACGTGATACTATAATTAACGTAAAAACCCCCCAATACATTATATATTTTTACTATCCCCATAGTAAAATACCTTCTCCTAAAGGACAGCAGAACGATGGCTGTTCTTTTTTGTCTAAAAATAGTGTATATTTCGGGAAACAAGCAGATATAATATTGTTGAAATGATTTAGACATGATACAATCGGATTAGATATTAGATAGCACGCAAGAAGCGAGACATGCTGATAACAGCTCTCTTTCTTCAAGCCTGCAGGCATTGAAGGCTCTGATGTCATAATTCAGAGTCACTGACACCAAATACTGTGAGCAGATGATAGTTGATTCACGTATGAGGAGGAAGAACATTTTAAGATTTAGGGTGTACTTCCGGCGAAGTGCACCCTTTGTTAGTGAACAAAGAGGTACAATAACCGCATGCGCATCTGCATGCTCGCATGCAAGGGCGTATGTGGTTATTGGACATCCCAACATAAATTGAAAATTGTAGCAGCGTCAAGCTGCGGAGAAGCCTCGAAAGAGGCGAATTTTCAATTAATGTTGGGGCTTTGTTCTCATTAAATACAAAGAGGTACAATAACCGCATATTAAATATTATAAGGAGTAACGCATGGAAACAAGAATAGCCCTGATCGGCATTATAGTTGAAAACCCGGATTCGGTTGAGCAGCTTAATCATCTGCTGCATGAGTACGGTAGCTTCATTGTTGGGCGCATGGGTATCCCATACGAGAAAAAGAACGTGAATATCATCAGTGTGGCGATTGACGCACCACAGGATATTATCAGTGCTTTGTCCGGCAGGATTGGCAGGCTGGATGGCATAGGAGTGAAGACAGTTTACTCTAATAAATAAAGCAGACCAGACTACAGGAGAAAGCATGACCGAAAATACAGCAATAATAAAAATTATAGATGAAATTACGGCCTGCCGGAATATCACCCTCGAGCAGCTGCATATGTTGCTTGAGACGGATGATATGCAGGCAGTTGATTACCTTAGAAAGAGGGCATCTGAGAAAGCACACGAGACCTATGGCAATCAGGTTTTTATACGAGGGCTGATAGAGTTTACCAACTACTGCAAAAACGACTGTCTCTACTGCGGCATAAGGCACAGCAATACTCACGCGGACCGCTACCGCCTGAGTACGGAGCAGATTATGGCATGCTGCGAGAGCGGCTATGAGCTTGGTTTTCGTACCTTTGTGCTGCAGGGAGGTGAAGATCCGTACTACACGGATGAGCGTATCTGTGAGATAGTGTCCGGGATTAAGGCAAAGTATCCGGACTGCGCAGTTACGCTCTCTATCGGAGAAAAGTCAAAGGAGAGCTATCAGAGCTATTTTGATGCAGGGGCAGACAGATATCTGCTTCGCCATGAGACTGCGGATGAAAAGCATTACAGTAGGCTTCATCCGGTAGAGATGTCACTTGCAAACAGAAAGCAGTGCCTTTGGGATTTGAAAGAGATAGGATATCAGGTGGGCTGCGGCTTCATGGTCGGGTCGCCTGGACAGACAGTGGAGACCTTGTACGAGGATTTGCAGTTTATAAAGGAGCTTGAGCCTCACATGGTTGGAATCGGTCCGTTCATATCGCAGAAGGATACACCTTTTGCAAACGAAAAGTCAGGCACGATGGATGAGACGCTTCGCCTGCTTTCAATCATCAGGCTCATACATCCAAAAGTGTTGCTGCCTGCCACAACAGCGCTTGGCACAATCCATCCGCTCGGCAGGGAAAAGGGTATACAGTCGGGTGCCAATGTCGTGATGCCAAACCTCTCACCGGTCAATGTCCGTGACAAATACAAGCTCTACGACAATAAAATCTGCACAGGAGATGAGGCAGCAGAGTGCCGCTACTGTATGGAAAACCGGATGAAAAGCATCGGCTATCAGGTGGTGGTGTCGCGCGGGGACTACGCAGATATGTGATTACAATAGAAGGAGATAAAAATGTACAACGTAAAATCATTAAAGGCTGAGGAATTCATCTCAGACGAGGAAATCAAAGAGACTCTCGAATATGCAGAGGCAAACAAAAATAATATAGGGCTTATCGATGCAATTATCGAGAAAGCAAAGCTAAAAAAAGGACTCACACACAGAGAGGCATCAGTGCTTTTAGCTTGTGAGATTCCGGAGAAGCTTGACGAGGTTTACAAGCTTGCACAGCAGATAAAGAAGGATTTCTACGGAAACAGAATCGTGCTTTTTGCACCGCTTTATCTGTCAAACTACTGTGTGAACGGCTGTGTTTACTGTCCATATCACATGAAAAATAAGCATATTGCGAGAAAGAAGCTCACTCAGGAGGAGATAGTAAAGGAGGTCACAGCCCTTCAGGATATGGGACACAAGCGTCTTGCAATCGAGGCAGGAGAGGACCCTGTAAACAATCCGATTGAGTATATTCTCGAGTGTATCAACACAATCTACAGCATCAAGCACAAAAACGGAGCTATCCGCCGTGTAAATGTAAATATCGCTGCCACTACAGTGGAGAATTACAGAAAGCTCAAGGAGGCAGGAATCGGAACCTACATACTCTTCCAGGAGACATATCACAAGGAGAGCTATGAGCAGCTTCATCCGACAGGACCAAAGCATGACTATGCATATCACACAGAGGCCATGGACCGTGCTATGGAGGGCGGCATTGACGATGTGGGACTTGGTGTACTTTTCGGACTGGACAAATACAAGTACGAGTTTGCAGGACTTTTGATGCATGCAGAGCACCTTGAGGCAGTGCACGGTGTAGGTCCTCACACCATCAGTGTGCCGCGTATAAAGCACGCAGATGATATAGACCCGGATGTATTTGACAATGGCATCAGTGATGATACCTTCGCCAAAATATGCGCACTTATCCGTATTTCAGTGCCATACACAGGAATGATAATCTCAACCCGTGAGAGCCAGGCTGTCCGTGAAAAGGTTCTGCCGCTCGGTGTTTCACAGATCAGCGGCGCATCAAAGACAAGTGTTGGAGGCTATGCAGACCCAGAGGCTGAGAAAAATGCAGAGGCAACATCGGAGCAGTTTGATGTCAGCGACCAGAGAACACTTGACGAGGTGGTAAACTGGCTTATGAAGATGGACTATATTCCGTCCTTCTGTACAGCCTGCTACAGAGAAGGCAGAACGGGAGACCGTTTTATGGCACTGTGCAAGAGCATGCAGATACTTAATTGCTGTCATCCGAACGCACTCATGACACTTAAGGAGTATCTCGAGGACTATGCAAGCCCGCAGACAAGAGAGCTTGGAATGAAGCTCATCGATAGGGAAATAGAAAAGATTACCAATCCAAAGGTTAAGCAGACCTGCTATGAGCATATACATGATATTGCAGACGGAAAGCGTGATTTCCGTTTCTAAAGGAGGAAATATGGGAAATTTGAATGAGACGCCTTCTGCCAACAGACTTCATATAGGTATATACGGAAAGACAAACAGTGGTAAGTCATCTCTGATAAATGCGGTTACAAAGCAGGAGGTTTCCATTGTAGCTGACGTGGCAGGTACGACAACCGACCCTGTGTACAAGCCGATGGAAATTCATCCGCTCGGACCGTGCGTGATTATTGATACGGCGGGCTTTGATGATGACAGTGAGCTTGGTGAAAGACGTGTGGAAAAGACTCATCTGGCAGCAGAGAAGACAGACATAGCCGTTGTAGTGCTTGATATCGCAGAGGTGATTGCTGCGAAGAAGGCGGGAATTCCGTTTAAAAAGGCTTTTAAGGATGAGGCAGAATGGAGTCTGTTATTTAGACAAAAAAACATACTCCGGTTGTATTTGCTTTAAACAAGATAGACGAGATTTTGCTTTCTGCTGAGGCACAGGAAAAGAGTAGTGGAAAGCTTGACAATGCTGCAATAGAGGCCGCAAAGTGCTGGGTTTTTGAGGAAAACAGTGCTGTGATGGGCAAAAATGCAGACAATAGTTTTGAGGTTGTAGCAGTCAGCGCATTAAAGGGCAAGGGAATGGATGCCGTTATCTCTGCACTCACACGCCTTTTGCCTGAGGATTTCGGACAGGAATTTATCCTGGGAGACCTTGTTTCTCAGACAGACCTGGTGCTTCTTGTCATGCCACAGGATATCCAGGCGCCAAAGGGCAGACTCATATTGCCACAGGTGCAGACACTCAGGGAATTGCTCGATAGAAAATGCCTTGTGATGAGCACGACAACTGACAAAATGACAGATGCACTTGCAGCATTATCTCACGCGCCAAAGCTCATCGTGACAGATTCACAGGTGTTTGGCTATGTGTACGAGCACAAGCCGGCGGAGAGTATGCTCACATCATTTTCAGTGCTTTTTGCAGCATACAAGGGTGATCTGCCATATTATGTGGAGAGCGCAAGGGCAATTGATGCATTAAAGCCATCCTCAAGAGTGCTTATCGCAGAGTGCTGTACACATGCGCCTCTTGCGGAGGATATAGGCAGGGTGAAGCTTCCGAACCTGCTTCGAAAGCGTGTTGGTGAGGAGCTTACCGTGGATATTACAAGCGGTACAGACTTCCCCGATAATCTATCTCAGTATGACCTCGTTATTCAGTGTGGCGCTTGCATGTTTAACAGAAAATATGTATTATCAAGAATAGACAGGGCACGCACTCAGCATGTGCCGATGACAAACTATGGCGTGGCAATAGCACACCTGACAGGAATACTCGATAAGGTGAGCATGCCATAGAAAAGCCTTAAAAGCCGGGAGAAAGAGAAGCTATCGGTATGACGAAACAAGTGATTTTGATGACAAAGTGAATTATAGTGACGATTATAAAGGTAATTATAGCAATAATTACAGCGGCGATTATAGAGACAATTACAGTAGCGATTATAGCGCCACCGGTTACGCTCGTCTGGCGAAGAGTCTTATTGATAATAGTAAAAGAGCAGCAGGCGAAGCTTGGCTACAGGAAGGAAATAGTCAGACTGTATTATCCTCTTTCCACGCTCAGACATTTCTTTGAGTGTGCAGGGGATGACAATAAAATTGCAGCCGGCGTAATTTCAGAGCAGCAGATGCTTGAAATACTTGCACCGGACAACCTGCCAAAACAGCTTACTGACACCATAGGTGAGATAAAGGTCACCGCAAAAAATGAGCGTTTCTGCATAGAGATACCACCTGAGGGCAGTGAGTATGTGCATGAAAACACAGCTGACAATGAGTTCATCAGTGAGCTGATTGCACTTGTCGGCACGCATGGCTGCACCATGGAGCAGATAACTGAGCTGTTTTACAAATACTCGGACGACATCGAGAAAAAGGATATGCAAAACGGCGAGTTTGACTGTTACATCCGCTTCTTAAATGAGCCGGATGACACATACTACTATTGCTTCCATGATGAGGGCTGCCATATTATTTATCATAGATTTCTGCCGCAGGATTATGCGGACTTTGGCTTTTAATGGATATGTTTCTTTCTTTTGGTGTTGGCCTTTGAATTTACTTTGAAGTTACAGCTAACTTGAAAAAGTAAATTCCAGTGCAGAAGTAAATTCCACACTCATTTAAAAGTTCTTGATTTTCTAAGAGTTTTATAAGCTCAAAACGCTTATTTCTGTTATAATAGGAGTAACTTCTTGGAAAAAACTGATTTGATGGTATGACAAACGGACCACTGGAAGGTAGTGTGCGAGACTAAATTCCACCGGTCATGTGAGGAAAATGTGAAAGTTTAATTTCCAGTCCGACAGCAGATTTCTAAGTGGTTGTTAATGGTTGAAGCGAATCAGCTTAGGCGTTAGATTGACCAAATCAGGGTCAATGCGCTTAAGCTGAAATGCGTTTAGGGTTTCTTTTCCGAGTGTCTCTAATGCGGCGTCATAAGGCGTGCTTCCATTAAGACTTTCCCTTGGAGTGGAGTTGATGTGATTCACGATTAGATTCACATCCCATTGTGTCAAAAATTCAAAACTAGTTCCTTTGGGAAGCACCATGCGAAGCATGGTGTGAGCCTGCTCAAGACCTCCTTTTTGTCCGCTACGCATGGGATCACAATAGTAGATGCTGGTACGCTGAATTTCATCCAGTCCTGTTTCAAGAGCGACAGGATCTCCGAATTCTGAACCTCTGTCTGTCAAGATATATTCAAAGACAGATAAGAACTCATAGGTGCCCATACGTTTTTCTAAACGGTCAAAAATAAGCCGGACAGCGCCTTTAGTACAACGATTCAGGAGAAAGGCAAGGAACAGCTTTTCCTTAGTGAAGAAAAAGGTCAGTAACGTCTTGTTGGATTCTCTGGATGAGTGTACCGTATCCATTTCTACAAAAGAGGATAACTGCAGCTCACTAAAATCACTGAATAACCTTTTCTCGAAGACGGTTCTGTTTGTAATCTGTGTTTTATGGCACTTTCGTGGCTTGAAGCCGGGCTTACGTTTTAAATCAATGTTTCTGGCTGTAAACAGACCTTGATCCAGATAGGTGTACAAGGAACGGACTGACATATCCAGTTCTGGATGATTGGTAATGATTTGATATGGAGATTGTCCCTGCTCGATTAAAGGAGAAACAATGCCATCCTTTTTGCGTAATTCATGTTTTGTCATGTTTATACCGGCTCTGGAACCGGAAAGCTTTTCACGGTATTTTCTATCAGCAAAACGTGCATCGTATCTGTATTTCTGGGCGATGGTGCAATGATTTATCTTTTTTGTGCAGCCATTACAGACATAGGGCGCCTTATCCAGTCTTTTGCACTGTTCCTTCACAAAATCCTTGCAAGTTTGATTACAGGTGGGGCAGGAAGTGCATTTTACATCGCAGAGAATGATTTTTCCGCAGACATTGGTTTTCCGGCAATGGAAGCGATGAATACAAAAGTTATGGGCATTATAGAAAGTACCTTTGTGATACCAGTCGGATAGACGGTGAGCCCTTACTTCTTTGGAAATGGTTGTTGGATCCTTGCAAAGAAAGCGGGCAATGTTCTTAAAGGTTTCTCCCTTGTTCAGTTCGTTTTCGATATAGATACGGTCTTCAAGGGAAAGGTGCTTCTGGTTTCCTGGAATATATTTACTCATGGATATCCTTCTTTCTACTGCTGTCAGAAAGAAAGATAACCTTACCATTTTTATATGAAAGAGTAAACCTTTACTGTGCGGGAGTAAATTCCACCACCAAATGTGGTGGTGGAATTTAAAATTTCATTTTTGGCTTTGAAGTTACACGGAAACATAGTTTGACAAAAATATAACAATCTAATATAATGGCGGTTGAGAGTAGGGTTTATGTATAATACGCGCACGCTGAGTGAGGGAGACACGATGTTATTGTTTATACCTTAATGTGAACAGCAGCACAGCAGGCACAGCATAGCAGGAGATATACACATGGCAACATTTACCAGAAAAGCCATAATGAAGACTTTTTTACATATACTGAAAAACAAACCGCTTGACAGGATTACAGTCAAGGATATATGCGAGCAGTGTGAGATAAACAGAAATACATTTTACTATTATTTCAAGGACATATATGATGTGCTTGAGGCCATATTTGAGGACGAGGTCAGGCTTGTGATGGATGAGGCAAAGGAAGGCGTGACATTTCATGATGCATATGCCAGAGTCGCTGCCCTTATTCTTAATAACCGCGAGGCGATAATGCACATTTATGCATCGGAAAACGGCAGGGTATTAAGGACATATCTGGATGCCGTGGTTACGCAGGTGGTGCGCCGCTTTGTGTTGGAAAAGGCAGAGGGCTACAGCCTGGATGATAGTGACATTGCTTTTATCACGGCGTTTTACAGCAACGGAATCGTGGGCAGTACAATTAAGTGGATTGAGAGAGGCAGTATGATGAGCCGTTTGCCTGAGAACATTACGGCAAATGGCGTTGGACTGTCAAAAAGCCAATACAACAGAGATATTGTTAAGAGAATAGGTGACTCTTTCGATGCCACAATTTATGATATGATTGAGTGCTGTCTGTAGGCAGGCGGATATTGTATGACAAAATAATTCGAACAGATTTGACAGAGTGTCTGAATTTCAGACACTCTTATTTTTTTGTCCATTTTAAAGACGATTATGGTGGATTAGAATAGCAGACAAAAAGGAGGGAGATACTTTATGCACACATTGGTACGTGTGAAAAATGCATACACTGTCATGACAATATGCCTGATTGCATTGGGGGCAGCTTTGTTGTTCATGCCACAGCTTGGACTAAAGACAATGTGCATGTTATATGGAGTGTTTCTCATAATATATGGCGTGACAAAGCTGTCCGGATATTTTGCAAAGGATTTATTTCAGCTTGCGTTTCAGTTTGACCTGGCGCTTGGGATAGTTTCAATAGTGCTTGGAATCATAATTATTAAAAAAACTGAGTATATTATAGAGATATTGTCCACAGCAATAGGCATTTTTATGTTGGTAGATGGAGCGTTCAAGATACAGACTGCAGTGGAAGCAAAACGCTTTGGCATCGAGAACTGGTGGCTCATACTTGTGATGTCATTTGCAGTTACATTTGTGGGCATACTGCTTTTCGCGACACCATTTGAGACCGCAGGCATGATAGTGAGATTAATAGGACTGAATTTGAGTCTTGACGGAATATTAAATTTATTTGTCGTCAGAAATACCGTTGAAACAATAAGGAGGAATACAAAGTGGGAAATTTAGGACATCAGGCAGCGAGACTTGCTGCATCAAAAATATGTGATAACATTGTAAAAGGACTTTGCAAGGACCCGGAGACAGAGGTTGTAAAGCTCATCGACATGTGGCAGAAATTCATGGGAGATGAGAAGATTGATTTAAACTATGACAGTGCGCGCAAGATGATCTGTGATAAGGACTGCACGCTCAACAAGTACATGCATCGTCTTATCAATGAGATAGATCCTCATGTATTAAAAACAATCGCACTCAATCTGGGCTTTGAGGCATTTGTTTACGGTACCAAGACTATCCGTAAAAATCGTGAAAAGTATGGCTGCAATGTGCCATGGCTCATCCTTATGGATCCGACAAGCGCCTGCAATCTGCACTGCACAGGCTGCTGGGCGGCAGAGTATGGCCACAAGCTGAACCTTACCTTTGATGAGATGGATAAGGTTGTAACACAGGGCAAGGAGCTTGGTGTATACCTGTATATGTTCACAGGAGGGGAGCCTCTTGTCAGAAAAGCAGACCTTGTTAAGCTCTGTGAGAAGCACAGTGACTGTGCATTTCTGGCATTCACAAACGGCACACTCGTGGATGAGGCCTTCTGCGCAGACTTAAAGCGTATCGGAAATCTGTACCTTGCAATAAGTCTTGAGGGCTTCTCAGAGGTAAACGACTTAAGACGAGGCACAGGTGTATTTGCAAAGGTTATGCATGCAATGGATTTGCTTAAGGAAAACGGACTTGTTTTCGGTACATCAATATGTTACACTTCAAAGAACTATAAGACAGTTACCAGTGATGAGTTTATCGACATGATTGTGGAAAAGGGCTGCCGCTATGCACTTTACTTCCACTATATGCCTGTCGGAAACGATGCATCACTGGAACTTTTACCAAACCCACAGCAGAGGCTTTACATCAAGGACCGTGTCCGTGAGATCAGAAATATGACAAGCGGCAAGGGAATTTTCACTATGGATTTCCAGAACGACGGCGAGTTTGTCGGAGGCTGTATCGCAGGAGGAAGAAACTACTGCCATATCAATGCAAACGGCGATGCTGAGCCATGTGTATTTATCCACTACTCAGGAGCCAACATCCGTACACACAGCATGCTTGAGATTTTAAAACAGCCGCTTTTCATGGCATATCATGATAACCAGCCATTTAATGAGAATCACTACAGACCATGTCCTATGCTTGAAAATCCTGAGATCTTACAGCGGCTCGTAAAGGAAACAGGTGCAAAATCAACTGATTTGCAGTCACCTGAGAGTGCGGAGCACCTGTGCAACAAGTGTAAGGAGTATGCGCAGGCATGGAAGCCTTGTGCCGATAAGCTTTGGGCGGAGGAAGGACACAGTAATTAATGATATTTGAAACACATGCCCATTATGATGATAACAGATTTAAGGACGACCGTGATGAAACAATAAAACGCGTCCATGAAAAAGGAGTTGCCCCGATAATAAATGTCGGGGCTTCTATTGGTTCTACCATGACTACAATGGAGCTCGCAAAGAAATATGACTTTATATATGCGGCGGTTGGAGTGCATCCAAGCGACATAGCTGATTTAAACGAGGAAACCTTTGCATGGCTTAGGGAACAGACTGCATGGGAAAGTACTGTTGCAGTCGGGGAAATCGGACTGGACTATTACTGGGATAAGGAGCCAAATGTGCAGGAAAACCAGCGCTACTGGTTTAAGCGTCAGCTTGAGCTTGCAGCAGAAGCATCGCTGCCGGTTATCATACACTCGCGTGATGCAGCACAGGACACCATGGAAATCATGACAGAGGCAGCAAAAAAGAATATCCGCGGCGTGATACACTGCTATTCCTATTCACCGGAGATGGCACTGGAGTATGTAAAGCTGGGGTATTATATCGGAGTTGGAGGTGTCGTAACTTTCAAGAATGCAAAGAAGCTGGTACAGACAGTGTCAGAGCTTCCACTTGATAGAATCCTTCTTGAGACGGACTGTCCATACATGGCTCCGGAGCCACATCGAGGCACAAGGAATGATTCGTCAAACATTCCATATGTCATATCAAAGATAGCGGAAATCAAAGGCACTACGCCCGATGAGGTAGAGCGCACGACACGTGCCAATGCATTTGAACTGTTCACACGTGTAAATAATTGAGCCACAACTTGAGGTATGAAAACCGCGAAAATTTACAAATATAATTGAAATAAAGGCATTTCATGTGATAATATGATTAAAGGGTCAAAAGGTATCATCGATGCATGCTTGCATGCAATTCGATGAATAGCTTAGTGATCCTCATATCATAATATAAAGACAGCAGTTAGACTGTCGCATCAGATGAAACGACACAAGGAGTGCATATCATGGCATATTTGGGAAATCCTAAGAACACAATCGAGGTTTTGCAGAAATACAATTTCAATTTTCAAAAGAAATTCGGACAGAACTTCCTTATTGATACAGGCATTTTGGAGGAAATCATAGACTCGGCCGGCATCACAAAGGACGATATGATACTTGAGATAGGCCCGGGAATAGGTACGATGACACAGTATCTGTGTGAGTCGGCGCGCCAGGTAATAGCAGTCGAGATAGATACAAATCTGATACCTATACTTAAGGATACTCTGAGTGAATATGATAATGTAAAGGTCATAAATGATGATATATTAAAGGTAGACATAAATGCTCTGGCAGAAGAATATAATAATGGTAAGCCGATAAAGGTTGTTGCAAACCTGCCATATTACATAACGACACCTATTATTATGGGGCTGTTCGAGAGTCATGTGCCGATAGACAGCATTACAATTATGGTGCAGAAGGAGGTCGCAGACCGTATGCAGGCAGGTCCTGGCAAGAAGGATTACGGAGCTCTGTCACTTGCGGTGCAGTATTATTCGCACCCTGAGATAGTGGTAAATGTGCCGCCAAGCTGTTTCATGCCACAGCCAAAGGTAGGAAGCTCTGTTATATCGCTCAAGAGATACGAAAAGCCGGTGGTTGACGTAGATGATGAAAAGCTGATGTTCAAAATCATCAGGGCATCTTTCAACCAGCGCAGGAAAACCCTTGCAAACGGGCTCAACAATTTCGGTGGTATGGGACTGACCAAGGAGCAGATACAGCAGAGCATAGAGGCTCTCGGAGTCCCTGTAAATGTGCGTGGTGAGGCTCTAAGCCTTGCACAGTTTGCGCAATTATCAAATATAATTGGTGCCGCAAAATAGAAAAAGCATGAATAAATCCATGCAGACAGGACATACTATCATCAGAACAATTCAGATGATGGAGGTAATGTCCTATGAAAAAACAACAAATTGCAGCAGCGGCATGTCTCGTGGCTGGAGCCATAGGATTTGCAGCGGTATATTCAACACAGAAACCCGGGAAAGACGAGATACCAACAGAAATTTCACAGACTTCGTCTATAGTTGAGCCTACAGAGAAAAAGACACCACAGGAAACTACAGAAAAAGTAGACTCAGAGACAAAAATGGGGCAGGAAGAATCTGCTGCAGGGCAGCAGGAAAATCAGCAGCCCACGGAAAAACAACTGCATTTTGTCCAAGAAAATGTGACAAACTGGCCTGTAAAGGGAGATGTGCTTTTGCCGTTTTCCATGGACAAGACGGTTTATTTCCCGACACTCGACCAGTATCAGTATAATCGTGGCATGGTAATACGTGCAAACGAAGGAGATGCGGTATACTCAGTTACCGAGGGCAGGATTATAGACATATATGACAGCGCAGAGACAGGCTGCACAGTAGTGCAGGATTTAGGAGACGGATATACGGCTACTTACGGACAGCTTGCAAATCTAACCTGCAGTGAAGGCGACGTGCTTGAGGCAGGAGAAACACTTGGAACAGTTGGAAAGGTGACCAGATACTATACTGTTGAGGGCACCAATGTGTATTTTGCTATGGAACAGGATGGGAAACCGGTCAATCCTATGGACTATTTCGGAGATATATAGAGGTGAAAAGTGGAGTTTAACGAATACAATGAGAGTGTGAAAACTGGACAAATGGCATTCTTGACAATTACAGAAAGGACGCCGAGCTCACAATCAGATATTGCCATGAGCTGATAGATTACGGAGAAAAGACAGCTGATTCAAAGCTCTTGGGCTTTGGATACTATCATCTTGCCATGATACTTTATTGCCTGAATGACTACGATAACATTTTTGATATCGTGGTCAGGGCGATAGATCATCTGGAGAAGGCACAGCGTTGATTATTGAGATGGACAAAGCAGATATGGAAGAAAATTATACATATATTGTAAGGTGTGCTGACGGCACACTTTACACCGGTTGGACAAATGACCTGAAAAAGCGCATAAAAGCGCATAACTCCGGGAAAGGTGCCAAATATACAAAGACACGCAGACCTGTGGAGCTGGTCTATTTCGAGCACTTTGCCACGAAAGAGGAGGCAATGAGCAGGGAGTATCATATAAAACAGCTCAAGCGCGCACAAAAGCAGGCTCTGATAGATGAAATGAATAAAAATAACAAAAGTATTTTTGCACAAAACGGATAGTCGAAAATAACTAAAATGACCAAACACCAGTGTGAGAATACTTATTTTTTTACAATTTTTTGTGAAAAATTGCTAAAAAACACCTGGCACTTTTATTAATATATACAGAAAAGACAAAATCCTCTTGCGAAACTACACGAAACTGTACTATAATAATTCTTGTGAAAACGTTACCGCAAACATTACCGAAAACAACCAAAGATGTTTGCAGAGACAATTTTAATATTAAATCTTTTAGGAGGGTTTAAAATGAAAAAGAAATTAGTGACAGTATTACTCGCTTCTTCAATGGTAGCAACAATGCTTGCCGGATGTGGATCAGGAAGCGGAGACGGAACAGAGAAAGGCTCATCTGCAAAGGGAGGCGATGGCTCAGTTTACATGTTAAACTTCAAGCCGGAGACAGATCAGGCATGGCAGGATCTTGCAGAGAAGTACACAGATGAGACAGGCGTAAAGGTTACAGTAGTAACAGCAGCTGACGGACAGTACAAGACAACACTTAAGTCTGAGCTTGCTAAGAAGGATGCTCCAACAATCTTCAATATCGGAAGCACAGCAGACTGCGCAGAGTATGACAAATACATATATGACTTAAAGGACAGCGAGATTTACAAGCACCTTACAGATAAGTCACTTGCACTTGAGTACAATGGCAAGATTGCATCAGTAGCTAACTGCTATGAGTGCTACGGAATCATCTACAACAAGGCAATGCTTGAGAAATACTGCAAAAACTACTCAGGAGCAGTTATCAAGTCAGTAGATGATATCAAGGATCTTGATACATTAGAGAAGGTTGCAACTGATATCAACGAGCATGTAGATGACATCAACAAAGCTTGTGACTTACATCTTACAGAGGCATTTGCTTCAGCAGGACTTGACAGCGGATCTAACTGGAGATTCACAGGACATCTCGCAGGCCTCGCACTCTACTATGAGTTCAAGGATGCAGGATGTGATCTCACAGCAGGACAGAAGGAAGTTACAGGTAAGTACATGGACAACTTCAAGAGAGTTTGGGATATGTACACAAATACATCAGCAGCAGACAAGGCTACACTTGATTCAGGAAGCTTAAATGCTGAGTCAGAGCTTGGTATGGAAGAGGCTGTATTCTACCAGAATGGTGACTGGGAGTACGCTAACTTCGCAGATGACAACGAGAACGGATACACAGTTAAGCAGTCAGACCTTTCAATGATGCCTATCTACTTCGGTGTAGATGACGAGAACGAGGGACTTGCAGTTGGTACAGAGAACCACTGGACAGTAAACGCTAAGGCAGATCAGAAGGATATTGATGCAACACTTGAATTCCTCAACTGGGTAATCACAAGTGATGACGGACGTGACGCAATCGTTAATAAAATGGGTCTTTCAGCTCCATTCGATACATTCACAGGCGACTATGAGTCAAAGAACGCTTTTGCTAATGTAGCATCAGAGCTTGCAAAGGAAGGCAAGACATCAGTAGCATGGTCATTCAACGCAACACCTTCAGTAGATGACTGGAGAGCTGATTTCCTTGCTCCACTCACAGAGTACACAGAGCGTAATGGTTCATGGGATGACGTTGCAAAGGCATTCTCAGAGAAATGGGCTTATTACTGGGATCTTCAGAACGAGCAGTAAAATTCTCTAAAAGTTAGTAAAAAGTAGTAAAAGTGGGGTGAGTGGCAGTCACTCACCCCATATTTTTTTAAGAAAGGTATATTTGTTATGGAAAAGTCGATTAGAAAAAAATTTTGGATCTTCGCTTTACCGACAATGGCAGCATTTACAATAGGATTTATTGTACCATTCGTATATGGTATCTTCCTTTCATTTTGTAAATTCTCCACAGTTACAGACTGGAAATGGGTGGGATTTAAAAATTACACAAGGATTTTTGTTGTAAACGGCACTGTGGATACAACCTTTATTCATTCAATCTGGTACACAGCACTATTTACAGTAGTTTCGGTACTGATTATCAATATCGTATCTTTTGCAATAGCAATGGCGCTTACAAAAGGAATCAGAGGAACAAATCTTTTCCGTACAGTATTCTTCCTTCCAAACCTGATCGGTGGAATCGTACTTTCATATGTATGGCTGATGATTTTTAACTCTATCCTGCAGAACTATTCAAAGACAATCGTAAGCTCAGAGTGGTCAGCATTCTGGGGACTTATCGCAGTAGTATGCTGGCAGCAGATTGGATATATGATGATTATCTACATCGCAGGTATTCAGAATATACCGGGTGAGCTTATTGAGGCAGCAAAGATTGATGGAGCCAACAGATGGCAGCTCTTAAAGAGCGTTATTCTTCCAATGCTTATGCCGACAATCACAATCTGTACATTCCTGACACTGACAAACGGCTTCAAGCTGTTCGACCAGAACTTAGCTCTTACAGGCGGTAATCCGGGAAAGATGTCAGAGCTGCTTGCCTTAAATATCTACAACACCATGTATGGAACAACAGGATGGCAGGGCGTAGGTCAGGCAAAGGCTGTTATATTCTTTATACTTGTTGCAATTATCGCACTTGCACAGAATAAGATCACTACAAGCAAGGAGGTACAGGACTAATGGCAAAACAGAAAAAAGCGCAGGAAGTCAGTGCCGTAAGACAGGCCAAGCACGGTTGGATAATCACATTATTATTCACTGTTTTATCAGTACTTTGGATTTCACCAATCTTTATGGTGTTACTCAATTCATTTAAGAGAAAAGCCTACATATTCAAGCATCCGTTTGGAATCAGCACAGTATCTATCAC
>ENA-OQKI01000062-OQKI01000062.1-human-gut-metagenome-genome-assembly--contig:-NODE-62-length-25959-cov-2.856031_pt1 | contig 25959 bp, 23 predicted proteins | sample MGYA00242778_ERZ504798 | MGnify/ENA primary metagenome ERZ504798 (study PRJEB26092, sample SAMD00036414) | human gut metagenome | host: Homo sapiens | study: EMG produced TPA metagenomics assembly of... | reverse complement strand
AAAAAGAGCAACACGATGAGCGGCACGCCGCGAAAGATAGAGGTGTAGAAGTTGAGAACCGCGCGCAACGGGCGACAGGGCAAAACCTTGAGCACGGCGATGAGAAAGCCCAGGGCAAGTGCTATGACCAGCGCGGCGGCCGTCACCTGACAAGTCACGACCAGGCCGCTCATAATCATCGGTATATATGGTTCTAGCAGTTCGAACTTCATCAGCATGCCCTTGGCGCGCGCCTCACCGGCTCGCTATTTTCCGGCAACCGTCGACGTACCGGAAGCGGAATAGTCGCCGTTCCACATAAAGTCGGCGCCCACATACTGCTTGATGCAGCCATCGATGGTGCCATCCTCGAGCATCTCAACCGATGCACTCGTCAAGCGCCGCGACAAATCCGGCACCCTTCTTGGCCATCAGGCGTACACGCCCACGTGTCGCTCGTCTCGGAGCGATCGAGCAGGCCCAGCACCAGGCCCTCGTTCGCATCGCGCATGGACTGACCCTCGGCGCCGTCGCACAGATAGGCGCCGATGCGCCCGGCAAGCACCTCTTGCAGACATTGATCGCCACCGTCGTACGTGTGAATATCGGCATCGGGCATAACCTTGGCGATGAACTTGTTCTGCACGGTGCCGGTGGTGCAGGCGATAGACTTGCCAGCGAGGTCCTCAACGCGCTTGACGGGATCGCCGCCGAGTGTAAGAACGCCCACGAGCGGCTGATAGTAGCCGCGCGTGAAGTCGTAGGTCTGCTCGCGCTCTTCGTTGGAGCTCATCGCCATGGTAAAAGCCTCGTCATCGCTCTGCACCGATGCAAGCGTGGCGGCAAAGTCCTGCGGCTCAAAGTCGTAAGAAAAGCCCAAGCGCGAGGCCATCTCGTCAGCGATAGCGATGTCCAGGCCGACAACTTTCTGATTGCCGTCCGGCTGCGTCTCCAGATAGCGATAGGGCGCAAAGGCATCGTCGCCCACAAAGGTGAGCTTGGCGCCCTTGATATCATTGCCCGCAACCGCGGCAGAACCGCGGCACGAGCCCTGTCAGCGCCACTGCCAGCGCAACCGCTACGCCGCAACCATTGCGGCACCGGCCAGCAAACCCAGGAAATCACGACGAGAAACAGAGCGAACCATACCAAAGCCTTTCAACCTACGATTAAAACGGCTTCTATTGTAGACACTCCACTGTTTAGCGAGCAGCCCAGCTGCGGCAAAACCGCCACAAAGGGGACAGGCACCTTTGTGTGGTCTGGACTCCGGTGTTTGCCCAGATAAAACCTGTCAAAATAAACCTGCCCCTAATTGGTAGGTTTTGACACCCCGGGAACGGGCGATGCTACAATCTGACTCGTACTTGAAACGCATCAAAGGGGCCGCTATGGCAAAGGTAAAAATCAGCGACGTCGCGCGCGAGGCAGGAGTCTCGCTGGGCACGGTATCCAACGCGCTCAACCACCCCGAAAAGTTGCGCCCCGAAACCCTTAAGCTCATCAACGAGACCATTAATCGCCTTGGCTACCTGCCCAACCAAAGCGCCCGTCAGCTCGCGGGCGGCGCCACCAAGTCCTTTGGCCTGGTCCTCCCCCGTCTCGATCACGGCTTTTCGCTCCAGATTGCCAGCGGTGCCCACAACGAGGCACGCAAGCACGGCTATGACTTGCTCATCGCCAACGCCGACAACGACGACATTCTCGAAGACCATTACCTGCGCTACTTTATGGGCACTCAGATGTCCGGCGTCATGGTTCAGCCCATGGCATCCCCCGACTGGCACCCGGCCATGACTAAAATGCCCGTGCCGATCGTCCATCTGGACATCCACTGTTCCGAGCCCGGCCACTACGTGGCTGCCGATAACGAAGCCCAAGGTCGCATCATCGCCGAACTCGCCGTTGCCCGTGGCGCGCGCCATATCACCGTCGTGGGCAGAGCAGCATTTTATGCAGCTCACCCTACGCGTGCTTGGCATTCACAAGGCCCTTGCCCTGCACCCCGATATCAAGATCGAAGTCATCGACGCCGGCGAATGGAATACCGCTGCCGACGGCTACGGCATCGGTGCCCAAATCGCCGAGCGCCCCGCGGACGAGCGCCCCGATTTTGTCATCGGCCTGACCGACGTACTGGCGTCGGGCGTTATCTCGGCGTTAATCGACAAGGCCATCTCCGTCCCCGAGCAGGTCCGCGTGGCAGGCTGCGACGGCAATCCGCTCGCCTGGAGCGGGTCGGTCCCGCTGACCACCGTGGCGCCTCCGGGCTACGAGATTGGCCGCAAGGGCGTTCAGTTGCTGATGGAGCAGATCGAGAACAAGCCCGCCGCCAAGACCAAACGCGTCCGCATCGGCTCTGCCGCGCGCACCGTCACCGCGGTCACGGCCATCGAGGACATCAACCGCCAAGAGCTCGTGCGGCCGTTCTTGCTCGAGCGTGCCAGCACCCAGGCAAGCAGCCAGGCCGAAGCCACCGCCATCAACCTGGGCGCTTACCTGTAGCATCTTTCCCCAACAATCCAATCCATCGCCGAACAAAAAAGAGCCCGACAAGCAAACACTTGTCGGGCTCTTCCCTATCGTTTCAGCCGAAGTTAGAACGGCGGAACACAGCTAGCGGCAGACAACGTCCACGGGCACGTTGAGGATCTTAGCGACCTTAAGGATCGTGTCGGTCTGGCTGCCCAGGCAGGCGGCCATGTGATGGGTCGGGCCGGTCTCGTTCCAGCGGTTCATGAACTCACGGGCGCCAATCGAGAACTTCATGCGCATGTTTGTGTCACCGAAGGTAAAGATCGGGCCGTCAACGTTCTCGCCCTCGGCAACCACGAACCTAAAGTTGCCGTCGCCGTCCTGCGTAATGCCCAGGAAGGTGATGGTACCGTGACCGGGATAGAACTGGGTGAGGTAGCCGCCGCCGGTTTTGCCATGAAACACGGGGACGACCTTGAGCGTCGGCTTCTTGGCGGTCGAGATATCGGCATCGCCAGAGCCGGAGTGACCGATGATGACGATGTCTTCGGGGAAGTCGATGGAGTACATCTCGGAAAGCTGGCCGGTGCCAGAGATGGTCTTGAGGATGCTCATGGCGATGGCGACCTTCATATCGCCCTCGACCGCGCAGCTCGTGCCCTGCTTGATGAGCATGGAGAACGCCGGGATGAGCATGGAGTCGAGCACACCGGCCTGGCCCTTGGCATAGCCGTCGTAGTGGCTGGCGACCAGAGCGATCTCCTCGTCCTTGACCCACTGCTCAAAGGCGACGACGTACTTGGCCATCTCCTGGATGGGCTCGTCGGTGACCTTGGCACCGCCCTCAACGTCGAAGGTGTCGAGAATCTCGGCAGCCTTGGCGTCCACGGCAGCCTGGTCGTCGATGTTGTCGGCGATGGCCCACATCTTCTCCCAGTCAAACTGCTTGGTATAGAGGCCCAGACGATTGTAGAGGTTGGTCTCGTCGATGTAGAGGTCCATCATGCCCGGGTACGGACGGCCGATCTGGGCAATGTTGGTACGACGCAGGCGACGACGTACCTGGGCGGCACGGCACCACTGCTCGAGCTGCTCGGCCACAGCCGGGTCGCCACCCTCGACGACACCGGTCACGACGGCATGACGCTTGCCGGCGCGGTTAAGGTCGGCCACGACCTCGCCGGGGGCGCCGCAGGCGTACAGATCGCCCAGCCACGTGGGGATGTCGGTGTTGGCGTAGTCGGGCTGGGCCTTCTTCTGCACGTTGACCACGACGACGGGCACATCCAGGTCGCGCACGACCGGCAGCACGTTGTAGCTCGTGGCATAGGTGAGCATCTGCAGGATGACCAGGTCGACGTCCTCGGCGCGGAACTTGTCGCCGGCGACCTGGGCCTGCTCCTTGGTGGTCACCATACCGCCGTCGATAAGCTCGACAGTCGTGGGCAGCGCGGCCTTAAAGTCCTCGTACTGCTGTTCAAAGTTGGGAACGAGCTGCGGGAACTGCGGAAGATAGGCACCGAGGGCGATGGAGAAAACGCCAACTTTGGCCTTGGTGTTAACGAGCATGATTTCCTCCCATGGGAAAAGTTGATGATTGCAAGCAAGCGGACGCGGCTGTTATCAGATCAGCAGCAATTAGACGGCGGTTTCCACGAGCTCCCCAGCAACCGGAACCGCCGTTTTTCTTACTTGCTAGTCAACAAATGCCTCGTTGATCTTGATACCGAAGTCGCGGCAGGTGTCCTTGAGGCCCTTGTCGCTAATCTTGTTGAGGAAGTCATCCGAACCACCGTTGGCAGCACGCGCGGCCAGGTAGATCTCGGCGGCCTTCTCGAGGGTGTGCGCCAGGCCAAAGGTCGTGTCAAAGTCGGAACCGGCGGCGAACAGGCCGTGGTGAGCCCAGACGATGGTGTCGTAGGTCTTCATGAGCTCGGAGCTCGCCTCGGCGATGGCCGGACCACCCGGGACCATCCAGGGCACAACGCCCACACCGGTCGGGAAGACGACGACGCACTCGGTCATCATCTGCCACAAGATTCGGGTGAAGGCACGGTCCTCCAGCGGCACCACGAAAGACATCTCGATGATGCCGGGGGTGTGAGCGTGGTAGATCACGCGGTCGGCGCCATCGGTACGGGCCGCGGCGACACAGTGGTTCATGTAGTGGCTCTCGAACTCGCTGGTCGGACGGGCGCCGCTGGCAAGGCCCCACACAATGCGGAAGGCGTCGCCGGCCTCGTTGATCTCGACGATTCCGATGTTGGCATGCGGGTCCTCGAGAACATTGCGCATGTACTTGCCCGAGCCGGTGCTCACAAAGTACTGGCCAGCAAGGTTCTCGCCGCGCACGCCCATCTTGACCCACTCGCGAGGCTCCTCAAAAAACGGCTTGGCCTCGGCGACCTCCTCGTCGGTCATTCGATAGGTAAGGTTGCCGCCATTGCGCTCGTGCCAGCCCCGCTTAAAGCCGTCATCGCACAAGCGGCAGAAGCCCTTGATAAACGCCAGATCTTCCATTGCCATTGTTTGTCTCCTCTCCGGGACCCGCAGGTCCAATTGAAAAACGTGATAAGCCGATTGACGGCGGCGCGGAGCATGGTGTCGTGTAGGGTCTCCGCGCCGTATGTCATCGGAGAGAGCCGCTCGCGCCCGGCAGGAGTCGCTTGCCGCACGCGGGGCTGGGGGTAGGTGAAAGGTGAGTCGGGGCAGGCCCCGCCTCGTTTAGGCCTGAGCGCCCTTGGGGTCGATGCGCTTAACATCGAAGGAGCGGGCAACGCAAGCGCGGGCATCGGCCAGGTCGGCAAAATCGCCGCCGGCGATCATCTGCACGATAAAGTTACCGATGCAGGTGCCCTCGATGGGACCGGCGAACACGGGGAGCCCGCAGGTGTCGGCCGTCATCTGGTTGAGGTAGTAATCCTGGCAGCCGCCGCCCACGATGTTGATGCTCGTGTAGTCGTGGCCCGAAAGCTCGCGCAGGCCCTCGATGGCCTTGGCATACGAGCGGGACAGACTGCAGTAGTTGGTGCGCATGATCTCGCCCACGGTGTGTGGGATCGGCTCGCCGCCCTCGGCGCAGGCCTGCTTAATCTCCTGGATCATGGAATCGGGGGCCAGGAAACGGTCGTCGTCGACATCGACATACGCCTCGAAGGGCTCGGCCTCGCGGCAGAGCGTACGGAGCTCGTCAAAGCCAACCTTATGGTCCATGAGGGCCTTGTGCGAGGTCTTGCCCTCGACATAGTCGACGCCGTTAATCTCGCGGCGGACGGACTGGTTCATCCACAGACCCATGATGTTCTTGAGGAAACGGTAACGCTTGAGGTAGCCGCCCTCGTTGGTAAAGTTCTGCTTGCGGGCGAGCTCGTTGGTGATGGCGTGCTGGTTCTCAACGCCCAGCAGACTCCATGTGCCGCTTGAGATATAGACGGCGTTGTCATCCTTAGCGGGAACGGCCAGGAAGGCAGAGCCGGTGTCGTGCGTGGCAGGCAGCACAACGGTCGCAGAGTAGCCGATCTTCTCTGAGATGTCCGCCGTGAGCTCACCAAGCACAGCGCCGGGCGTGGTCGGCTCCAGGAAGATGCCCTGGGGAATACCAAAACGCGAAAGAATCTCGGTGTCCCACGTGCACTTCTCGGCATCGAGCATGCCAGTAGTGCTCGCGTTGGTGTACTCGTTGGCCTTAATGCCGGTCAGACGCCAGTTAAGATAGTCCGGAATCATCAGGAAGGTGCGAGCCGCTTCGAGCTGCTCGGGATGCTCGTTCTTAAGGGCGAGCAGCTGATAGAGCGTGTTGAAAGGCTGACGCTGAATGCCGGTACGGGCATAGACCTCAGCCGGATCCATAATTTGGTCGGCAACTTCGTAGATGCCGTCCGTGCGGGCATCACGGTAGGCGACCGTATCGCCAACGATCTCGTTATGCTCGTCGAGCAGCACGAAGTCAACGCCCCAGGTATCGATACCGATGGTGGCCGGGGCCTGTCCGGTCTGATCCTTAACGGCGCGCAGACCTGCGACAACATGGTCGAACAGAGCCTCAACGTCCCAGCAGTCGTGGCCGTCTACGCGCTTTTGCTCGTTATCGAAGCGGTAGACCTCCTGATAGGACATCTTACCGTCCTCGACCCAGCCAGCAAGAACGCGACCGCTCGAGGCACCGATATCGACCGCTGCGTAATGCTTGGACTCGATGCAACTCTCCATGTGCTCTCCCCTTTTTGAAGCGGTTCATTTACAATTTTCATTATTATTTGAACCGTTTCAATTTCAATATGAGTCAATTTTAGTCCGGCGAGCGGTTGCTTTTAGTCGGTTAACGGTAGTTTTTGGGTTAAACCTCTTCCAAAGAGAAAGATGCGGCCAGCCGAGCTAAGCGGATGGCCGCATCTTTAAAATGCTATTGAAATGGCTCGGGTGCAAACGCTAGCGCACGGCCTTGACCGCCGCCGTCAGGTCGAACAGCGTATCGAGCACGACCTCGCAGCCATCCACCACGTCCTGCGGCAGCGGCACGATGTCGGGAACGGCAAAGACGTGGCAGCCGGCCGTGATGCCCGAGACGCAGCCGTTGCGAGAGTCCTCGACCACGGCGCACTCCTCGGGGGCAAAGCCCGCGTGCTCGCAGGCGAGCAGATACATCTCGGGGTCGGGCTTGCCGTGCACGACGTCCTCGCCGCAGGTCACCGTTTCAAACTTGTCAAAGAGACCAACCATCTTAAGGTTGCGCTCGGCCGTGACATGGCGCGATGACGTTGCAAGGCCCACGTGATAGCCCGCAGCCAGCAGCTCGTCTATGCACTCGGCAGCGCCGGCCTTAAGCTCCAGATCGGTCTTGACCATCTCGTCGCGAATCTCCTTGTGGCGATGATAGATCGCCTCAGCGGTTTCTCTGCTGCCGCAATGCGCCTCAAGGATGTCCATGACATCGGGCAGCGTGCGACCGATAAATTGATGAATCAGCGTGTCATCAATCGCGACACCCAGCTCAGCGGCGGGCGCTTTCCATGCCTTGATGCCCAGACGCTCGGTGTCGACCAGCGTTCCGTCCATGTCAAAAATAACAGCCCTGATCATATCGGTCCCCCATCGACTCTCGCTGTCGCATTGCCGTAACTCTACCGCATTTGGCAACTTGTATATAACGTATATACCATATTGCACTTTCGTTACATAGATAGAAGTCTTATGGCAAGTAACGCATTAGGATTATAGTTTTCGATCGAGTACTCAACGATAAGGATCGTTTCATGATTTTAGACACCACGGCACCCGCAGAGGAGCTTCAAGACAAGCTATCGGCGCTCGAACAGCTGCTTTTGGCATACGGGCGCGTGGCTATCGGGTTTTCCGGCGGCGTTGACAGCAGCTTTTTGGCCGCCGTATGCGCCCGCATCATGCCTACCAATACCCTCCTCGTCCATCTCACCACGCCGCTCATCGGCACACCCGAGCAGGCTTCGTTTGAGCGGTCCGTTGACGGACAAACCGATGAGGGTCCGCATTTTACGCTCCCCGTGCTCAATCTTTCGGTCGATCAGCTGCAGCTCCCCCAGGTAGCTTGCAACGATGCCGACCGCTGCTACCACTGCAAGCGCGCCGGCTTCACCGCCATCGTCAACCACGCCAAGTCGCTGGGCTTTCCCACCGTCATCGACGGCAGCAATGCAAGCGATCGCGGCGATTACCGCCCCGGCATGCGTGCGGCAGAAGAGCTCGGTGTACGCTCACCCCTTATGGAGGTCGGCTTTACCAAGGACGAAGAGCGCGAGCTGCTGCGCGCATGGGGCTACCCCGTCTGGAACCTGCCGGCAGGCGCCTGCTTGGCCACGCGCATTCCCACGGGCGAGGAGCTTACGCGCGAGAAGGTCGATTTAATCCGCGCCTGCGAGGATTATCTGCACGATCTTGACCTGGCGCAGGTCCGCGCACGCCTGGTCGGCGGCTGCATGCATATCGAAGCCGCCCCGGCAGATGTCGCCAAGATCGCCGCCCTCGGCGGTACCGTGGTCAACGACGAGGGAAAGACCCCACTGCCCGCCGCCATCGAATCCGCGCTGCGCAACCTAGGCTGCGGACACATCTCCCCCGAGGTCGCCCCCTACATCCACGGCAACATGAATCTTTAAGTTACGCCGTTTTACAAACGGCGTAACCGCTCGGCGCTGCGCAGGCCCCGGGCACGGCAATCTGACGTTCAACTGCACGGGCGCGACCAAAAGGTCAGCGCCCGCTTGTTTCACGTCGCCTTGCCGCACCCGGAACCTGCTCGCTCGCGCGTGCTCAACCTGAACTGCGTTAACTGACCTGCCAAAAGGGACTGGTTTATTTTGGTAGGTTTTATCTTGGGAAACGTCGAATAGCCCCGCACATCCCAACCATCGCAGTCCCTTCTGGGACAAATGGACCGATAGCGCGCCTCCCCAATCTTTAAGAATCTGTTCGGCAAAACTGTCTGCGGCGTCTCCTGCTAGACTGGTAGATTCCGAACCGTCCATCCAGGAGCCTCAATGTCGCGCAAGTCCGCCTACAAGCAAGTACTTTCCATCGGTACCGCCGTGGTGCTGGGGTTTGCGCTGTTCACAGGGTCGCTCGACGGAGCGCCCAAGCTGCTCTCGCCGCAAAGCGATGAGCAGGCGGCTGCTCTGGCCGAGAAGCAAAGCGAGAGCCCCAACCGCACCGACGACGAAGCGGACTTGGTCGCCCGGCTCGAATCGGGAACAGCGAGCTCCACGGACTCCGAAGATGATCAGGACTCCGGCGATGGCTCTGAATCCGCCACGACCGACACCGCTGACGATGTCTCTTCGAACGTCACCCCCATCGACGAGGTCGAAAACCCCGATCTCGACCGCGCCCGCGGCGTATATCTCAGCAGCATTCCCGACTACGCCGGCAACCCCTACGTTGCCCTTCGCACCGACAGCACGCACCCGCTCGGCACACCATCATTCACGCTCGATGAATACGAGCGCGCTACAGAAGAGGGCTGCTTTAAGAAATTCTCCAAGCTCGACAGCCTGGGCCGCACCCGCAAAGCGCTCGCCTGCGTGGGCCCCGAATCACTCGGTCAAGGCGAGCGCGGCGATATCTCGCGTATCCATCCCGCTGGATGGCGTCAGCAGCGCTACGACTTTATTCCGGGCCAGAGCCTCTACAACCGCTGCCACCTTATCGCCTGGTCGCTCTGCGGCGAAAACGCCAACCGCAAGAATCTCCTCACCGGCACGCGCTATCTCAACGAGACGGGCATGCTACCGTTTGAAGAGCAGATTCTCAACTATATTCGCGATACGGGTAACCATGTGCTCTACCGCGTCACGCCCATGTACAACGAAGAGGAACTTGTCTGCCGTGGCGTGCGACTTGAGGCGCAATCGGTCGAGGACCACGGCAAGACCCTGTGCTTCCACGTGTACTGCTACAACCTGCAGCCGCATGTGCAGATCGACTACGCCACCGGCCGCAATCAGGCCTCGGGGGACTAGGGCCGACCAAGCTGCCCCAAAACCTAAAATGATCCGTTTTCCTCCGTCCCCCAGGGATCAAAAAGGGCCGCCCTGGATTGCCCAGAGCGGCCCTTGCACCGGCATTCATGTTGCAGGCAACGCCACGCGCTACTTGGCGCGGCCCTCCTCATAGCGCTCGACCAGCTTGGCCTGAACGTCATAGGGCACCTGCTCATAGCCCGCGGGCTTCATGGTAAAGTCGCCCGTGCCGCGCGTGATGGAGCGCAGGCGCGTCGAGTAATCCGTCAGCTCGGCCAGCGGCGCCTGGGCAATGACCACGGTGTCTCCGCGCTCATCGGTCTCCATGCCCGTCACGCGACCGCGCGAGGCCGAGATGTCGCCCATCACGGCGCCGGCGTAGCTCTCGGGGATCGTCACCGTGATTTCCTCGATAGGCTCCAGCACCACTGGATCGGCATCGGCGCATGCCTTGCGCAGGCCGATGCGAGCCGCCGCGCGGAACGCCATCTCGTTGGAGTCGACGCTGTGATACGAACCGTCGTACACCGCGACGCGAATGCCCGTGAGCGGGTAGCCGGCAATAATACCGTCCTTCATGGTCTCCTGGACGCCCTTGTCCACGGCGGGAATCAGCGAGCGCGGAATGCGACCGCCCACGACCTCGTCCACGAACTCATAGCCGTCGCTCGTGCCGTCGGACCCAATGAGCGGCTCGACGCGCAGCCAGCAGTCGCCGTACTGACCGGCGCCGCCGGTCTGCTTCTTGTGGCGACCCTGGGCGCTCGCCGTGCGGCGGATGGTCTCGCGATACGGAATGCGGATCGGCACGCTCTTGGCGGCGACCTTGGTGCGGTCCTCCAGACGGTTGAGCAGCACCGAAACCTGTGCCTCACCAACGGCAGAGATAATGGTCTGGCCAGTCTCCTCGTCGCGGTCGATGCTCATGGTCGGGTCTGCCTTGCAGGCCTTCTCGATAAACGTGTAGAGCTTCTCTTCGTCGCCGCGATTCTCGGCCTCGATGGCGATGCGATACTGCGAGTTGGGGAACTTAAACGCAGCAGCCTCGACCTTACCGGTAATGGAGAGCGTATCGCCCGTCTCGGCCGCCAGCTTGGGCGCCACGATGATGTCGCCGGCATAGGCGTGACCGACCTCGGTCATGTCGCGACCGCACATCACATACAGGTGAGCCAGACGGTCGCCCTTGCGCGTGCGCGCGTTGATCAGCTCAAGACCCGGCTCAAGCGTACCCGTCAGCACCTTGATAAAGCTGATGCGACCCTGCTGCGGATCGGCCAGCGTCTTAAACACAAACGCCACCGGACGGTCATCGTCACTCGAGATCTTAAGCGAATCGCCGTCGATGAGCGGCATCTCGCCGTAGTCGGTCGGCGCCGGGAAGTACGTCGCGATGTCGTCCATCAGCGAGTTGACGCCCTGCTCCTTAATGCAATCGCCCGCAAAGACCGGCACAAAGATGCGCTCGGCAATCGCCTTCGACAGCAGGCCTTCAAGCTCCTCCTGCGTCAGCGTCTCCTCGCCTTCCAAGTACTTCATCATCAGTTCGTCGTCGGCCTCGGCCACCAGCTCGCACAGATGGTCATGGGCCTCCTCGGCCTGGGCACGATACTCCTCGGGAATCTCCGACTCAACGGCCTCGGCGCCGTTGCAGCGGCGCGCCTTCATGCGCACCAGGTCGATGATGCCGTCAAAGTCCTCGCCCTCGCCCCAGGGAAGAGTCACGGCGCCCAGGCGCGTACCAAAGCGCTCCTGCAGCAGGTCCATTGTGGTCGCAAAGCTGGCCTCGGAGCGCGACAGGCGGTTTACGAACACCGCACGCGCCAGGCGCAGGTCCTCGGCGGCATACCAGAGCTTAACCGTCGTAGGCTGCGGGCCGGCCTCGGCGTCGACCACAAACAGAGCCGTCTCGCAGACGCTCATCGCGGCAAAGGCGTCGCCGATAAAATCGGGGTAGCACGGGGCATCGAGCACATTGATGCGCGCGCCCTTCCAGTCGATCGGCGCAATGGTCGTCGAGATGGAAAATGCACGCTTAACCTCTTCGGGGTCATAGTCGAGCGTGGGCTTGGTGCCGTCGTGGCCGCCCAGGCGGGCGGTCTTGCCGGAAAGGTGGAGCATGGCTTCGGCGAGTGAAGTCTTGCCCACCCCGCCTTGGCCTACGAGCACCACGTTCCTTACGTTACCGGTCTTGGGAGCACCCATGATGACCTCCTTGCAGGGCCGCGCGCAATGCGCGACGCCAACGGGGAGAGTTCGCGGTCGGTGCCGTCCCGGGAGCAGCATGGTCGGCAGCCGAGCCGACTCACCCTCCAAATGTCCTATGCCACCACCCTACCCTCACGGGCGACCGTCCATGCACACCTTTCGGCACACGTATGAATACAGGCGGCGAGAGGAAGAGACAAGCTTGTGAGGCAATTATTGAACCCCGTCGATGTAAACAAAAAGACCGCCACAGACCGTAAGACCTGTGGCGGCTTCGCCTCAATTGCTCAATTAATAGTTGAGTAAATACCTGAGTCTATCCCTCGATACGGCTCAAGAACTCACGCGTGCGCTGCTCGCGCGGATGGTCGATAACCTGCTCGGCAGGTCCCTCCTCGACAATGCGACCGCCGTCCATAAAGACCACGCGGTCGGCAACATCGCGCGCAAACTGCATTGCGTGGGTCACGATTACCATCGTCATATTCTGCGCCGCCAGGTCCTTAATGACACGCAGCACCTCGGCCGTCAGCTCGGGATCGAGCGCCGAAGTCGGCTCGTCAAAGAATAAGATTTCCGGGTCGAGTGCCAGGGCGCGGGCAATACTCACGCGCTGCTGCTGACCGCCCGAAAGCTCACACGGCACCTTGTTCTCGTTGCCCGTAAGCCCCATCTGCGCGATCAACTCATGCGCACGCGCCTCCGCCTGCTCGCGCGGGCGCTTGAGCACGCGAATCGGAGCATCGGTGATGTTTTTCATCACCGTATAGTGCGGGAACAGGTTGTAATTTTGGAACACCAGGCCGAATCGCGAGCGCGCCTGCTTGGGCACATCGCCCTTCGCATAGACCGCGCCCGAACCCACATCCGTCGCAACGGCAAGGTCGCCAAACGAGAGCGAGCCTCCGTCGAGTGTCTCGAGCAGCGTGGCACACCGCAGCAGCGTGGACTTACCGCCACCCGAAGGCCCGATAATCGCCACGACCTCGCCACGCTTTACCTCGAGTGAGATATCCTTGAGCACCTCATTGCCGCCAAACGCCTTACGCGCGTTCGTTATCATCATTACCGTTCCGAACACGGGAACCTCCATGTGTTTGAGAAGTCAGCGAGCGTGTGGCTGACGAGACAATGTGCTTCGAAAGAGGAGCGCCGCGTACTTCTGTACGCAAGCGACGGTTTGAGGAGCAGATTGGCCGTCAGGCACGCGCGCAGCGTCGAGCAGTCCGCCGTTCGCTAGAACGGCGGAACGATCTAGTCATGATAATAGTCCAGCTTCTTTTCGGCGGCGCCCAGCAGCATCTCGACCACAAAGTTAAAGACCCAGTAAATCAGCGCCGCGATCGCAAACGGCACCATGCTCACTTGCGAGGCAACCAGCGCCTTGGCCGTCGAGAACATCTCCCCCACGCCGATGGCAAACGCCAGCGATGTGTCCTTGACCAGCGTGATGATCTCGTTGCCCATCGCCGGCAAAATGCGTTTGGCAACTTGCGGCATCACGATGTACAAAAATGTCTGCAGACGCGAGTAGCCCAGCACCTCGGCGGCCTCATATTGACCACGCGGAATCGACTGCAGGCCCGAGCGATAGATCTCGGCAAAGTAGCCGGCGTAGTTGATGATGAACGCCACAACGCACGCCGTCCACTTGGAATCGGGCGTGAGCGAGATGCCAAACACGTAGTACGGGGCAAAGTAGATCGCAAACATCTGCAGCATAAGCGGCGTGCCGCGCATCACCGAAATATAGATGCGCGCAATCCAACGCAGCGGCGCGACCTTGCTCATGCGCATAAACGCCACGGGGATTCCCAGCGGAATCGACCCCAGCAGCGTCAGCACAAACAGCTGCAAACTGACCAAGAATCCCTGGCCAAGCATCTGCATCATGACCTGAATAGACAACCCAAGCTCTCTTTCACAGTAACGGAACAGCGAACCCAATGCTAAAGCGGGTTTTCCAGGTGCCCGAGTTTGCCGTGAAAGAGGAGCGCCGCGTACTAAATGTACGCAAGCGACGGTTTGAGCGGCAAAATCGGGTGCCTGGGAAAGCCGCTATTTGAGAACCCAGTTGTCGAAGGATAGACCGTATTCTGCATACTTGTCGCACAGGTCCTTGACCGTGCCGTCCTCGTAGAGCGCCTTGAGCGACTCGGTCACGGCATCGGCCGACTTGGTGTCGCCCTTCTTAAAGCCAACGGCGTAGTGCTCGCTGGACAGCGGCTTGTCGAGCTGCGTATAGGCATCGGGCTTGGCGGCAAGCTGATACTGGGCAATCGAAAGGTCGCAAGCCACGGCATCGACCGCGCCGCTCTCGAGCTGCATAAAGGCCGTGTTGTACTCGCCGATGGTATCGAGCGTGGCAAACGTCGCGGCCAGATCCTTCTGGTCGCCCTCGAGCACATCCTGCGCAGCGGAATCGGTCTGAGTGATCACGGTCTTGCCAGCGAGATCGTCCCAGCTCTTGATACCCGCGTCCTTCTTGACCACGAGCACTTGCTCGTTGAGCATGTACGGCTCGGAGAACGTGTAGCCGTCCTCACGGCCCTCCATGGTAAAGCCGTTCCAGATGCAGTTGATGGCGCCGGAGTTGAGCAGCGTGTCCTTGGCATCCCAATCGATGGCCTCGTAATCGACATCCCAGCCCTGCTTATCGGCAACGGCCTTGGCAAGGTCAAGGTCAAAGCCCGTGTACTCGCCGTCATCGCCCACAAAGCCGTACGGAGGGTAGGACTTGTCAAAGCCCACCACGAGCTTCTTGGACTCCGCGGCGCCCTTCACATCCTTGGCCGCGGCAGAACCAGCAGCGGAGCCCTTGCCGGCACCACCGCCGCAGCCGACAAGACCAAGGCCAAGCACCGTGGCAAGCGAGCCGGCTAGACCAACAAACTGACGACGAGACATATCGGCATTCATGGTATTCCCCCTTGATAGCACTTTAGTTAGGTAAAGTGAGTCATGTAACGTTCAGAATCATACACTTTAGTGAGATGGAGTACAAGGGAAGGTTTGCCCGCCGGGCGCCGGGGCAGGGGTTAAGTTTGCTGCTCTACAGTCCTGCTCACGACGGAGAGCACATTAAGTGCTCTCCTGTTCGTGCGGAACTCGCGACAAACTTAACCCCTGCCCCGGCATCCGGCGGGCAAACGTCGTTGGGCTTATCACTGACACGATTAAACCGCTTGTATATCGTCTGCTGGCTTGGCACGGTACAATACTTGCAGCTTTAATTCATGAATTAGTGGAGTTATTGATGGCAGAATCTCGTGCGGAGCGTAAGGCTCGTCGTGCTTTGGTGGAAGCGGCTGAGGGGTCAAAGGAGGAGAAATCTTCTACGAAATCCAAGTCTTCTAAAGCCGCAAAAAGCAAATCGGCCAAGGGCAAGGCTAAGGCCAAGCGTCCCGGCTCTCGTCGGAGCGGGGACAAGGCACCTCAGACTCGCTCCAAGCGCTCGCATATAGATCAGGTTTCGTCTGCGCGTAAGGCTGTGGATCCCAAGTCTCCCTGTCCGATCATGAAAGCTTGCGGGGGGTGCACGGCGCTCAATCGTCCTTATAAAAAGCAGTTGGCAGCTAAGCAGGCTGTTATGGAGGAGCTTTTTGCTGCTCTTTGCGAGCGCGAGGGTATTAGCGTCGACCCCATTCGCGGTATGGGCGTCACCCTGGGCGACCCGGGCAAATATCCTGCGCCGCGCGGGTTTCGCCATAAGGCCGCCACTCCCTTTGCCCCCGGCAGAGAGGGCGCTGTCCGTTGCGGTTTCTTTGAGCGCGGCACGCACAAGATCGTTGCCGTACCCGAATGCCCCGTCGAGGCACCGGGTGCCCGTCAGATTCTCAACGGCATCGCACGCGAAGCTGAGCGGCTGCATATTCCCGCCTTTAATGAGGACAAGCATCTTGGTTTGCTTCGCTATGCCGTCGTCCGCTGCGGCTGGCGTACCGACCAGGTCATGGTCACGCTCGTGACCGCTCAGCGCGACTTGCCGCATGCGCAGGAGTTCTTTGAGGCTGTCGCCGCACTCAATCCGCACATCGTCACCGTCGCCCAAAACATCAACGGACGTCCCGGCAACGCCATCCTCGGCGAGGAAACCCGCATTGTATATGGCGCCGAGTGCATGCGCGACCAGCTGCTCGGTTGCGAATTCGATATCTCCCCTACCGCGTTTTATCAGACCAACCCGCAACAGACCGAGCTGCTCTATCAGCTCGCTATCGACGGCATGGATTTGCACCAGGGCGATGTGCTCATGGATGCCTACTGTGGCAGCGGTACCATCGGCCTGTGCGCAGCCAAAGCCGCCCAGGACAAGGGCATCGGCATTATGCTGCTTGGCGTGGAGCGCAACCTGGCGGGCATTGCCGACGCACGTCGCAATGCCGAGCTCAACGGCCTCACCCGCAGCGCTTGGTTTATGGCCGACGACGCCACCGATTACATCCTGGACGCCGCCGACAACAACGAGCGGATCGATGTCCTTTCCATCGACCCGCCGCGCGCCGGCTCCACCCCCGAGTTCCTCGAAGCCGCCTGCGCACTCAAGCCGCGCCGCATCACCTATATCAGCTGCAACCCTGTGACCCAAGAGCGCGACCTGCACCAGCTCCTCGACGGAGGCTATCGCCTGCTCAAGATCACGCCCGTCGACATGTTCCCCCATACCGACCACACCGAAACCGTAGCGGTCCTCGAGCGCCGCTAATCCACCCCGGTAGATTTTCGAGACAAGAAAGGGGGCGGCCCGTCTGGACCGCCCCCTTCGCTTGGTTTATGAACTCCGCTACATCCCCTTGCGCAGGTCACACACGCCGGCTGCCGCCATCTCGCGCAGCAGCGTCTCGCGGTCGCGCGTCACGATCAAATCCAGCGGGAAGTGAATCTCGTCGAGCATCTTGCGCGCGTGATCGAGCTTGCCAATGGCCATGCCAATGTGGGCATCGGTCGACACGCCAATGCCCACGCCCAGTTCGGCACAGCGCTCGGCGATCTTGCGGCATACGGCCCAATGCTCAGTGTCGACACCGTGTTCAAGACTATGGTTGTTGATCTCGATAATCTTGTGCTTGGCCTTAGCCGCCAACAGCACCTCGTCGATATCGAACGGCACGCCCGAGCGCCCTGTGTGGCCCAGCATGAACACCTTGGGGTGCTCCAGGGCATTGATATACATCTCGGTCGCCTGGGCCAGCGTCGCGCCCTCAGCAATCTGTGGATTATGCACGCTTGCAACCAAATAATCCAAATTACGCGTAACCAAATCGAACAGCGAATGCTGACGACTGTACGAATCGCCAGCGATATCGAGCGTGACAGGAGTGTCCTCGCCAAACAGGCTTCCGTCCAGCGAAACGATATCGGCCTCGGCACCACGCAGCACCAGCACGCCGCTCCAAATGCGCGGCCAGATATCCTGGTTGATAAAGAATTGGTAACTGCGCAGGTCATTGGGACAAGGCGTAACCATCGAGCTTAAATGATCGGCGGAACCGAGCACCTGAAGGCCGCGCTCCGCCGCCCAATAGATGTTCTCCTCGATGGTTGAGTACGCATGCGCAGAGAACATCGTATGAGTATGAATATCACAAGAAAGAAGGTAGGGCATCGGGTCTCCTTGTCCAGTATGGCCGTCGCGTATATTCATTGTACGCATAGCTTTCGGCAGTCGTAAAACTGCTTCATCCCAATCACACAACGGCATAGACAACGGGGTCTGGCTTAAACAAACCCCGTTTCACGTAAAACATTGTAAGCAGAGCGCTTTACTTTCGACGATATTCGTCGGCCAGCTGCTTCCAGGCAGGCAGCGAGTTGACGATTGTCTCATAGCTCACGCAGTAGCCCAGGCGGAACCAGCCCGGCATGCCAAAGCTATCCGAAGGCACCGCGAGCAGCTCATACTTCTTCGCGCGCTCACAGAACGCATTCGCATCGGACTCCAGCGCTTTCACCCATAGGTAGAACGCGCCATCCGGCTCAACATAGGTGTAGCCGTACTCCGCTAGTGCATCGGTAAGCGCGGTGCGGTTGCGAGCATAGGCCTCGACATCGCTCGGTTCATCAATGCAGTCGATGATTACACGCTGGAAGAGCGCCGGTGCACACACGAAGCCCAGCGTACGGGCGGCACCGGCAACGGCGGGCATTAGACGAGCTGCCTGAGGATTCGTATTGGGAACCAAGATCCAGCCCACGCGCTCACCAGGCAGCGACAGCGACTTAGAATACGAGTAGCACACCACGGTGTTCTCGTAGATCGAGGGCACCCAAGGCACCCCGGCACCGTACACGATCTCGCGGTACGGCTCATCAGAGATGAGCGTGATTGGGTTCTCGGAATCGCGCTTGGCGTTGACCTCGCGTAAAACATTGGCCAGTCGCGTCAGTGTATCGCGCGTATACACTGCACCGGTCGGGTTGTTGGGTGAGTCGATAATGACGGCAGCGGTCTTATCGGTAATCGCCTTGAGCACGTTATCCACGCTCAGCTGGAACGTATCTTCATCGGCGAGCGCCTCGACGCACGTGCAACCAGCTTTCTCGATCCACACGCGATACTCCGGGAAGTACGGAGCGATAACGATGACCTCGTCGCCCGGATTGGTAATCGCGTTGAGCGTGCAGGTGAGCGAAGCCGCGGCACCCACCGTCATAAAGACGTCCTTGCCCTCATAGCTCGTGCCAAAGCGACGGTTGAGCGAGTCGGCGACGGCTGCTCGACATTGCGGCAGACCCGGCGCAGGCGTGTATCCATGCAGCTGGTCGCTCGGCAGCTCCAAGGCCTTCTTAATGGACTCAGCCACGGCGGCAGGTGCCGGAACGCTCGGGTTACCCAGCGAAAAATCGAATACGTTCTCCGCGCCGACTCTGTGCCTTGCGCTCAAGGCCATAGCTAAAGATCTCACGGATGATGGAGCTTTCCGCACCGCGAGCATACATAGTTTCGTTGATCATCTGTTCCCCTTTCGCATAGGCGCTATTGTACGCTTTAGCTGAGCAAAGTGCCGCAGCAATGTTGATTGGGGACAGACTTAAATGCGTGAAAACGCTCATTTAAGTCTGTCCCCAATCAACATATCGCTCAAAAGAAAGAGCCTCCACAGGTTTCCCCGCGGAGGCTTTCGCTACAAGAACTATTTGTCGGCGTCGGTGTTGCCGTCAGCGTTGGCAGCATTGCCATCTCCGGCATCATCGGATGCGGCTTCGGCATCCTCCTGCATGGCCGCCTGCGCAAAGGCCGCGGCATCAGCCGCCAACTCCTCCTCGCTCATGCGAAGCGAGCGCTTCTTGGTCGGCATGCCAGCCGCCTTGGCGTTGCGCTCCTCCTTGGCCGCCAGGATATCGCCCTCGCGCTCAAGGTAAGCGTCCCACTCGTTGTCGAGCAGGGCGTTCACGGCGTCACCCTCGACGGTCTCGCGCTCAAGCAGCACCTTGGCCATCAGATCGAGCTGATCGCGGCGGGCATCCAAAATCTCGACCGCACGACGATGGGCCTCACGCATAATGCGCTGGACCTCGATGTCGATGCGACGCGCCGTCTCCTCGGAGTAATCCTGGTGATCGGCGTAATCGCGGCCAAGGAACACCTGATGCTGCGCCTCGCCAAACACTTGCGTGCCGAGTTCCTCGCTCATGCCCAGGCGCGTGACCATCTCGCGTGCCATCTTGGTCGCGCGCTCCAGGTCGTTGCTCGCGCCCGACGTGATGTCATCGCACATGAGCTCCTCGGCAACGCGGCCGCCCAAGAACACGGCAAGCTCGTCGAGCATCTCGTTCTTGGTCTTGAGGAAGTGATCCTCCTGCGGAAGCTGCAACGTGTAGCCCAGAGCCTGGCCGCGGCTGACGATCGAAATCTTATGAACCGGATCGGAGTGCTCCAAGATGTGACCCACCAAAGCGTGACCGCTCTCATGGTAGGCAATCGTGGTGCGCTCGGCTTCGGTCATCACGCGACCCTTGCGTTGCGGTCCGGCAATCACGCGCTCCATCGACTCCTCGACCTCGTCCATCGAGATCACAGAACGATGACGGCGAGCGGCCAGCAACGCAGACTCGTTGAGCAGGTTCGCCAAATCGGCACCAGTAAAGCCAACGGTCATCTGGGCGAGCTTCTCAAACTTAACGTCCTCGTCCATCGGCTTGTTCTCGGCATGCACGCGCAAGATCTGCTCGCGGCCCTTCACATCCGGACGGTCGACCGTAACCTGACGGTCAAAACGGCCGGGACGCAGCAATGCCGGATCCAGGATGTCAGGACGGTTGGTCGCAGCGATCAGGATGACCGACTCGCTTTCCTCAAAGCCGTCCATCTCGACCAGCAGCTGGTTGAGCGTTTGCTCGCGCTCGTCGTGACCGCCGCCCAAGCCAGCTCCGCGCTGACGTCCCACGGCATCGATCTCGTCAATAAAGATGATTGACGGAGCCTGAGACTTGGCCTCCTTAAAAAGGTCGCGCACGCGGCTGGCGCCGACACCCACGAACATCTCGACAAAGTCGGAACCCGAGATGCTAAAGAACGGCACGCCCGCCTCGCCGGCAACGGCCTTGGCCAGCAGGGTTTTACCGGTACCCGGAGGGCCAACCAGCAACACGCCACGCGGGATCTTGGCGCCCAGCTTGCGATAGCGATCCGGATCACTCAAAAAGTCACGGATCTCCTCGAGCTCCTCGACTGCCTCGTCCACGCCGGCAACGTCCTCGAACTTGACCTTGGGGCGTGTGGCCTCGTTGGTCTTGGCGTTGGTCTTGCCAAACTGCATGTTCCTGTTGTTGGCGCCCATCATCTGGCGCATAAAGTAGAACATGATGGCGATCAGGGCGATCGTCGGAAGTACGCTCATCGCCAAGTCGCCCCAAAAATCGGGGTCGTTGGTGTTGACGATGTACTTGGTATCGGGGTGCTCCGCCATAAGCTCGGCAAGCGAATCGGAGCCGACATAGGTCGAGGAGAAGCTCTTGAGCTCGCTCGTATCGCCCTTGTCCTTCTTCGTCTTCCAGTAATGACCCGTCACGCTTCCGTCTTGAACCGTATAGGTCAAATCTTCGACGCGATCCTGCTTGATGGCGCTGACCATCTCGCTCGTCGCGAGCTTAACGGTATTGCTGGAGCTGGCAAAGCCGGAGCCCATATTAAAGAAGGCATAGCCCAGAAGCGCGCAAGCCAAAATAAAATACAGCCAGCCCGTACGCGTGGGCTTCTTGCCTCCGGGCATCCCCGGGATCTTAGGCTCCCGGGGAGTCTGGGAATTGTTATCGTTACGGTCGTCGGGCATCTTACGAATAAACCTCCGGTTTCAAAATGCCCAGATACGGAAGGTTACGATAGCGCTCGGCATAGTCGAGGCCGTAGCCCACCACAAAGGCATCGGGGCAATGGGTTCCAACATACTTGGGCGTGATGGCCGAGGTACGGTCCTCAACGTCCTTCCACAGGAAGGCAGCGACCTCCAGCGAAGCGGGCTTGCGGCTCTCGAGGTTCTTCATCAGGTACTTGAGGGTCAGGCCCGAGTCCAGAATGTCCTCGACGATCAGCACGTCGCGACCACGGATGTCGATATCCAGGTCCTTAATGATACGCACGATGCCCGAAGACTTCACACCGTCGCCATAGCTCGAAACAGCCATGAAATCGATGTTGGTCGGCAGCTCGATCTTGCGCATCAGGTCGCCCATAAAGACCACGGCGCCGCGCAGGACCGCAATCAGCACCAGATCCTTACCCGCGTAGTCGCGAGTAATCTGCTCGCCTAGGCGAGAGACGATACCGTCGATATCCTCCTGCGTAAACAGAACCTTCTCGATATCCGGATGTTGAGAAGCCATGACAACCCTTTCTTGTGCTTATCGCCCACACACCGCCGTATGGACGCGAACTTCACATTCTAGCAGCGCACGGGGTAAATTTACCAGCCCGTGCGCCATCAGCGCGGGAATACCGTCAACGTCGCACAGAATAGCAGGCGTGGGACGCTATTCCGCATCGACCACGCGGAGCAGATATGCCACGCGCGTTGCGGCCGTGCACTTAAAACGCTCGTCCGCGCGAACTCCGGCGACCCACACCACGGCACCCCCCGGCGCCGTCCTCACCATGGGCACGCCGGCGCGCTCGGAAACGGGAATGCGAGCCTCACCTAGCAAGTCGGATACTTTCTTGCTTCGACCACTCATCCCTAACGGGCACATCACGTCTCCCGGTGCGGGACCGTCCACCCACAGGCGCGCCAATCGCGCCTCGGCAGGGATCTCGCCACGCGAGCCCGCCAGGATCCGCTCACTATCGCTGTCGGCAAAACCCAGGGCAGCCGCGTCTACCAAAGCTGTCACTTCCCCGGCAGCCGCGAGCTCACGGGCACGCCGCACGATATCGCATCCCGGCTCAACGGCCATCGGTTCTGTGACCAGCATACGTCCCCCGCCCAACGGCAAACGACCGGGTACGGTAACCCAGTCCGCGACCAGGCCCTCGCGAGCCGCCGGCGCCTTAAGCGCCAGCATGCCAAACTCAATGCGTGCGTCAATCCCCGCCGGAAGCGTGACCGAGCCGGCGCCCTCGGCAACGCAGGAAAGGACTCGCTCCACATGTCGCATCTCTGGACGAGCGTCCGGATCGATGCGCTTAATCGCCAGTCGCACGATGCGCCGCGCGATTACCACCTCGGCCGCAGCAAGGCGCCTGGCATCGAGCACCAGCGCGCCCGCCGCCTCCTTACGCAGGCAGCTTCGAAACGCCTGTGCCGAAAGCTGAGACAAAAACGCATCCTCATCGCCTAAGATCTCGCAGGCGGCGCCAATCGTCTTGCAGACGCTCGCGTTGCGCTGCGCCACCACCGGCATCACTCGATGACGCACGTAGTTTCGCAGATACGAGATATCCTCATTGCTCTCGTCTTCACGCCACGGCTGACCATGTACCTGTAGATAGCCCACGAGCTCGCCATGAGTTAGGTCGAGCAAGGGACGCACCACGATATTCCTCCGGCGAGGAATGCTCGATAGGCCAGCGGGCCCCGAACCCTTAATCGCGTTCATCAAAAACGTTTCCGCGCGATCCGAAGACGTGTGCGCGGTGCAGATACGAGCCGCCGTTCGCGGTGCGCCCGTCTGGGCGCAGAGCTCACGAACGTATCTCCGTGCCGCGGCATAGCGTACCTCGCGGGCAGCCGCCTCAATATTGCCCAATTCATCATCAAAATGGCATGCTCAACACACAGCGGCAAGCCATGTTGCGCGCAGAGCTCGCGCACAAAGGCCTCGTCGCCATCGGACGCCTCACCACGCAGATGATGATTTACATGCAGCACGTGCAGACGCTCGCGCGCAATGGGGGCAACACCGCGCCCGTCTTGGATATCCAGCTTTGATGTGCACGCCATAAGAAGCAGTGCCGTCGAGTCCGCGCCGCCTGATACCATGAGCACGACAGGAGCAGCCTGCTGCCTCGTTCGGGTCTCATCGACTGCCCCGGGCACGGCATGGTGTCCGTAATGCTGTGATACCGTAGGCATTTGCTTCCTCCTCTATTCGTCCGCACCCATTGTATCCTTTGGAATCTTATGTCTCGTCTGCACCTTCATATCCTTGGCAGCGGCTCAAAAGGCAACTGCGCGCTCATCGAAGGCCCCCGGGGGCTCATCATGATTGACGACGGTCTTTCTCGCCGCGAGACATTAAAGCGCATGGCAGAACTGGGACTCTCGGCAGACAACGTCTCGGCTCTTCTCATTACTCATGAGCATAGCGATCACATCAAGGGTCTCGATGTCTGGTGCAAGCACTGGCACGGTCACCTCTTTGCCAGCAGGGGCACACTTTCGAGCAAAGAAAATCTTTCGCATCTGCCTGTCGAGGAATTCGACCCCGGTGACACCCTATCCATTGCCGGCATCCACGTGCAAACCTACTCAACATCACACGATGTCATAAATCCAATCGGCTTTCGATTCGACGCCCTCGATGATTCCATCGGCTTTGCTACCGACACCGGAGAGCTATCGAGCCAAGCCATGAACACCCTCAAAGATTGTCGAGTCCTCGCGCTCGAAAGCAACCACGATGTGACCATGCTGCGCGAGGGAGAATATCCCCGCTTTCTTCAGGAGCGCATCCTGTCTGCAAGGGGACACCTCTCCAACGGCCAAGCCGCCGAAGCCGCGCGCGAACTTGTTACCGATCGCACCGAACAGCTCATTGCCATGCATATCAGCCAAGACAACAATCGTCCGAGCCTTACCGTCAAAAGCTATGCCAACGCGCTTGATGCAAGTCTCGATGATGAACTCGGCAGTTCTGCCACCCGTCTTCAAGGGCCGCGGAAGCTCTCGATACGCCCTGCAAGCCAGTATCAACCGACAACCATTCAATAGCCCCTCAAGACAACAAAGGGGGGCTGGGAATCACTTCCCAGCCCCCCTTAACTCATACTCTCGATTGAAGCAGAGCCATCGTTAGTCGATGGAGATCTTCGTAACGTTCTTCTTCTCGACAATCTTGGGAACCGTAACGGTCAGGATGCCGTCAGCATACTTAGCCGAAAGGCCCTCGCTCGAAGCGTCCTTCAGATACACGCCGCGCGTCGCGCTGTACGAGCTAAACTCCTTCTGCAGGAAGTTCTTGCCCTCGTTCTCCTCGTCCTCCACAACGTTCACGCTAATCGACAGGCGACCCTCGTTAAGCTCAACGTCGATATCATCCTTAGCGACGCCGGTCAGATAGGCCTTGACCTCATAACCATCGCCCTTGTCCTCGACATCAACGGGGAACGCCTTGGAAGCAATCGAGTTGTTTGCAAGATCGGTCATATCATCAAACAAATCGAACAGCGAGCTAGCAGAAGGACGAACGCCAAAAACCGAACGATAAGGAACCATGCTTGCCATGTTTACCACTCCTTTTAAGGACTGCCGAGTCATCTTCTAGGTGACTGGGACTTCTTTTGACGCTGTTATATATGCCCAGCCGCTTCTTATATATACATCGACTATAAAGTTTTTTGAGTCTATTGATATAAGCATATATAAGTCTGGTTGACTAAGGTTTTGTCTAATAAACGGAATTTGAACGAAGGCTTAAATAATGTATGCAATCCCATCAAAACTAGACGGCTGGCTTACAATGGGCGCATACACGATATTGATGACGAGCTAAGGGCATCATGGACGATCAAAAACAGGACAACACGTTTATGCCGGAGCAGGACGAAGCATCCAGCCCGCAACCGATTCGATTCCATCGCCCCCACATCTCGCAAGAGCCCATCAATGGCCCAGAGCCCAAATATGTGACAAGAAACCGATATCAAACGCTCGAAGAAGCCCAAACGGGACGTAAACATATGGGCGTTGCCTCGGGAGACCCTGTATATCTGAAAGACGCACCATTATCTAAAAACAGCGCAGCTAGTGATGAGCCGATGAAAGCATCCGGCGCTCATCAACAAAGAGGGCCTCGACCCAAGCAAACCTTGACGCATTCGGCTCGCTATCTCGAGACTCCAAAACAGGGAAAATCAATCTTCGTTTCGTCAAGTAAACGACGCAAGCAGCATCAGCTGACAATCCTGCTTATGATCATTGCGGCCATAGCAGTTGCCCTTGTTATACGATTTATTTTCTTTAAATAAAGGCTCAATACCGAAAACAACAAGATCGTCTGGTGTAATTGAGTCATTCACGCCCCGTAAAACGCAAAAAAGGGGGAGGCCGCGAGGCCTCCCCCTTCTTCAAGTCATCCGACGGCTCGGTGCCGTCCACCGGTCAGCGGCGCCCTGGCCTCCCACGGGCTGGCCCCGCAGTACTCTCGGCGCGAT
>ENA-OQKI01000059-OQKI01000059.1-human-gut-metagenome-genome-assembly--contig:-NODE-59-length-26454-cov-2.946177_pt1 | contig 26454 bp, 25 predicted proteins | sample MGYA00242778_ERZ504798 | MGnify/ENA primary metagenome ERZ504798 (study PRJEB26092, sample SAMD00036414) | human gut metagenome | host: Homo sapiens | study: EMG produced TPA metagenomics assembly of... | reverse complement strand
TCCCGACCGCTTAATACAACATTAAGGTGCATCGGTCGGTAGGCTACCGCTGACGGAACAGCGGGTTAAAGCTGATACCCGTAAGTATCATTCCAACAATTATCTATGCGACTTCATGTCGCACCCAAGGTATTTCAAGGTGATGCACTGCCACAGCCCTTTGCTGGGCGTTCACACCTGTGCCTAACATGGTCGTACTTCCAAAAAGAACTCGCACCTTGCCGTTGTTCATTTCTTCAAACAGCTTTTTTCTTGTCCTCTCGGTAGTGGCGCATTGGATAAACTGTATTTCATCAGCAGGAATACCGAGTTGTACCAACTTTTCTTTGATGTCGGCATATATGTTCCATTCGTTCGGTTTGTATGTACCAAGATCGCTGAACACGAACTGTGTACCCCGATTGTCATTCGAGCGTATATAGTAGTCATAGATTGTCCTCGCACAGATAGAAGCCTTGTTATCGGCATCATCCTTGAACTTGCAACCCAACAAGCGCATATCAAGAGCCATTTTTCGGGCTACATTGGTCGCAACCAGCATTTTTGCCTTATCGAGATTGTCGGGTTGCGGAACGTCAAGTCCCAAGTCCTTCCACTGGCCGCTACCGGCAAAAGAAATCAAGCGTCCTATCATTTCCTCCTGCTCGATTGTCGGGGGATAAGAGAGGAAACGCACGTTCTTCTCAGGCACGTCAAGATTTATCATGTCGGCTGTACAGTAATCCGTAATCTCACGCAGGAACATTGCCAGCTCCGGTACTTTGATGTAAGTACGGAAACGCTCTTTGCGCTTCACCGAGCCTGTCACATTCAACTCATAATCTGCCGTTTTCTTTGTGAATATGGCTGCCCACGCATCGAAACAGCTAATCCGTTGCCGTTGAAGCTCCTGCGGACGCAAATACTTGAACATCACATATAGTTCGGTAAGGGCGTTCACGACCACCGTACCCGACAGAAACGTAGCCCCAAGGTCACGACCTGTACGAAGTTGGATGTCACGAATGGCGAACAAGAGGTTCATTGCCCTTTGAGAGCCTTTGGTGTTGCCGATACCTGCCACACGGTTATGGCGTGTCTGGAACATTAAGTTCTTGAAAATATGGCACTCATCTACAAAATATGGTCTATTCCCATTGTGTGGAAGTCCACAGCATCGTCTTTCCGATTATTGATTTTCATACGCAGTTCTTGTAATTTAGCCCCAAGGTTCTGTTTACGCTTTTCTAACCCCTCCTGCATCTTTCCGCTACGGTAACGCATAGTGGACTGCTCCAAAAAATCAAGGTTACGTTCCACATCGGCAAGCTCTTCCGTGAATATATCTATCATGGTCTCTTCTGACTGCGGTATCTTGGCGAACTGGTCGTGCGTGAGTATGATGCAGTCCCAGTTGTTGTTCTTGATTTTTGAAAAGACCTCTTGCCTGTTGGCAAGGGTAAAATCTTCCTTGCCCGGATAGAGAACTTTGGCCGTAGGGTATGCCTTGCGGAACGTATCAGCAATTTCGTGCACATTCGCTTTCAGTCCGATAATAAGCGGCTTGTGTACCAGTCCGAGACGTTTCATTTCGTAAGCGGTAACACACATTATCATCGTCTTGCCTGTGCCTACCTCATGCCAACAGATACCGCCTCCGTTCTGCTTAATCATCCAGATAGCATCTTTCTGTGAGGGATAGAGGCTATCGTATGGAAATTGCCCGAAAGAGAGCTGCGGAAAGGTTTGTGCCGAACCGTCATAGTGCGGCCTAACATAGCAGTTGAAACGCTCGTTATATACCCTTACCAGCTCGTCCCGAACCTCTATCGGCTGCCTGTCAAGCCAGCAGTTGAAACGGTCTCTAATCTCCTGTATCTTGGTGGCTGCCTCTTGTATGGCTTCCTCGTCCGGCACACGCACCTTATCACCATTGCGGTATATCTTTTTCGTAATTTCGGGTACAGTATCATGCAGGGCATGAACAAACAAATCCTCACCGTTATAGTTGCGGACGAAATAGGTGTTGTAAGCCACCGGAGAGTAACTTTGCAGACGTACCATGTAGGTGTCGTTCACATCGAAATACATTACACTTGTCTCTACCTTGAAAAGTTCAGTTGCAAAATCGGCGTATAACTTTGTGTCAATCCAACGCTCGCCCATGTTAATATCGAGTTCCTCGTAGGGTATCGCTTCGGGTGTCGCATCCGCCAAAGCCCTTACAGCAGTTTCCGTCCAATCTTTTTCCCTGTCCGTGAGTTCGGACAAGTAAGAACCTATCTCCTTGCATTTGGCTATGACATTGCCTGAAAGGAACTTGCCTTTATGCTCCCACTCCCCGATAGCGGGATTGTAAAATATTTCACCTTTGAGGTCGCCGATGATTTCTTCCTCGGCACTGTCCGTGGACTGCATCAGGTAGTCCATATCAACCTTGCCGTAGAAATTCAAGCTGCTTGCCAACGCTTCAATCGGTGTCAGCCGTTTGTTCGGGTCTATCTTCTTGAACGCCACAGGTTCACGCATGATATCGGACTTGACTAAATCCTTTCCAAGCTGCATTTCTATTGTAAAGACTTCCACACCGAGGCTGTCAAGCATGATAAACTCCTTGTTGTCGTTCTCGTGGAAACAGCCCCATTTGGCAACAAAGGCATCGTATCGGGCGTTCAACTCTCTACGCAACCCGTTATCCTCTTTTTGTTCTTCCCTTTCTTTGATTGACAGTTCAAAGTATGCTTTGCGTATAGGAAAATAGTCTTTCGCCCTATCTGTATTGACCTTACCCTCGTCCACCGGCACAAAATCAATGGCTACCTCTTGATAAAGACTTGATTTTCGATATTGGATAGTACCCACCTGGCCCTCAAACAGTACCATTGCGCCGTCTTTCATCCATGCTTCCACCCCATCCGTGTAGGCTCGTTTACCTTTTTCTACTTGTTTCATCGCTACATTCCCGAAAAGGGACATTTGCATATGTTCGCTGCCCTGTCCGTTCCCAGTGAAAAGACTTTTGCGGAAATATCGACCAAAGTCGAGTTTCAGCAGTGCGGCGAGATATTGCGACATGGCATTTTCATTTCCCTGCCATTGGTATTTGCGCACATATTTTCCGTATTGGTTCTGTACAATGCGGCTACCTGTTGCAAGGGTAGTTTTCGGCATGGTAAACAATTTGTTGGCGTATTCGGTCATTGTGCCTATGGCGTCCGCCTTTTCCCTGCCTACTTGTAAAAACAGTTGTTCCCGTTGTGAGAGTACCGTCTTGTGCGTGTGCTTTTGGAATATCAGCAGGTCACTGCCTACCTCTATACCGCTTGTCTGCATGAAAAGCATATCGGGCAGACGGATTGCACTTATCAGGTCTGCATGATTTACAAGATATTCACGCACGAACTTGTTACCGGGCGTGTCGGCTATGCCCCTCGATGTGATGAAAGCCAATAATCCACCCTCATTCAACAACTCCATCGCTTTGACAAAAAAGTAGTTGTGTATGGTCTTGGTGGCCTGTTCGTACATACCGCCTTTCTTCCACAGCTCCGCATCGAATACCCGGAAATTGCCAAACGGGATGTTGGAGGCTATGACATCGAAAGTTGTATGCTCAAAACCTTGTTCTCCAATGGTTTCAAATGCAGCCGTCCGTGTTAGCGTGTTCTCATGGAGCAGGGAAAGTATCATCCCCGAAATGAGATCTTTCTCAATGGCATAGTCATACGTGCCGGACATGGCTATGGGCAGAAAACCGCCTATACCTGCACTCGGTTCGAGAAATGAACGCATTTTGAGGCCGTTTTCGCTGAACGTGGCGTGTATCTGCCGCACCACTGCATCAACAAGGAATTTAGGAGTGTAAAATGCTGTCAGTACAGATGCTTTGATACCCTCTATGACATTGTGTCGCATGGGTTCTGTGAAATGAGGGTAAGCATTGATTAACTCCTGCAATCTTTGTATCGGTTCTTGCATATCACCACCTATGGGCTTGTCCGTACCTATATTCAACACTTCTTTGATACCCCCGAAACCAGAATATCGGGATAAAATTTCTTTTTCTTCCGCAGTGGCCTGCCTGCCTTGAACTTGGATTTTCATTGCCGTTTCTATGGCTTCCACGTTCGCTACCAATGATTTCAATTTGTTGTAACTCATAATTTAACCTTTCTTTTTTTCCCTTTTTTCGGCCTGTTTGCGACCTTTGGGATTTATTTTCTGCCTCCAAAAGGTGGCGGAAACAATCTGACAAGGCTGATGCGGGAAAATACGCTCGACAGACGGAGAGGAAGATTTTTGCGGCTCACTCGCGGCGGAACGCCGGCATTGGCAAGATTGGAGCAGCCTATTACCTTTGCGGGAAAATAAGTCCACGAGAGGTCGCACGGCAGCAGCAAAACGATAATAAATGACAATCAAATAGAAAGGGATGAATAAAACTGTAAAACAGGGGTGTTAAAACAGGGTAACGGACAACCGGAACGGATTGCCCGTACTATATCGGAGGAAGGTGAACTATAAAGGGAGGTGGAATCGGATGGATTGGCCCATCTCTTGATAATTGCAGAATAACGACTGTATTAAATCATAGGGAATGAGTAAGTCTTTTTGATAAGACAGAATGCAGTTCGGAACAGGCAACCTGAAAAACAATGGTTTTTGTTTGCTTGTCCGCCAATCTTTCGTTATCTTTGTCAAAATGAAGACAGCAGACGGTACTTTCGGGTACGGTCATTGTCGTGACATGGAAGATTCATACTCGGCTTGGAAACAGGCGGAGATTGATATACATATTATACGTTCACTGAACGTCTTGGAATAGAAAACTGAACACTTATCAAAAAGACGAGATGTATAGCAAAATATTCATACTGTATGTTTATACAGCAAGGGTTTGCTTATCTACCTTTTAGGTATGGCAGTACCTCTATTCCGGAATAGTGTGGGTTCATGCTGTTCTTTAGGGTGCAAGGTGGACATAATTCTTAAAAACACATTGAATATGAAACAGATTTCCTTGCACGTGTACCAGTCCATCGACGGTTGTCCGGCTCCTTCGGACAAGCATTTTGATGCGGCTGTGGATGCCTCCAGTTGTGTGCTGATTGACGAAGAAACTTACCTGCGTATTTATATGAACCATTTAGGTTGGCCGATTACGGCGAAAGAGACTTTGGTTGTGACGAACGGCGGCATCGACCTGACGGAGAATGAACGAGTGAAGTTCATCCAAGGAGATGCAGTGGCAGAACTGAGACAGATGAAGGAAGACGGCGACGGTATGGTGGTGGCTTACGGTGAGGAAATCGGGGCTTTACTCTTGGATAACGGGCTGGCGGACGAAATCACAGTGACAACCGTTCCGGTACTAATCGGCGGCGGCGAAAAGGCATTGGAATGCGGATTGAATGACGGCAGAGCTTGGATTGTGCGGTCAAATAAGGTGCTGGTGGACGGAAAAATGAGGACGGTGTACGGGAAGGTCTAATATGACAAATAGATATTATAGCAAAAGTGCAGCAACCAATTGCTGCACTTATTTATAAAAAGACGTGCCTTAAACATGCTAAATAGGCGAAAAGTAAGGCAAGTATATTACTTTTTAAGCCGAATACTAAAAAAGGTAGAGAAAGATATAAGGAGGATGGAGCCTCCGAAGATATAAAAATACAGCAACACCAACTAAACCGGCACATAGGTAAACGCCGGGCAATACATCAGAACTAATAGCGTACTTTGCCATATCACGCTATGGCTGACAAAACAGCCTTTACATGAATGGCAAAGGAGTCACCGCTACGGCTCGGAATATGCGAAAACAAGATGGCTGTTATACGATTGAGCTGCCATAGAGATTTAGAACTTTTAGTCCATTCGCTGTAGCCTTACGATAAGTATAAAACGTACCACCCTTGGGTTTGCCGTCATACCAGGCAATAAGAGACGAACTTTGAAAAACCATATAGTCGTTGCGTCGAAGCAAACAGCCATGGTAGTAGTGTTCGCTCAGGATGATAACATCATCCGAGTTACAGAGAATAGTATCATACCGGGCTTTCATCGCATCGTTCCACCGCTCGGATTGTCCGCGATACGGTACTACGGCAATAACTTGCAGACCTGACAATTCGGACTGCAACGCAAGAGCAACTTCTGCCGCCAGCATATCAAACCCCATGGCACAACCACAGTAAAAATGACGATAACCTCCAGCGTATGCCTTGGTTATCGCTGCCTTTAATTGCAGCTTCAGTTGCTTCCTGTATAGGAATGGAATATTGCGGTGTCCACTGAAGCAAACGGACACTGCCTTATCATACTTTGTCTGGGTCATATTATTTCACTTTGTAATGGGTTCTTGCGAGGAATATACCTCCGAGTACATTAGCACCAAGGCTTTCAAGCTGATTGGCATAGGTAGCATAACTCAGCCCTTTGGTTATCACATCATCAAAGACTACCACAGACCTGCCGTTGAAAAAGGCCGAATCAAACTCAATGACGTTTACCTTACGGACTTCTTTCTCTGCCTTACGGTTTTCGTGAATGGTTAGCCTCTCACCACTCACTGATACATGGTCATACCATTGATAGCTCCGTCAGTTCGCATACTCTTTGGCAGAATGTCTTTGTAACGTATCTCGTTCTTCTTATCGGTGGATGCCGGTACGGGAGAAAATACAATGTTAGTACATGATGTTCCATAACGTTCGGTCATGTTGGCTGCCGTGCGTTGAGCAACCTCTTCGTATGCCCGTCCATCCTTGAAATCAAAGACTAACTTGCGGTCTGCTATCTCACGCTCACTCACATTGCGTATGCGTGCAGGAAAATACTTACAGAACCATGCCTGTGGCTTGTCCAACTGTTTTTGAAGTTCTATGTCTATCGTCTTTGCCATAACTCTGATAATTTTTCTTTTCCCTCTTTTTGAAGGCTGTTCAGCCTGCTGAGGGATATTTTCTGCCATCAACTGCCGCCCAAGAATACCGATAAGACAAAACGGGGACAAGAAATACGCTCTGACGTGTCAGAGGAAGATTTTTCGTTCCAGCGATAGTGGCGATTTGATGTTTGGTAAAAGGCGGCTTACTTTGCGGAAAATATGACTACAGCAGAGCTAACCGACAAACAGAATATGCTTTCTTACTACAGGCGGTTGTCATATAGACATGTAGAATAGGTGCAAGATTTATAAAAGGAATGGGTGGGCAGTGGAACGTCTGTGGCTTGCCGGTCCAAACTTCCCGATGAAGTGACCATACAACTTAGTCTCAAATCTGGCGAAGCGTAAGCCTTGGCAGTTTGTGACCGAGGTGTACGGTCTTTTCATGTTTGGCTTCCGTAAAGAGTCTTTCACTCACCCCATAGCAGCTCTGCTGCCATAAGGTGAGTGAATGTCTCTTGCGGACAAGTCCTGTGACGCTCCGCTGATGGTGTGGGGCGAAGCTATAAAAACAAACAGACGGCATTGCCGGTTACAAAAGAACAGATAGCAGAGGTCGCTGCAAGGACAACAGATTGGCTTGATTGACACTTGTGGCAAATGTGCCATCGTCCTTGCTTTATCCCAAAGACTGGTACACAGCATATAGCAGACTTGTATGCCATTTGCCGTGTACCGGTCAGGGCGAACATCTTCTATAAAAGTTGAGCATGTACAATTAAAAGAGGAAATTGTATGGGTAAGACTTTATGATATAAAAGTGATATGGCTTATAAATTATCGGTGCTATTTTAGATTAGTGCCACGATTTTGCTAACTTTGCAAGTGAGTGAAAACGAATTTGATATAAGTAATGAAGCCATAACCCCCATATCCGATTATGTCGAAATACACCGTAATGTTGTAAATAACCAGATTGAAACGGGCTGCTTCATTCAAATAAAAATACGATGAATGCAAGACTATTGTTCATACTCCTGCTTTTCACAATTGGGGCATTGTGGTATATTATCGGCTACTGGCGACGAAAAGCAGGAGAAGCGGCATTCGCCGCCGCACGGTTGACCGAAAAGAGCGAGGAACGTGAACGTTACTGTCGTCTGGCGGTAATGGCCGGTCATCGGGAAGCCTGCCGTATGTTCTGTCTCTTGCATCCCGAACGGTTTGATGGCCATTCTCCCCATAAGCCGTTCAAGTTACGAGGCATCCGAATCTCCTTTTACGGATATTACTATCCGTCACGATACAATGCGCTGCTCAATGATGAACAGAGGGCTTTCTGCCATTCCATCTACCAGTTCAAACAAGGAGATATACACGGAATCGAGTTCTTTAAAACGTGTATGAATGCCTTGCAACTGAAAAAGAGACCTTACCATATAATGTTCATGCCGTGTAGCAACTGGATAAAATACGGTCAACGGTTCAAACGGCTCGACTGGTACATCGGAAAGCACCGACAGGATTTAACTTCAGGACTGTACGACGTTGATATTTGCGATGCACGAGAAAGCCTGCATGAGGCCAAAGGTGGAGAGAAGCGTATCCTCGAACGAAACTACCTCATTACCGGAAAAATCAAAGGGAAAGAGATTATCATCATAGATGATGTGCTGACAACCGGGCAAAGCGTGGTGGATTACAAGGAAGAGATAGAACGGTGCGGTGGCAAAGTAGTGGCGGCTATCTTCTATGGCAAGACGCTCTCCATGCCTTCGATGCTCCTTGTACAAATACACGTCTGGGGCAACCATATTGCCCATATTATTGAACGGATGACAAAGTAACCGGAACGTTTTCAGCCCTTTTCACTTCTCTTTTACAAACCTGCCAATGCTGATATACACTCCTGCCGGATGGATTGGATATAATCGAGTATAAGCGAGGGGCTGATACTCCTGCCATTGAGTTTGCAGGTGATATGCAGGTGTTCGCCGGTGCTGCGTCCTGTGGAGCCGGTAATGCCAACCACATCACGAGGATGAACTATTGCCCCTTTGACGATAAGAATTTTAGAGAGATGACAATAACTGACGGTGTACCTACCATGCCGCAAGGTTACATACTTGCCGGAAGTCTTGTCCTGTCCGACCTTCACGACCACACCCTCCATCATGGCCATCACCTTGTCGCCACGTGCGCGCAAGTCCAGTCCGCCATGAAATTTACTCTTTCCCGTAAACGGGTCCTTACGGTAGCCATAAGGCGAAGTGACCTTGATATAACGTAACGGGTAACTTACACTCAAGTAACGATCCATCCACTTTTTCTTATCCATATCTGCGGATACCGGGATACCTGTTGAAACTTCCTGTACGGAAATCTCGCTTTCGGATGCCGGTTCCGCTTGGTCTAACCCCATATCCAATACCTCCATCTTGTAGCGTGTTGGGGTAACGGCAACGGTATTGAATTGTGCTTTGGCTGGCGTGATACATAATGAGACACCCGTCATCATCAATAATAAAATCTTTCTCATGGCAGCAAAGTTAGCACGCTCTTCTTATGGTCTGTCCATTGCCGACTGTTTTCTCTCCAAATATAACTATTTAATCAATTTTGAATATGATTATTTAGCGAAAAATCAATATTCAAAACATTAAAAATACCACTTTATAATCACTTATAAAGAAATGTTTTAGTCATCAGATAAGAAATCGCTCTATATTTGCTGAGTATAATTTTATAACATCGTTCAGAATATGAAAAAAGAACAATTTGAGTTCAACGAACTGCCTTATCCGACATTGGCCCGCTTTGGGCTTACCCAAGAAATGATTGAAGATTTGCCCCTGTGTATCCTGAAAGAAATCGGGAAAGGCGGCTACTCGCCGGTACTGCCCATGCGTGTCACTAACGAGAATGGCGAAGTAATCGAGAGTCGCAGTCGGTTTGCCTTTATCCGTATGGATAGCGGCGAGGTGGATGTGGTCTTTTATCCCACACTGAAGTCGTCACCACTGGAATGCTACAACGAGGAGCAGCAAAAACAGTTGCTTGACGGCAAATCCATCATTGCAGACGTGGCTATGGCGGACGGACGACGCAGTAAAGCTTTCGTGCAAATCGACGAGGAGACAAAACAGGTGATGTATGTTCCGACACCCATCATCGCCCGTAACCTGAAAGTGCTGGCAGAGGTAATGCACTTAGGTACAGTAGAAGTAAACGGAATGCAGCATGGTGAGCCTCTGACGGTGGCAGTGGATGGCGAACCTGTCACGGTAGGCATCGACCTTCACAACAAGACAGGCATCCGTTTCTGCGCAGGTGACGCGCAGAAATGGAAAGAGCAACCCAAGCGTGAATGGGATAAGTACACCTTCGGTTGCTACGGTTGCTGGGTGATGAATGATGACGGCAATCTCGACTACGTTCCAGAGGAGGAATACACCGAAGAACTGTGGAACGAACAGAAGAAAAGCGGTGAGCGTAACCGAATGGCAGGTATTCACAAATAAAACCTATTTAATATAAGCGTATGGCACAACAGAAATATTATCCCGAAGAGATTCTCGTCGAGAAGATGCAGAGCGGCGAATACGGCTGGCTCGATTACATCAATCATTTTTCTGCCGAGTGGCAGGAGGAGTACGCCCATTACTGTGAGGAAAAAGGACTCACGGTCTGCGAAGATTCTGCCGCCGGGTTTGTCCGTTTCAAAGACGAACAATTGGAAGCGGCTATGAAATACGGCAACGCATAACAAGTAACCATCATAACATCAGACTATGACGATACGAACAAACACTAATCCTCGGCAGATGGACTTGCAACCCGAAATGCGCAATCTACTGATGCGTAACGGACTTCAAGCCCATGTCGCATTTGACGGAGGCGGCTACCGGCTGATTGTGCAAGGGCATGATTCACCGTTATTGGTCTATCCTATAACAGAACGACAGATGTTGGCTCTGACGGACTGGGGAACGAATACGGCCAACAAGAAAGCCTACAACATACTCACGAGTATCATAGGAAAAGATTTCTATATGCCGAAAAATTTCGTCCATGCCCGCAATGCCAACGGTCGCGTGGCGATGGGGCTACATGGCTACCGCATCGGTATCGGTGAGTACGGACACATGGGGCGACTGGGTATGCCCCCTCCATTCCTTGGTTGGACACCACGCGAACAGTGGGGTTTCCACCTACGCAGAGTTGGTGGGCAGCTTTTCTTTCCGGGGCCATCCATCGTACCCGAACGCCCAGACGGGCGCATGAAGCCCGGCGAACTGCAATCGGGTGGCTACGGCTTTTACTACAAAGGCGGTCAACAGGAGCAACCCATTGTACAGCAAGATGTATTGAAGAACTTGCAGGAGGTCATTACACCGCTTGTCAGCCGTCCGCGCAGCAAGGAACCGGCACAAGCATACAAGGAGTTGATTGCTTCACCAGTCATTTTTCCAACGAGAAATGGTCGGAGTGCCTTACTTCGCACGGTCTTATCGTGGATATGGAACGGAGGACACTGACCGTACAATCGGAAAGTGTCAATGCCGATATGGTCTATGACCTGACGGAAGAAGAAGTGAAAAAACTGGCTACCGCATCCATCGAGGAACAACCTGTGGAGAAACGGCTGGATCTGCTGAACGGCATTATCGGAGCGGACTTTGCCGATAAAGTAACGATGGAACAGCTCAACAGCGAACAACGCATCAGTATCGGCCTGCATCCCGAAGTGCGGCATGAACTGGAAGAACGGCAGCGGCAGGAACAAGAATTATTCATGCAGCAAGAAACTCCGATGCGGCAGGAATACATACAGGGCAGTATCGGTGCAGCCGTGGACGGTCGTGACCTGCAACTACTCAACGAAAGCAAAGGCTGGTATCGTGAGGAGAAACATGGCCGGGAAGTAGAGGTCAGTGACATTGCCGTGCAACCGGCACAGACGGAGGGTAAATACAAGATAGTCCGCTGTTATTGACGGACAGGTCATCAGCCACGAAATCAGCCAGAAAGACTACGACAAGTTTCTTGCTGTGGATGATTACCACCGGATGAAACTTTTTTCGAAGATTTTCAACGAGGTGGATATGAAGACACGTCCTGAAGCGAACAAGGGGCTTGGCGTGAAGATATTCGCTGCCCTTACCGCCGGTGCTGTGGTGGCATCGGAAGTCGCACATGGCTTCCATCACCACCACTCTCCGGAGTTCTATGGCGAACGTTTCAGCGGACCGCCACATCCATACTTCAAGCCCGGTGTAGATACACCGAGAGATGTGGCCATCCGTAATTTCGAGGCACAGATGAATCAAGATATTAATGAAATGAGAAGAGGGAGGTAAACCTATGAGAGACGGAGACCTTACATACGATGACTTTCTGCAACGACTAAACATCCAGGACGTATTGATTGACGCAGGGTATCACCTGAACCGTCGTGACGGTCTGCGCTATCCCTCGTATGTTCGTTTGGACAGCGACGGCAGACGTATCCGTGGTGACAAATTTATTGTGACACAACAAGGAAAATGCTGTTTCCACGCACAACAACAGAAAGTTTATAACATCATTTCCTTCATCAAGGAGCATCCGCACTTTTTCACGGAGTACCATGCGGGTATGTCTCCGGACAGACTGGTGAATCTTGTCTGTAACAGATTACTGAACATTCCTGTCACTGAACGGAAAACCCGAATAGTGAACCCTAAACGAGATGTAAAGCCATTTGACATAGCGGATTACGACATTCATAAGTTCAATCCGCAGAATCGGGAAACGCAGAAAAAATTTTATCCTTATTTTAAAAGCCGAGGTATCGACCTTTATACACAATATGCCTTCCATCGGCATTTTTATCTGGCTACGAAACATCGGGAGGACGGTGCGACCTACACGAACCTGTCCTTTCCACTAACCCTGCCCAAAGGCGACGGAGCGATTGTGGGACTTGAAGAACGAGGACGTGCCCGTATGGACGGGAGCGGCAGCTACAAAGGCAAAGCCGCAGGGAGCAATTCAAGCGAGGGACTGTGGATTGCCAGCCCTGCCCGCACTTCTCTCACCTCCGCCAAACATATCTATTGGTTCGAAAGTGCTTATGATGCGATGGCATATTACCAACTTCATCAGGCACAGAACAAGGATCTGCGAAAGGCGGTATTCATCTCTACCGGAGGGGCACCGAGCCAGCAGCAATTCATAGGAGCGATAAAAGCAACTCCCCATGCCTCACATCATCTTTGCTTCGATCATGACCGTGCCGGACAAGTCTATGCTATCCACTTTGCTCTCACTCATGCAGGCTGGAACTTCTCCACCTGTCTGTCACAAACCGGCAGACTGATTGTACAGAACAACAGCGAAGACTATTCACAGTATGAAATAGAACTTGAACCATTCAATTTTGAAAAGATTACAGCCATTCTGGGTATAAATGATGCAAAACAAAATTTGAAGAATGGGGAGCGTGACGACATGGGAATTGGTGACGGCTATCTACAGGAAATGAGAATGGTTTGTATGGATGAGTACGACATGGCTCGTGACGAAGGTTCTGCCAGTGAGGAAGAATTAGAGAAAATGAGAAGCAATCTGGAAGCCATCGAAAAAGCGATTGATGCTTCCATTTCCGGTCCGGAAGCTACAGGATGCATCTTGTATGAATCTGCCGCAGAGGGTTATAAGGATTGGAACGACCAGCTACTCGGCAAACGGATAAAACCAGAGAAGGACAACCTTGACGATTGGGAGATCAGCGGTAAAGCCACGCTGAATCATGCCTTGTCCGATTTGCCCGAAGTCAATCCGGAACATATCCGAAACGGATTATACGACGAAGCAGACCATGAGGCTGTGCGAAAGCGTCTTGAACGTGCGGACAGAGTAATATTCTCCTTTGAAACCAATGACCAAGGAATGTCAGATAAGGGTTTTCAGGAAATGTACAAGATACGGGAAGAACTTGCCCGGTTGGAAGTGGATATAACCAATTCTCTTTCCGGAATGAGAGAAGACTTTCATTCCCGTTTTCACCGATAATCCATAAAACCTATGCAGAGAACTTGTCACAAAACCATTGTCATCCATCCACATACCGGGCAATTTGTCATCAACGAGCTGCCCACTCTCGTGCTGTGCGGCACTGTATGGGTGTACGGAGGCATGGAAGGGCTGCCATTGACAGCTATTGCCACAGTAATTGCCTTGATACTCTCGTTACTGTTACTCTACCGTTATCTCTACCTGCGGCGAATCCGTTATTGCATCGGCACGGAACAACTTGTCAGTGAATACGGTATTATCCGTCGCAAAGTGGATTATATGGAGCTATATCGTATCGTGGATTTTCAAGAGCACCAAAGCCTGCTGCAACAATTTTGTGGGCTGAAAACCGTACGTATCCTTTCAATGGACAGAAACACGCCCCGTCTTGACCTGATCGGTATCTTCCATAGGGACGACCTCGTGTCAATTATCCGTGAACGGGTAGAAACTAACAAACGAAAAAAGGGAATATATGAAATCACGAATCATTAGTCTGGGGCTGGTTGCCTCGCTGGTATGCCTGCTTCCACAGGTGGCAGAAGCCCAAATTGCGGCTTCCAATCCGTTGGAATGGACTGCATTGGCCGAAGGTAACGAACTGATAAACGGGCAGATTGAAAAACAAATAAAGGGACAGACACAAACAGCCTTGCTCCAAAACAGCATCGCTACCGAGTTCAACCAAATCCACAAGTGGGAGAAGCAGTACAACAGTTACCTCAAGACAGCAAGCGGTTACGCTTCATCACTGAAAGCCTGTACGCATCTCTACAATGACGGTGTGCGGATTTTCCTCACGCTGGGGAAATTAGGCAAGGCCATCCAAAACAATCCGCAGGGCATTGTGGCCAGTATGAACATGAACAACCTCTATATAGAAACAGCAACGGAACTTGTCTCTGTTTTTACATTGCTGAATGACGCTGTGGCCAAAGGTAGCAACGAAAACATGCTTACGGGGGCAGAACGCAGCAAGACGCTATGGGCGTTGAACGACCAACTATCGGATTTTAGCCGGAAGTTACATCTGCTCTATTTGAGCATACGGTACTATACTTTCAATGATGTGTGGAACAACGTAACGGCAGGAATGCTTGACCGTGACAACGGTGAGGCAGCTCGTATGGCTCTGTCCCATTGGCACAGGGCGGCAGCTCTCGTCCGATAAAATATATCAGTTATGAAATGGACAATTTGGATAAGTATATTACTGCTGTGTCTTACCGGTATCGGTGAGGTACAAGCGCAGAATGACCCTGTACTGGCCGGAATGATTGCAGTATATACCGAAAAGGCAGAGAAGGAGCTGAAGAATCAGGAAAAGGTCATGCTGATGCAGACCACCGGACATATTTGGACAAAAGAAGAAGTGCAGGCGACAACAGACCTGCAACGAGAGTTTAATAACTATCTAAACTCTTTCCGGTCAATAGTCTGCTATGCGGCGCAAACTTATGGGTTCTATTATGAGGTATCGAGGCTGACAGACAATATGGGCGACTTCACCAAACAATTGAAGCGAAGTCCAGCCAATACGCTTGCCGTAGCCCTATCCACACAGCGCAACAAGATTTATAGGGAACTGATGATGAACAGCGTGGAAATAGTGAACGATATACGCACAGCGTGCCTTTCGGAGAACAAGATGACGGAAAAAGAGCGTATGGAAATTGTCTTTGGCATCCGTCCAAAGCTCAAAACTATGAACACAAAGCTGCAACGACTGACCAAAGCGGTAAAGTACACGACAATGGGCGACATTTGGCGGGAAATCGACGAGGGTGCACGTCCCGAAGCTGATAAACGTAGTATCGTGGACGCAGCCAAGCGACGTTGGCGACAGATTGGAAAGAATGTAAGACCTTAAAAATGTAATGATATGGGAATTTGGGATTCAATATTAAAATATGGCGGCAAAGCAGCAAAAGCTACCGGAAGAAGTATGGGACATGCTGCACTGCATCCTTCACAAACCTTACGGGGCACAGGACAAGCCGTCAAGACCGCAGCCATCGGCGGTGCAGTCGGTTATGTGGGTTGGGAGAAACTAACCACAGATAAGAGCGTGGTACATATCGTAAGCGATGCGGTCATAGGGAAATCGGCTACGGATACCCTTGCAGATGCAGCGGACGGTGTGCGAGAACTGACAAGCAAAGCCGGAGAAGCAGTCGGTTCCGTCAGCGGTACGGTAGCCGGCATAGACTCAAAACTGGGTGGAGTATCGAATTTTCTACGGCAAGTCTCCAATGGCGGAGTTTCCGATATGTTCGGTAACTTTTTCCGTAATCTCGGACAGGGTAACGTGTCGGGATTGAGTATAGCGGGACTGGTCGCAGCAGCATTTCTTATATTCGGACGCTTCGGCTGGCTGGGCAAGATTGCCGGTGCATTTCTCGGCATGATGCTTATCGGTAACAATGCCGGTATTTTCCGCACACCTGATACGAGAAGCATACAACGAATACAGACACCCGCTCTTCCCGTTGAAGAACAGACGAATAGCGGGGGGATGAAAAGATAAGAATAAGAATCAAATATAATCACATAATGAAATATACAGAAGAAATGATCCTGCAATCCGAAAGTGGATACTGTATGCCTTTTGAAGAACGGAAGGGCAAGGATGTGAAACTATCGCTCGGCTATGGCGAACAAACCGATCCGACAACGGGCAAAACATATTTTCATCATGGCATCGACTTCGATGTACGGTGTTACACACTGGCGGCTGTCGCCAGCGGTATCGTGTCAGGTATAGGCAATGACCCTATACTCGGCATCTGCCAAACTATACGCTATGGGGAGTATGAAGTGACCTATGGGCATTTGTCAAATGTCTTCGCCCAGTTCGGACAGCGTGTCAAGGCCGGACAGACTGTAGCTTTAAGCGGTGACAAGCTGCATATCGGGATACGCTTCAAGGGTGAGGAACTGAATCCGCTGGAATTTCTAACCATGCTGTATGGGAATATCCAAGCATTGTGTCATGCTGATGGAGGCGAAGCGGCAACATCTCCCAACATGGAGATGGCACTGACCACCGATTACGAGCAGGACAGACAGGAAATAGAGGAATTGATGCTACGTTTCCTGCCCTACTACATGGAAGACTTACAGCGTGGTGCATACCGACTTCCTCCACATACGGAGCAGTCACTCCGCCATGTCTTTACAATGGGAGCAGTCAAAGAATATTTCTATGAAAATATGCCAAGTATATCCAACCCACTCGGACTGGGACATAAAGCAATGCCGCTTGCTTGTAAGGTGCAGAACCTACTCATTGCGGACTTCCTGCATTACCTTGCCCTACGGCATGGCGTGTACTTATCGACGATGGGCGATGATGTAAAAAAAACTCTACGACGAAGCCCTGACCCATAGTGGTATCATTGACCCACTGGCAGAATTAGACATAGACATCCAGAGCTTTGACATACCGAGAGCAGTCACGGTATATCCTGACCGGGCCGGTGTGCGCTGGTGGACGAAAGCATGGTTCAATAACCGGGAAGAGGGCGAAGCATCGGTGGAGATTGAGCGAGAACAAGCGATACGCTTCATTCACGACAACATCGAGAAGGATGTATGGCTGGAAGAGTTTTATCCCAAACAGATGGAAATTTACCACAACGCCATCGAGCAGACAAAAGAGCAATTATTAATGAATAGAATAGGATAAACATATAATACACTATGGACGGAATCAAGCATAGCGGACGGTTTGCAGAAATGGAACGCCTCGTGAACGACTATTTCAACTGCCATATCGCACCCATCATGTCAAAAACGCGGACTGACCTCATACGGAATCAGGGAGAGGAAATGAAAGAATATTCCACCTCTTTAGGTGGTATTCTCAGTATGATGGCATCTTCGGCACAACCAATGAGCGACCCCTATCAAGCACTCAAGGTCACAGGCGAATGGAACTCCAAAACAACAGAGGACTATATCGAGATGTGCAAGACGGAGATTACCGGTTCCGAGGAAATGCAGCAAGACCTTGCGTATATGGCCGGGCAGTGGCGGGATACCGTCGTGCAGGAAATCGGAAGGGCACGTTACAATGAGTTGTCAGAACAGCTCGGTTGTGACCTCGCCTATGCCTATATGGACCACCGAATAGAGGAACTGATGATTGACCGGTTGGTGAAAGAACGTATGCCCAAGTCTTCCGCTGACTACATCATCCGAAAGGCTGCCGAATCGAGTCTGCTGGGATTATCGCAGACGTTAAGCCGTTCACCGCTGACCGATGAAATAGAGGCACGAGGCGAAGCAGCTTACCGCCCGAACAGATGGGAAAAAGGTACGGGATGGATGTTGGGCACAGCCGCAGATACCCTGATGATGGGTGGTACTGGTTCATGGACGACACTGGCAAAGTTTACCGGTGCAGATGTGGCTATTGCAGCCATCACCAATCATTTTGAAGGCAAGAAGCCTGATACCCTTTCAGTAGAACAGTGCATCAGTAAAGGAGTGTTCGGCAGAGACAGAAACGTATTCGACGATTTTCGCAAAGAGGCAGCCCAAATACAAATCAAAGAGAACACGGCGATTGGTACAGACAACAAGCAACTGAAAAAGAAAATCCCTGTCATGGACTTTGGCTTCATGGAATGGACACAAAACCAGAATAGCGGTTTATTGTGGCCGAATGTACAGAGCAAGGAAGAACAGAAATATGAGGAACGGTACAAGGATGTGCCGATTGTTGTTGCTCCCGGACAGGAAGAAGCCTACTTGCAGTCTTTGGAACAATGTGACAAAGCGAAAATGGTCAGGACAGAACAGGATGAAATTATGAAAGAAGAGAAGCATGAAACTGTTGTTCCTGCCAATGATGCGGAACAACATGTACAAACGATACAAAGTGCGCAAGTAGCACAGGGAAACGGTTCGGGGCGGACTGCTTGGTATGCTGGGACTGGATGGCATAGGTAATATCACAGGCAATCTCGGTTATGTAATGGCCATGCTCCCTGATGTTCTACTGGGAATATTCACAGGCAAGACAGAATCATTGCATTTGGAAGACAATATGTTACCGATAGCGAGCATTGTGGCGGGTATGTTTGTGCGTAACCCGTTGCTGAAAATGCTCCTGATAGGCCTGGGAGGTATGAACTTGTTGAATAAGGCAGGACACGAAGCCTTGAAAGAACGAACAGAGGGAAAACTGAACGTAACAAATGAGAACAATGTGCAGTACCGACGCTATACAAATGAAACTCTGAACCCACGTATAGTAAACCCTGTATTGCAAGATAGTACGTTGATTGCCACGATAGACCGAGTACCGTGTACCATCCAGTTGTCACCGATTGTAGCAGAAGCCTACCGTACCGGGGCATTGCCTTTGAACACGCTGGCAAATGCTGTCCTTGCCAAGAACGACCAGCTTCGCCAGGCTGCCGCACGGAATTATGAGGACGGAAAACTGGAAACCATCGTGCGCCCACGGGGTATTCAATAATCCTATAATCAAATAAACGATGAAAGAAAAATCGCAAATCGAAAAGAAAGCCGAGGAAAAACAAATCACCTTGCTTTCTACGGCTTTGAGTGAAGCCTCGAATGCCGGTGGACACTGGCTCAACGCATCAGGAAAGGGATACCCGCGCTTCTATCCAAAGGGTGTTTCTGTCAGCGCATTCAATGCACTATTCATGACGCTGCATTCTGATAAAAATGGATGCAAAACCAACCAGTTCACGCTATTCAGCGATGCCAAGGCACAAGGAGCCTCGGTGCGTGAGAATGAGCAAGGCGTTCCATTTTTGTTTTATAATTGGAACAAGTACGTTCACCGCAATAATCCAGAACAGGTTATCAGTCGTGATGACTACATGAAACTGTATGAAGAGGAACAAAAATTATATAAAGGTGTACATAACCGTGAAATTCGCACTTTGTTCAACATTGACCAGACGACACTACCCTACGTGGATAAGGAGCGATACGAAACGACGTTGCGGCGGTATGGAAGTGCAGTGGAAAGAGGATATACGGAAGCTGACAACCGACGGTTGCATATTCAATTCAACGACTTCCTACTGAGGATGCGAGACAACCTTGTGCCTGTTCGTTTGGATGGAAGCGGTGTACCCCACTACGAAACAGATAAGGATGCGGTCTATATGCCGCGACAAAGAGAGTTCAGACATTATCACGACTATATACAGGAAGCCTTGCGGCAAATCGTGAGTGCTACCGGACACCAACAACGATTAGCGCGTGAAGGTATGGTGATGAAGAACGGTGTGGCTCCTTCGGAGGATGCTGTCAGACAGGAACGGTTGGTAGTGGAACTGGCTTCAGGGATTAAAATGTTGGAACTGGGGTTGCCAGCACGGTTGTCTGAAGAAAGTCTGAAGACAGTGGAATACTGGTGCCGGGAGCTAAAAGAGAACCCGAACTTGATGGACGCTCTCGAAAGTGACGTAAACAATGCCATCGAAGTAATCAATAAAGCGGAACGGGCGAGAAATCGAATACGCCACCATGCGCAACCGGCGAGACACTTCAACCATGCAGGAGCAAATGCCCAAACATTATTTTGTGTCGAACGAGATTCGGCAGCATCCGGATAAAGAACGAAAAAATTGTGCTTGTATTGACCCACAGGCAAAAACCGCAGTATGTAACTCTTCAGCAGGGGTCTTCTACAGAGGCAGATAACGAGATACCGGGAATGAACAAGGGACGTAGTCATGCGAGCGTTGCAGAAGATGGAATCGAGCAGGTACGCTTCTACAATACGGATGGTGCATTAGGTTATCGACCCGATGACAGTTATTTTGCCGAGAAGATAATTATGCTGGCCCGGCTGAAGAATTGGGCAATGGAGAAGCTCTCCACACTGGACGTGGCGTCAGCGGTCAAACAGGCGAATGAGATCGGATTTGACCACGTAGAGATGATTCAAGATGATAAGAAACGATGGGCACTTTATATCAAACCCGAAAATAAGAGCGGATATAGCATCTATCCTGATAAAGAAGATATAAACCGCTTCTTTTCAACACTCAAGCAAGCAATGGATAACATCGGTAAGGTTCGGATGGAACTGGCGCACAAGTATTATGCGCTGGCCGAGGTCAAACCTGACCTGAAGGTGGATTTGTTCAGCAGCGAAATGCCGGAAATAGACTTGAACCGTATCCAGCGTGTTTCGGTTTTCAAAACCAAACAAGACGGCATACAATGCGTCGCAACTATTGATGGGCAGAAACAGCCTGCCCGAAGTGTCACTCCGCAACAGTGGCAGCGAATGTGGATAGCGGAAGAGCGTGACAGCTACAAACGTCATTTGGCAGCTACCTTATTCGCAGACGTACTACAAAAAGGACAATCGCAGGAGGCACACACCGGAGAGAAACAACAGAAAGAAGCAGAGTTGTGGCCGATAGAAACGGTAGCGCAGGAACGGACGGAATCAGACAACAAGGGTATTTCACCGGAACGGCAGTTGTGGGACAAACTTAAAGCGAATCATCCCGATGCCTTGCAACTGCTTCGCACGAAAGATGGTTATCGGCTCTATAACGAAGATGCGGTACAGGGTGCAAAGATATTGGGCATAACCCTAAAAGAGTATCCGGAAGGGGACATTACGGCTTCAACGGAATTTTCAACGGAGCAGCTCGACAACTATCTGTCTAAGCTCGTCCGTGCCGGGGCACGGGTTGCTATAAGTGACATGGAGGAACAAGAAACACACAGAGGTTTTCATAGATAAGGAGTAAGGAAATGAGCAAGAACCAACAATACGCAATGAAATATGCAGAGTATGCTATGGAGCAGATGCGCCGGTACGGAATCCCCGCATCCGTGACGTTGGCACAAGGCATACTGGAAAGTTCCAACGGGCAAAGCCGTTTGGCGCAAAACGAGAACAATCATTTTGGCATCAAGGCTACGCCTGCATGGATTGCCGAAGGAGGAAGGTATGGTATATATACTGACGATAAGCCGAATGAGAAGTTTTGCAGTTATGACAGTGTGGGTGATTCATACGAACACCACTCCCGTTTTTTAAAAGAAAACAGCCGCTATGCCCAATGTTTTGCACTTTCGCCCGACGATTACAAGGGTTGGACACAAAATATCGAACAGGCCGGTTATGCCACAGGCGGAGAATATGCCGAGAGTCTGCAACGGATTATAGAGCAAAATGGCTTACAGCAGTATGACAAACTGGTGATGCAGGAAATGGAGACACAGGGTAAGCGGTTCGGTACGGAACATAATCCTCTCCGAACGTCTGAAAATTCAGAGTATGGTGCGAAGTACTCATTCCCGGTAGAGCGTGAAGAGTTTCTTTTTGTTACCTCGCCTTTCGGTATGCGGCAAGATCCGATGGACAACACGAAACAACAGATGCACAAGGGAATTGATATCCGTTGCAATGGCGATGCGGTACTGGCTACTGAGAACAACGGGAAGGTGGTGGCTGTGAATCAGAATAAGAACACGCCCGGTGGAAAATCGCTGACTGTGGAATATACCAGAACGGATGGCAGCAAGGTACAATGTACTTATATGCACCTTAAGGAGGTTACTGTAAAGGTCGGTGATGTAGTACAAGCCGGTGGGAAGCTCGGCACATCGGGCAACACAGGTACACGTACAACGGGCGAACATCTACATTTCGGCGTGACAAACTTCTATGCAGACGGAACAAAGCGTGACATCGACCCTGCGGCTTATCTGACTGAAATCGCACAGAAAGGTAATATCAAATTGGAAGTGTTGCACAACGGGAACAGCCTGCTCACCCGATATAAAGGAACAGAAGAGAATCGCCGCCGGCAAAAACCTTTCGCCCGACGGATGGATGAAGAAGTTGCTTTCGTCAGAGGATAGCGGTGTGGGAATGTCAGGATGCAATGACCCTATAGTAGAGATGGCGATGACAGCCTTTAGTTCCCTTATGCTATTGGCCGTACAAATCGACAACAAGAACGAGGAGGAGCAAAAGACTGCCATATCCAAACAAATGGATAGTGGACGCATCAATCTGAAATCATTATTACCGGGCATGAAAAACTGCGAACTGGCAATCAGTGAAAATGGAAAGGCTATTCTGCGAGTGAACAATGGAGAACTGCGCATGTCACGTGAGTTGACTACTGCGGAGTTAAGCCGTCTGTCGGCAACACTGAATAACAATACTCTCACAGAAGAAGCCAAAAGGATACGTGTAACCGGTATGCTGAATACGGTTATCCTCTCGGAAGCGGCTTCACAGAATTTTGAACAAGGGATGTCCCAACAGCAGGGACAGACAGAGAACCTAAAAAGATAGAAGCGTGGCGATATGGTAAAATGCGTGATGATACAGCTATGCAGATGTCTGTTCGGACTGTCCTACCTTGCCTTGTATGTCCTGCTCTGCTACCAACTCTTCGGCTGGGTAGCAACGCTCATTATCGTGAGCGTTCAACTGTTCCTTGCCGGATGGCTGATCTGGGCAATGATACGAGCACCCGATTAAGAGCAATGATTTAGCAGTTCAACAACAAATCATGGCAACACAGTTGTCGGGTGATTATGTATCACATTAAAAGACAATAGAAATGATAAAATGTAATGTTACGGTATGTGGCGTTATCGGACGTGATGCGTCGATACGCACCAATAAGGAAGGGAAAACGTTCCTGGTTTTTCCTCTTCGAGTAATGATCCCTGACACTGACGGGAAGACTATGCCTATTGAGGTGGATGTCAGCAAAGATACTGCCGGAAAGGAGGTTTCCAAATATCGAAATGGTTCCCGCATCGAGGTTTCGGGGACAATGTATCTCAAACACCGTGGTGACAAACTTTATTTCAATCTTTTTATTAACGAAATTCGTACAGCTACGGCAGATGCGAAAGATACGGTCAAGGGCGAATTAGTATTTCGAGGTAAGGTCGGGCAGCATATCGAGGAAAAAAGGGATAAGAAAGACCAGCCTTACACAATGTTTTCGGCATTCAGTACGGAGAAAGTAGAGGATGGCTTTGAATACCAATGGGTACGTTTTTCTGTTTTGGCAAAGAACGCGAAGCATGGTTACAGCCGGGCGTGCGAGTGGATGCCAAAGGTGAAATATCCCTTTCGGCATATAACGGAAAGCTGAATGTTTCATGCAAGGTGGAAGAACTTGTACAGTATGTAGCAGATTCGTCTAATTCCAATCAGTAAAGGATATGGCCGGATATAAAAAACAGCACACGGACGGGCCGAACAGCGAAGATAAAGCATTAGACCTCTTCGCTGAAATGATGATTGAGAAAATCGAGAGTATCCGTAAGGATTGGAGAAAGCCATGGTTCACAGAAGAAGCGTTACAATGGCCCTGCAATCTTTCCGGACGCGAGTATAATGGCATGAATGCCATTATGTTGCTTATACATTGTGAAAAGGAAGGTTACAAGATTCCGCGCTTCTGCACTTTTGAGTGTGTACAACGGCTCAACAAATCCGATAAGGACAATCAGGAGAAACCTCGTGTTTCTGTACTTCGTGGAGAGAAATCATTCCCAATCATGCTGACTACATTCACCTGCATACACAAGGATTCTGGTGAGAAGATTAAGTATGATGACTACAAAAAACTATCTGATAACGAGAAGAAGGAATACAATGTTTATCCTAAGATGCAGGTATTCCGAGTCTTTAACGTGGCACAGACCAACTTGCAGGAGGCAAGACCGGAGCTGTGGCAAAAACTCGAAAAGGAGTATTCGCTACCGAAGATTGAGAACGGAGAGTATTTCAGCTTCGCTCCCGTCGATGCGCTGATAAAGGACAATCTGTGGATTTGTCCGATCAAACCACAGCATCAGGATAACGCTTACTACTCTATATCGAGAAATGAAATCGTTGTGCCGGAAAAGGAACAGTTCAAATCTGGAGAGGCGTTCTATGGAACACTATTCCATGAGATGACACACTCGACCGGTGCGGAAGGAGTTCTCGACCGTATCAAGCCGACAACTTTCGGCTCGGCAGAGTATGCGCGCGAAGAATTGGTAGCCGAGTTAGGCAGCGCATTGGTTGCCCAACGTTACGGCATGACGAAACATATAAAAGAGGACAGTTGTGCCTACCTCAAAGGATGGCTCGACGAATTGAAGGAATCGCCACAATTCATCAAGACAACTCTGTTGGATGTGAAAAGAGCGGCTTCTCTGATTACCCAAAAGGTGGATAAGATTGCACTGGAATTGGAGCAGAACATTGATGAAGAGCAAACAGTAGCACCGAAAGAAAAAGTGTATTATTCTTCCGTGGCCTATCTTCAGCTTACCGATGACACGATGCGGTTGGACGCATTCAAGGATAAGGGGGACTACGAAGGACTGCTGACTCTCGCCAAGGAGTATTATGACGGTAACGGCATTAACGAAGAATATACTTATTCTTCTCCCATACAGAACCGAGGAGACAATCTTTTGATTGAGGACAAGGATTTTGCTGTGGTGTACAATGGGAGTGTCGGGGGAACTTATGAAGTGATGCTGAAATTCACGGAAAAGGAAGTACGCGACCATATCAGGCGTTATGGTATCGAACATGCTGGAGATACATTAAAAAGGGTAGCCAAGGAGATGGCTGCGGAACAATTCGCTATCATGACACAACAAAAGATTCCTGCATTTGAAATGCCGAATGGTGATGTGCTGTATGTCAGCTATAATAAAGAATCCGACATGATAGATATCGGGCCGGTTACTAATGCGGGACTTGTCGCACAACATCGTTTCCCATACGACCATAATGCTTCGTTGGATGCCAACCTGCAAACCGTGAACGAAAAGCTGAATAATATGGAGGAATACCGGGAAGAGCTACAAGAAGCAGAGTACAGCGGCGGAATGCGCCGATAAAACGGAAAAAGATGCGGAGCTGTTTGCTCCGTACCTTTTCTTGAATTTATTTTATTACTCTAACAAATTATCTATCATAGACTGTAAATTTGTTATATCGCAATACTGATTATGTCCCCCTCTGTAATCTTTCGCGTGTTGGGCTGTCCGGATTAAGAAAGAATCGAGTTCTATTTTTACACCGCTACCCATTCGGGACAAACCGGAAGAGTGACTGATGTAAACGAATTTACCGTTACGTTCTATGAAACAAGAGGTATTATAATGCCCCTTTAAGTTGAATGTTACTTTTGCGCCAACGGCTGTTGCGTACTTGGAAATCTCACGTACTAAGGCCGTTTGGAAACTGCGGTATTTTTTTGAAACATAGACTCCTGCATCTGCAAGGATTGCGTTCTGCCATTTGGTATAAAAATTCTGTGCCATATTTTTAATATTAATTCTGTAAATAATTCTCCCAATTCTCTTTGTCAATAGTTAATTTGTTCATTTCCCAATCGTATTCCACTTCCGGCATATCAGAATAAGGGAAATACACAGTGTAGCCTATCTGTCCATAAGAACAATGTAGCGGTATAACGCAAATCTCCTGACCACAATAAGGCTGTGGCGTACAATATTTCTTCCAATCAAAA
>ENA-OQKI01000058-OQKI01000058.1-human-gut-metagenome-genome-assembly--contig:-NODE-58-length-26768-cov-2.724072_pt1 | contig 26768 bp, 24 predicted proteins | sample MGYA00242778_ERZ504798 | MGnify/ENA primary metagenome ERZ504798 (study PRJEB26092, sample SAMD00036414) | human gut metagenome | host: Homo sapiens | study: EMG produced TPA metagenomics assembly of... | reverse complement strand
CGGCAACACGCTGATCGCCCTGCTCAAGAACTCCACCGTGGCCGCCGCCGCATCCGTGGCCACCGAAACATCCTCGCTGATGAGCGAGATGATCGAATTCCGTCCCGACGTGATCATCCAGATCTTCCTGATCTTCGCGCTCGGCTACGTGATCCTGATCATCCCCATCGGCATGCTCACCACGTACCTGTCCAACAAGCTCGCCGTAAGGAGGTGACGGATATGGCCGATACTTCGAATTCCGTGCTGTTCGACGCGCCCGGTCCCAAGGGCCGGCGCACCATTCGCATCGTCAACTGGATCGCGGGCATTCTGTTCGCGGTGGTGCTCGTGTTTATCCTCATGCGCCTGCACAACCCGCCGGATGGCGAGAATCAGCTCAGCTGGGAGCTGTGGAAGCCAGCCATCGAACGTGAAGCGTGGACCGACTTCTACCTGCCCGGACTGTGGATGACCATCAAGGCCACCGTCGTGGCCGTGGTGGGTGCCGTGGTGTTCGGCCTGGTGTTCGGCGTGGGCCGACTGCTGCCGAACCCGCTGGTACGTGGCGTTTCCGCCGTGATCGTCGAGTTCTGCCGTGCGGTGCCGGTGCTGCTGCTCATGATCTTCTTCTGGCGATGGTTCGCGTTCGCGGGCCTGCCCAGCCCGTCCTATTGGGCCGTGGTGCTGGCCTTGGTGCTGTACAACGGTTCGGTGGTCGCCGAACTGGTGCGCTCCGGCGTCGGCAATCTGCCGGGCGGCCAGCGTGAGGCCTCGCTCGCTTTGGGCCTGACCGAAACGCAGTCGCTGATGGAGATCGAGGTGCCGCAGGCCGTCTACGCCATGCTGCCGGCCGCCGTCACCCAGCTGGTCGTGGTGTTGAAGGACACCGCCCTAGGCTCGATCATCATGTATACCGACCTGCTGCAGGAATCGCGCCGACTCGGCTCGATGTACTTCAACATCCTGCAGACGCTGGTCATGGCCGCGGTGATTTACTTCATCGCCTGCTGGCTGTTGTCGAGGCTCGCCGAATGGCTGCCCTCGCGCATGCAGCAGCGCACGGCCGCGCCCACCGAGGCCGAGCCCGTGGCGCCGATCGCCGCCGGAGACCCGTCCAACGTCAATCAGATCGCGGTGGCCAAGGAGCTCGAAGAGCTGCCGCTGGGCGGTACGCCGCGCAAATACCATGTGCATCACCGTGGCACCAACGCCTCGATTCGCAACTGGCGGCGCACCCGCTACGAACAGGGATATGACGCCACCCAGCCCGAGTCACAGGTTGACCCGGAAACCGGCGAATTCCAGGAGTCTCAAAAGCCTGAGGACAAGTCAGAGGCCTGACGGTCAGCTCAATCGCCGCTAAGCCGGCACGAAGAATTTACTGAGTGTTTGACTGGGCTCCGGCTACGTAGCCTTCACGGAGGATAGGTTGGAACATATGAAGATGTTCCGGCACCTATCCTCCGTTTTTGCTATTGCGACCATTGCGCCGCTGGCGTTGGCGGCCACGCTAGCCGCGACGCCTGCAATCGCACAGGCCGACCAGCTGCCCAACCCGGATTGGGTGGCATTGCTCTCCGACTACGAAAAGAACTATTGGCAGGCCCCACCGATGCCGAACACGGTGGCAAGGTGCTCCACGCCGATACCATCGAAGCTCGACGAAGATTTGGCCGTGGCCATTAACCACAAAGCCGCCGAAAATCTCGATAAGGATGGCCTGAACGCCCAACGCAAGCGTGCGCTCGTCGACTCCGATCTGCAAGCCGAGGAAGCCATGCCGGACGCGCTCGGTCCGGTGCTTGGCAAATATATGAGCGAAGGGCTCAAATCCGGGAAACTCAACGCCGTCGCCGATATCTTCTCCTTTAACGTGGCCTCCACCTACGCCTCAAAACGTGCGGCCATGCATCCGCGCCCCTATCTGAACCGTGCGGAAAGCAGCTACGGCGGCACTAACGATCTCGCCGGACTGCCCGCCACGCTTGACATCAAGCAATCACCCTCATGGCTCGAACACGTGCCCGGCTACTCGAACTTGCAGAAAAACAGTTCCTACCCCTCCGGCCACACTACCGGCGCCTATTCGTGGGGTATCGCGCTGGCCGGCATGATTCCCGAACTCGCGCCGCAAATCATGGCCCGCACTTCGGAGGCCGGCAACAACCGCATCGTGCTCGGCGTGCATTATCCGCTTGACATCATGGGCGGGCGCATTGGCGCATCCGCCCAGAACGGGCAGTACTGGCATAACGAATTCGCTTCGTCCATCGTGCCCGCGTCCCGGCAGCTGCGCGACTATCTGGTGTCCCGCTGTGCCGCGGACGGCCACGGCACTACCCTCGCCGCCTGCATCGCCAACACCAAGGCCTCCGGTTCGGCGGCTACACCAACGATTTCTGGACCCGGTGGCCACCGAGCCGGTCGCGGACCAGGCCTCGGCCGTGCGCGTCTACACCGCACGCCTGACCTACACCTTCCCGCAAGACACCGCCCAGTCCGGCGCTGATTTCATGGCACCGCGCGGGGCGGCGGACGTGCTGCGACTGGCCTATCCCGAACTGCACGCCGATCAGCGCAACGCGATTTTGAAAGCCACTGCCTTGGATTCCGGATACCCCCTATGGCAATCGAGCGACGGCTGGCAGCGTATCAACTGGGCCAAAGCCCTGTGCGCCCGCGTCACCTTGGATAAGCACGGCGATGTGGCCAAGGTCGAGACCGCCGACCAGGTGGCGCTTACCGGCCCGAGTGTGGTCAATGCCCAGTACGCCGACGCGGGCAATCACCCGGCGTCGGATAGCTCGGCGGGTGAAAACAGTGCCATTGCGGCCGGACCGGATCTCGCCACCCTCCATGCCGCGCAACGACCGGCGTTGATCAGCGTAGCTATCGGTACCGCTGTAATCGCGATTGTCGGCGGAATACGGACGGTTCGACGCAAATCCAAGAACCAGCTTCAGCAGTAATTCAGCCAAAGTTCAGTCGCGCTGCTCACCGCTGCGGTGACACTGAGCAGCATCGCCCTGATCGGCGTGCCCGCTGCGACTGCGGACGAGCAGCAGACCACTGCCGAACAGAACACGGCTGCCAAACCATCCGTAATCATCAACGAGGTCTATGCCGGCAATACGAAAGCTGCCGGAGACCCGGATAGCAAGCGTTGCGATTGGGCCGAGCTCAAGAACACCGGCTCCACAGACGTTGACGTGAAGGGCTGGGGCATCTACGACAGCGGCAAGAAAGCCAAGAAGCACTACACCATCGGCGCCAGCGAAGTAACGAATACGGACACCGTCATCAAAGCCGGCGGATATCTGGTGGCATACATCGACCCCGACAAGGCAAAGCCTGCCAAAACCTGCGATGCCGCTCCCGATATGAAAGTCTCCTCGATCAAGAGCGACAATCTGATAGTCACGATTCTGGCCACTTCGAATTGTGATGATAAGAACGCATCCACGAAATTCAATGATTCGGCCACCCGACTCACGTTGCAGGACAGCGACGATAATGTCGTGGCCGATGCCGTGTTCGATTTTTCGGGTCTATTCCACGTATACCGCGCAGCTGTCCAGCAAGCGCAAGGGCATGGAAGCTGAAGGCAAGACCTGGAACTATCACGATATTCTTGCGCAATTCATCACGATGCACAACAAGAAGTCAAACGTACTGCTTATCTGGTCGGGTGACTGGCCCACCTACAGCAGCAATTCCGACAAATACTATGTGATTCTTGCCGGTGAGGGCTTCGACTCGACGGATGAGGCTTGGAATTGGTGCAAAGCCAACAATTACGGTCCGAACGACTGCATGTCTATAGATTTGCAGTAACAAGTGGAATGTGAATGTCGCTACGTTGCTGGGTCTCCTGAGTTACAAGACGTACAATCGGGAGCATGGCCAAGGACGACGACAGAACCAACAAGCCTGAAGAGGCCGGCAAGTGGGGTACAGCCGGAAAATCCTCAGGAAAGAACAACAAGAACGGCAAGGGAAAGGAATACAAAACCGATCGACGGATCGACAAGGTATTACAGCTCGCGGCGGATCGCATAGACACCATCGACTCCAGTGCCAGCGTGCCTGAACGACTGGCACGTGCGGCGAAATCCAGTGAACTGCTCAGCGCCGTATGGTCGTTGCCGCCCGCTCAACGTCTTATGTTCCACCACGGCATGCAGGTCACTGATGTCGAAGGCGATTCCACTCCCGGATTCGACGGCAATAAAGAGGACGCCGAGGAGTTCATTTCGATCAGCTCCTCCGAAATCGCCCGATACCAGCGGCTCATGTACGCGAATGGCGTCAAAGGCTCGACACGGCGGCTGCTCATCGTGCTGCAAGGCATGGATGCCTCCGGCAAGGGCGGCATCGTGCGTCACGTGTTCAGCCAAGGTGACCCGATGGGCATCCATTACCATGGCTTCGGCAAGCCTGCGGCCGAGGAGCTCGACCACGACTTCCTCTGGCGCGTGAAGCGTGAAGTGCCCAAGGCGGGGTGGATTGCCGTATTCGACCGTTCCCATTATGAAGATGTGGTCATGCCGCACGTCTATGGCACCTATCCCGAAGACGTATGGCGTGCCCGCTACGACCAGATCAACGATTTTCGAACGTTGAACTGGCCGCCAGCGGATGCGCCATCCTCAAGATCTTCCTCGTGGTAAGCCAGGAAGAACAGAAAAAACACTTCCTCGGGAGACTGGACGATCCCACCAAGTTCTGGAAATTCGACATCTCCGATCTCGAGGCCCGCGACCGCTGGGATGAGTATATGGCCGCATGGCAGGAGGTGTTCGAGAAAACCAGCACGGCCGCCGCACCTTGGTACCTCGTACCGGCCGATAACCGCTGGTATTCGCGAGCAGTGGTCTCCGAACTGCTGCGCACCACCTTGAAGAACATGAACATGACCTGGCCGCCCCTCGAACCCGAGGTGGACCCCGACGAGGTGCGCCGCCGGTTGGCGTGAGCGATCCTCCCACTGGCGGAGCCAAGCGCATGGCACGGCTCTTCGCACGGCTCCGCCCGCTGGCGGGAGGCGTCGCATAGCGACGGAGGGTGGCTCGTGCCGCCGGAATAGGCCACTGGGTAGACTGAGCATTATGACTGACGAGAAGGAATACGGATCCCTGGGGCGGCTGGCCCCCGAATGGGACGGTGACGAGCGTGAACGGAATCTTACGGCCGACGACATCTACGAACGGTTCTTCGGCTGGGTGGAAGACGTCAAGGGCATCGAGCCGTGGCCGCATCAGGAAGAGGCCATTATGGACCTCTTGGCCGGCGACCATGTGATTTTGAATACCCCGACCGGTTCGGGCAAATCGCTGGTGGCGCTCGGCATGCACTTCGCCGCCCTATGCACTGGCCGCCGCTCCTATTACACCGCTCCGATCAAGGCGCTGGTGTCGGAGAAATTCTTCGACTTGGTCGAAGTGTTCGGCCGCGACAATGTCGGCATGATCACCGGTGACAGCCACATCAACGCGGACGCGCCGATCATCTGCTGCACCGCCGAAATCCTCGCCAATCAGGCTTTGCGCGAAGGCACCCATGCCGATGTGGGCCTCGTGGCGATGGACGAATTCCATTATTACGGTGATCCGGAGCGCGGCTGGGCGTGGCAGGTGCCACTGCTCACGCTGCCGCAGACCCAGTTCCTGCTGATGAGCGCCACGCTCGGCAATGTGGACGCCATCGCCGACAAGCTCTCCGATCTGAACGACACCCCGGACGTGGATGTAATCGCCGACGCGCCGCGACCGGTGCCGTTGAGCTACGAATACACGCTCGACCCGATGGAAAAAACCGTGGAACTCGCCTTCCGCAACGGCGAAACCCCGATTTACGTGGTCCACTTTTCGCAGGACGCCGCATTGGAGACCGCGCAAGCGCTCGCCTCCACCGGTGTATCCAGCAAGGAACAGCGCCAAGCCATCGCAGAAGCCATCAAAGGCGTCAAGTTCACCACAGCCTTCGGCAAGATTCTGCAGCGACTGCTGCGCACCGGTGTCGGCATCCATCATGCCGGCATGCTGCCTCGCTACCGCCGCCTGGTCGAACAGCTCGCCCAGCAGGGTCTGCTGCCGGTGATTTGCGGCACCGATACATTGGGCGTCGGCATCAATGTGCCGATTCACTCCGTGGTGCTCACGGCCCTGACCAAGTTCGACGGCACCAAGATGCGCCGCCTGCGCGCCCGTGAATTCCACCAGATTGCCGGACGAGCCGGTCGTATGGGATTCGATACCGAGGGACTGGTGATCGCCGAGGCTCCCGAATACGAAATCGAAAACCAGAAAGCCATCGCCAAGGCCGGGGGAGACCCGAAGAAGCTCAAGAAGGTCAAGCGCAAGAAGGCTCCGGAAGGTTTTGTGACCTGGAACCAGAGCACGTTTGACAAGCTCATCGACGCCGAACCGGAAACCCTGGTCCCGCACCTGAAAATCACGCATTCGATGGTGCTCAACGAAGTGGCGCAGGGCGGCGACGCCCGTGCCCGTATCGACGATCTCATCGACGATTCCGCGCAGACCCCCGACCAAAAGGAGCATCTGCACCAGCGGGCCGACGAGATCTTCCAAACCCTGTTCGATACCGAAGTCATCGAAACCGAGGACCGCAAGGACGGCGGCAAGGACTACTACATGACCCTTGATATGCCGGACGACTTCGCCCTCGACCAGCCGCTCTCCCCGTTCCTGCTGGCCGCGCTCGAACTGCTCGACCCCGAGTCCGACACCTATGCGCTGGACGTGATCTCCATGGCCGAGGCCACGCTCGAAGACCCCAAGCAGGTGCTGCGTGCCCAGGAGCGTCAGGCCCGAGACAAGGCGATGGCCGATATGAAGGCCGACGGACTCGACTATGACGAGCGTATGGATAAGCTGCAGGAGATTACGTATCCGAAGCCACTGGAAGACATGCTCGAAGCCGCGTTCGATCAGTACCGCCACGATGTGCCGTGGGCCAACGACTACTGGCTGTCGCCGAAATCCGTGGTGCGCGACATGGTGGAAACCGCCTCCGACTTCACCGGATACATCACCCGATACAACATCGCCCGCTCCGAAGGCACCCTGTTGCGCTACCTCTCGGACGCCTACCGCACGCTGGCGCGCACCGTGCCGCCCGAAAAGCGTGACGAGCAACTCGAAGACATCATCTCGTGGCTGCGCGTGCTCGTGCGCTCCATCGACTCCTCGCTGGTGGACGAATGGGAGAACGCCGGTGACTCGGCTGACCAATCCGAGGCTGCGGCATCCCTGGCCGCGCCCGGCGCAAAAAGCGCGGTGGTCGAGGACCGTCGTGGTCTTACCGTGCTGGTGCGCAATGCCTTGTTCCGCCGTGTGCGGCTTATGGACCTTGACCAGCCGGACAAGCTCGGCGCGCTCGACAAGGACTGGGGCTACGGCGTGCACGAATGGGAAGATGTGCTCGACGACTACTACGACGAGCACGAGTACGTGGGCATCGGCGCCGAAGCGCGCTCGCCCGAACTGTTCATGTTGGATGACAAGCACGAGAACGACGAGCATACGTGGAAGGTGCGTCAGATTATCGATGATTCCGATGGCGACCACGACTGGGCCATCGAAGGCATCGTGGACCTCGACGCCACCCAAGACACCGGCGAAGTAGTCTTCCACGACTACAAGGTGAGTAACTGATTCCTTTCTTGGCTCCCCTCTCTGAGGGAAGCCAGGGTGCAGCTCGAACGTCTGTTCGAACACTGGGGTACTATAGGACGTTATGAGTGAGAACGATTTGTTTGGGGCGGCTGATGCGCCGGAGTCGATGACGCGGCCGTTGGCGGTGCGCATGCGTCCACGCACTTTGGACGAGGTGATTGGCCAAACGCAGGTGTTGGGCCAGGGCTCGCCGCTGCGCCGCCTCGCCAATCCGGCCAGCAAAGGCAGTCTCACCGCGCCGAGCTCCGTAATCCTGTTCGGCCCTCCAGGCGTCGGCAAAACCACGCTCGCCACCATCGTGGCCGGCCAATCCGGCCGCGTGTTTGAGGAACTCTCCGCCGTGACATCCGGCGTCAAAGACGTGCGCGACGTACTCACCCGCGCTCACGAACGGCTCGTGTCACGCGGCCAGGAAACCGTACTGTTCATCGACGAGGTACATCGCTTCTCCAAATCCCAGCAGGATGCGCTGCTTCCCGCCGTCGAAAACCGCGACGTGACCTTTATCGGCGCCACCACCGAGAACCCGAGCTTTTCCATCATCAAACCGTTGCTCTCCCGTTCGGTGGTCGTCAAGCTTGAGTCATTGGAGCCTGATCAGCTCATCGAACTGGTGCAGCGCGCGCTGACTGATGACCGCGGTCTCAGGGGCGAGGTCAAAGCCACGGACGAAGCCATCGCCGACATCGTGCGCATGGCCGGTGGTGACGCACGCAAGAGTCTCACGATTCTGGAGGCCGCGGCTGGCGCGGTCACTGGCGACGAAGCCCGCAAAAAGGGCGCACGCCGACCCATCATCACCCCCGAAATCGTGGCTACGGTAATGGACACCGCCACCGTGCGCTACGACAAAGACGGCGATGACCATTACGACGTGATTTCCGCATTCATCAAATCCATGCGGGGCTCCGATCCGGATGCCGCCATCCATTATCTGGCACGCATGCTGAAAGCGGGTGAAGATCCGCGCTTCATCGCCCGTCGCATCATGATCGCCGCCAGCGAGGAAGTCGGCATGGCCGCCCCGCAGATTTTGCAGGTCACCGTGGCCGCGGCGCAGGCCGTGGCGCTGGTCGGCATGCCCGAGGCACGTATTATTTTGGCCGAAGCTACGATTGCCGTGGCCACCGCGCCCAAATCAAACGCCAGCTATAACGCCATTAACCAGGCGCTCGCGGACGTGGATGCCGGCAAGATCGGCGCTGTTCCGCTGTATTTGAGGAACGCCCCCACCAAGCTTATGAAAGAGTGGGGCAACCACGAGGGCTACAAGTATGCGCACGATTGGCCCGGTGCCGTGGCGCCACAGGAATATATGCCCGAAGAGCTGCGTGGCACCGAGTACTACCATCCCAACGATCGCGGCTATGAACACGAAGTCAGCCAGCGTCTTGCCAAGATTCGCCCGATGTTGCATGGCGGGGAACCCGAACAGAAATGAACATAGGGGAGTAAAGTGTAACGCAACAATAACAGTGGGAAAGGGAAGACAAACACCATGGCGACCATCTTCATCGTGGACGACGATCAGGCCATCGGCGAAATGCTTAGTCTTGTTTTGGAAAACGAGGGATTCCAGACCGTGACCTGCCTGGACGGGCTGAGGGCTGTGGAAATGTTCCCCATCGTCAAGCCCGATTTGATTCTGCTTGACGTTATGCTCCCCGGGCTGGACGGCACGGGGGTGGCCCGCCGCATCAGAGCTACCTCTAATGTGCCGATTATCATGCTCACCGCCAAATCAGACACACTTGACGTCGTGGCCGGCTTGGAAGCCGGGGCCGACGACTACGTGCCCAAGCCCTTCAAAGTGGCCGAATTGCTGGCGCGTATCCATGCACGCTTCCGCATCGCCAAGCCGGCCGCCGAAGACGGTGCCACCGGTGGTGCAAGCGGTGGCAATGCAAACGTCAACCATCTGGAACGCGGATCCATCGTCATCGACCGTTTGGAACACACCGCCACCAAGGATGGCAAGGACCTGAATCTTACTCCGATGGAATTCGAGCTGCTGTTCATGCTTGCGGCCGCCGCCGGCGAGGCCATCAGTCGTTCCAGCCTGCTCAAGAATGTCTGGGGATACGAGAATTCCGGCGATACGCGCCTGGTCAATGTGCATGTTCAACGCCTTAGGGCCAAAGTGGAGGACGACCCCGAGAACCCGCAAATCGTGCAGACCGTACGCGGTATCGGCTACAAGTTCGTCACTCCTGAACAATGAACCTGCGCCCTCGATTCAGCCTCAAACGCTTGCTGCGCCACGGACGCGCTGAAGTTCGTCGCTCACTGCAGGCCCGCACCGTGGCCCTCACCGTGATTCTTACGCTGGCCGTGGCCATCGTCTTCTCTGGCGTATCGATGGTATCAGTGCGCGCCTCGCTGCTTACCCAAATCACTTCGCAGTCGCGTGCCGACTATTCAAACATGGTGCAGCAGGCCCAAACCAGTCTGGACGCGGCCGATGTCTCCACCGCAGTGCAGATCCAACAGCTGGTCAATGACTTGGCGTCCTCGTTGCAATCCGAGGGGTCCTCCAACCTGATAGGTGTGTATTTGTGGAGTCGTGATACCAACTCGCGTGCCATCATCCCCGTATCCACCGAACCCAGCTATCAAAGTCTGATTTCTGATGACATCCGTTCGTCCGTGGCCTCCGACTTGGATGACAGCGTGTTCTATCAGCCGGTCGAAATTCCCGGTGATTCCGGCATGCCGGGCAGCGGGACGCCCGCAGCGGTGCTCGGCACCGTATTGGACTTTGGCGTGGCCGGCAACCTCGAATTCTTCGCCATTTATTCGTACACGTTCCAGCAGCAGTCCTTGACGCAGATTCAGCTCAGTCTGGTGGTCATCTGTGCGTTGCTGTCCATCGTGGTGGGCGTAGTAATCTGGCTGGTGATTCGTGGCATCGTGCGCCCGATTGAACGAGTGGCAGCGGCCTCGGAAACACTGGCCTCGGCAATCTCGATATGCGCGTTACCGTGGATCGTAAGGATGAGCTTGGTGTGCTGCAGCAATCCTTCAATACGATGGCTGATGCGCTCAACCAGAAGATCGATGAGCTGGAGGAAGCAAGCGTTTTCCAGAAACGATTTGTGTCCGACGTCAGTCATGAATTGCGTACCCCGGTGACCACCATGCGTATGGCTTCCGACCTGCTCGAAATGAAAAAAGACGGCTTCGACCCCTCCACCAAGCGTACGGTCGAACTGTTGGCCGGCCAGATCAGTCGATTCCAAGACATGCTCGCCGATCTGTTGGAAATCTCCCGCTACGATGCCGGTTATGCGGCACTCGACCTTGTGGAAACCGATTTATGCGAACCAATTGAAACGGCAGTGGACCAAGTTGACGGCATAGCCCAAGCCAAACGGGTGCCGATTCACACGTATTTGCCCAATGTGCAGGTTTTGACTCGTATCGATTCGCGTCGAGTGATTCGCATCGTCAGAAATCTGTTGGCCAATGCCGTCGATTTCGCTGAGGACCGGCCGATCGAAGTGCGCGTCGCGGCCAACCGCAAAGCCGTGGCCATCAGCGTTCGCGACTATGGCGTTGGTATCGACGAAGACAAAGTCGCTCATGTATTCGATCGATTCTGGAGAGGCGACCTTTCACGTTCACGCGTTACCGGCGGCACCGGATTGGGCCTGGCCATCGCCATGACTGATGCCTTGCTGCACCACGGTAGTATCCGTGTACGTTCGGCAGTGGGGGAGGGCACCTGGTTCTTGGTATTGCTGCCGCGTGACCCCGACCAAGGTGAGGTGGCGGACGCTGAACTGCCGGTGAATTTTGCTTCTGAAACGCCGGATGACCTGCGTGTTACCGGTGGGTTTGGTGTGGCCACCAGCCAAGTCACACATGATTATCATGAGGTTCGCCGCGACACGATGATGGGGAGGCCACTATGAGACGAGTGACCAGAACGATTGCCGCCGCAGGCGCGGCCATAGCCTGTTGCATCACGATGACGGCATGCTCAAGTCCGTTCGGTTTGCCGATTAGCGGCTCGGTGCAGACTCTGGCACCGGTGGAACAGCAGACCCAGCGTGTTTACACCAATCCTCAGGGGCCTGCGGACGATGCACAGCCGGAAACCATTGTCAAAGGGTTCTATGACGCTATGCCTGCTGGCGTGCAGTCCGATGGCTATCGCGTGGCTCGCGAATTCCTGACTGGCTCGGCTTCTGCCGGGTGGAATGGAGATTCTGCGGCACTGGTATACAGCGGCACCCCTGATTTCCGCCGACGCGCCAACACCATAAGCGCGCCACAAGGTGCGGAAAGCTCACTGATTGTGGAAGTGGAACTTCAGGTGGTGGGTTCCTTGGATTCGCATGGCGTATACACGCCGTCAAACAGCACCCAAACGCGCAGGCTTCCCTATACGCTGATGAAGAAAAGCGGCCAATGGCGCATCTCGTCATTGGAAAGCGGCGTGGTGATTTCCACCGCAGATTTTGAACAGGTGTTCCGCCAAGTATCCGTGTATCAGGTGAGTACTTCCGGCAAGCAACTTATCCCGGATATTCGTTGGTTGAGCTGGCGCAACTGGCGCACCCAGGCAGTCGGTGAAGTGCTCTCGGATGCACCCTCCTGGTTGGAAGGAGTGCTGCGAGGCGCCGGCTTGTCTACCATCAAACTCGCGGTCGACAGCGTGCCGGTGAAGAACAATGTGGTGGAGATACACCTCAACAGCGGTATCAATGCGTTGAACGAGGAAGAACGAGGCCTGCTGGTACATCGCATCCGTCTGACTATGGGCGACGGCAATGCCGAATACGCGCTGAGGATTACCGGCGATGGAGTGGACTATTCCGATGCCGACGCAAATGTGAAACTTACTACCGAGCAGCCGACAGCGGGCGTATACACGTTGACCGGTGGTCATATCGTTTCCCTGGCCAGCTCCAGTCCGTTGCGTGTAGGGGAGGCCCCCGGATATGACGATGCTCGGGGCTTCGTTTTTTCCTCATCCGGCGGCGCGGTGTTGCGTGCGGACGGCGTGGTCGAATGCCTGAAATCTGATGGTGCGTCCTGTGGGGTGATGTTCTCCGGCGAGCCGATGCGATCGATTACCGAAGGTCTGGATGGCGAAGTATGGGCTGTATCCGAGAACGGGCGCGAATTGCATGTGTCAGATGGGGGCAAGGAAACCGATCTGAAGCTTGATTGGCTTGGCGCTGCCGACAGCATTGTGGCATTGGCGGTTTCTCCGGAAGGGTGCCGATTGGCGTTGGCAGTCGAGGGCGAGGACACGAACGGCGTGATGATGACCGGTGTGGCGCGCAACGGTGATAAAACACTGAGCGGTCTGAGCAAAGCGGCCACCCAAGTGAGTGTGCTCAGACACGTCACCATGCTCACGTTCTACAACGATCTGAATCTGGTGTACGCCACCACACCTCCTGAGGGAAATAGCGAACAACAAGAGGCATGGCGTCAAATGGCACCAGGCCCGGCCAATGCGCAGCGTCTGCCTAATGGAACCATAACGTCGATGGCATCGGGGCAGATTAGCCTGTCCCGTCGCCTGGCCATTGTGGACGATTTGGGTATTGTTCGCTCCGTTTCTGGCTCACTCGACGGTTCCTGGACCATCGCCGATAGCCAGGTCACTGCCCTCGGTGCGCAGTAGATGGTATAAGAAAAACGGTGTTCATAATAACCTTTCTTGTTGTATGAGGCAACGGCTTTGTCGCTCGGCTGGCGAGCGGCATTGCCGCTGCGCAACCAATCACTATTATTGGTCTGTTATCAAGGCAAAACAGTGTTGCGACGCCATTTTTGAACCACTGTTATTAATTTGTTATAAACCTGTTATCAAACTGTTATCGCATGCGATTGAACATTTGGCCTGTGAGCGTCATACTAGAGGCTGTCGATGACGAACAGTCACCAAACAGGATGAAAGATCAATCCAAAAAATAACACTGCTCGAGGAGGAGTATTTATGAAGAATTGGAAGAAGGCCATTGCCCTCGTTGCTTCTGCTGCTGCGCTTGTCAGCGTTGCCGCATGCGGTTCCAGCAACGCAGGTGGCAGCTCGGACTCCGGCAAGAAGACGGTTGGCTTCGTGGCTGTCGGTCCTGAGGGCGGCTTCCGTACCGCCAACGAGAAGGACATTCAGAAGGCATTCGAGGATGCCGGCTTTGACCTGACCTACTCTCCGACCCAGAACAACGATCAGCAGAAGCAGATTCAGGCGTTCAACAAGTTCGTTAACGACGAAGTCGACGCCATCATCCTGTCCTCCACCGAGGATTCCGGTTGGGATGACTCCCTGAAGAAGGCCGCTGAGGCTGAGATTCCGGTCTTCACCGTTGACCGTAACGTGGACGTCAAGGACGCCGAGGCCAAGAAGGCCATCGTTGCTCACATCGGACCGTCCAACGTCTGGTGCGGCGAGCAGGCTGCCGAGTTCGTGAACAAGAACTTCCCGGATGGCGCCAACGGCTTCATCCTCGAAGGCCCTGCCGGCCTGTCCGTGGTGAAGGATCGTGGCACTGGTTGGGGCAACAAGGTTGCCTCCAACGTCAAGGTTCTTGAGTCCCAGTCCGCTAACTGGTCCACTGATGAGGCCAAGACCGTGACCGCTGGTCTGCTCGACAAGTACAAGTCCGACAACCCGCAGTTCATCTTCGCTCAGAACGACGAGATGGGCCTCGGTGCCGCTCAGGCTGTTGACGCCGCCGGCCTCAAGGGCAAGGTCAAGATCATCACCATCGACGGTACCAAGAACGCTCTGCAGGCTCTTGTTGATGGTGACCTCTCCTACGTGATCGAGTACAACCCGATTTTCGGCAAGGAAACCGCTCAGGCCGTCAAGGACTACCTGGATGGCAAGACCGTTGAGAAGGACATCGAGATCGAGTCCAAGACCTTCGACGCCGCCTCCGCCAAGGAAGCTCTGGACAACAACACCCGCGCCTACTGATAAGTCTGCTGCGACTCATTGATAACTGAACCAAATAATTGATGTGATGGTGTGAGAAGGATGTTCCTTCCACACCATCACTCATGTGTGGCTCAAATATCACAAAACGATAACACTTCATTCTCGTTTAAGGCAAAGACATGACAGATAAAAACCCCATCGTCGTAATGAAAGGCATTACGATTGAATTCCCGGGCGTCAAGGCCTTGGATGGTGTTGATTTGACTCTCTACCCGGGCGAAGTTCACGCCCTGATGGGTGAGAACGGTGCAGGCAAGTCCACCATGATTAAGGCTCTGACCGGTGTGTACAAGATCAACGCCGGCTCCATTATGGTGGACGGCAAGCCTCAGCAGTTCAACGGCACCCTCGACGCACAAAACGCCGGTATCGCCACCGTGTATCAGGAAGTGAACCTGTGCACCAACCTTTCCGTCGGTGAGAACGTGATGCTGGGCCACGAAAAGCGCGGCCCCTTCGGCATCGACTGGAAGAAGACCCACGAGGCCGCCAAGAAGTATTTGGCACAGATGGGCCTCGAATCCATTGACCCGCACACTCCGCTGAGCTCCATCTCCATCGCTATGCAGCAGCTGGTCGCCATCGCCCGCGCTATGGTTATCAACGCCAAGGTGCTGATTCTCGATGAGCCGACCTCTTCGCTGGATGCCAACGAGGTCAGGGACCTGTTCGCGATCATGCGCAAGGTGCGTGACTCGGGCGTGGCCATCCTCTTCGTCTCCCACTTCCTCGATCAGATTTATGAGATTACCGATCGTCTGACCATTCTGCGTAACGGCCAGTTCATCAAGGAGGTCATGACCAAGGACACCCCGCGCGACGAACTCATCGGCATGATGATTGGTAAGTCCGCCGCCGAGCTGTCCCAGATTGGTGCCAAGAAGGCTCGCCGTGAAATCACCCCTGGCGAGAAGCCGATCGTCGATGTCAAGGGCCTCGGCAAGAAGGGCACCATCAACCCGGTTGATGTTGACATCTACAAGGGTGAGGTCGTTGGCTTCGCTGGCCTGCTGGGCTCCGGTCGTACCGAGCTTGGTCGACTCCTGTATGGTGCCGACAAGCCGGATTCGGGTACCTACACGCTCAACGGCAAGAAGGTCAACATCTCCGATCCGTACACGGCTTTGAAGAACAAAATCGCGTACTCCACCGAAAACCGTCGTGATGAGGGCATCATCGGCGACCTGACCGTCCGCCAGAACATCCTTATCGCCCTGCAGGCAACGCGCGGTATGTTCAAGCCGATTCCCAAGAAGGAAGCGGACGCCATCGTTGACAAGTACATGAAGGAACTCAACGTTCGTCCCGCCGACCCGGATCGCCCGGTCAAGAATCTCTCCGGCGGCAACCAGCAGAAGGTGCTCATTGGCCGTTGGCTGGCCACGCACCCCGAGCTGCTGATTCTGGACGAGCCGACCCGTGGTATCGATATCGGTGCCAAGGCTGAAATTCAGCAGGTCGTGCTTGACCTGGCTTCTCAGGGCATGGGCGTTGTCTTCATCTCCTCCGAGCTTGAAGAGGTCGTGCGTCTGTCCGACGACATCGAGGTTCTCAAGGACCGCCACAAGATCGCAGAAATCGAAAACGACGACACCGTCTCTCAGGCGACCATCGTCGAAACCATCGCTAACACCAACGTAAACACCGGAAAGGAGGCATGAGATGGCTGAAAAGGCAAAAGACGAGGGCAACAACTTTGTCAAGAAGCTGCTGAGCAGCAACCTGACCTGGTCGATCGTCGCATTCATTCTTCTGGTCATCATCTGCACCATCTTCCAGCATGACTTCCTGGCTCTGAGCTGGAACAGCAACACCGGTGGTCTGGCCGGCCCGCTGATCACCATGCTCCAGGAATCTGCCCGATACCTGATGATTGCAACCGGTATGACCTTGGTTATCTCCACCGCCGGTATCGACCTTTCGGTCGGTTCCGTTATGGCAGTGGCAGGTGCCGCCGCCATGCAGACCCTGTCCAATGGCATGAACGTGTGGCTCTCCATCCTCATCGCCTTGGCTGTTGGTCTGGCCATTGGCTGCGTCAACGGCGCTCTGGTTTCCTTCCTGGGCCTACAGCCGTTCATCACCACCCTGATTATGATGCTCGCCGGCCGTGGTATGGCCAAGGTCATCACCTCCGGTGAGAACACCGACGCCTCCGCAGTTGCTGGCAACGAACCGCTGAAGTGGTTCGCCAACGGCTTCATTCTGGGCATTCCCGCCAACTTCGTCATCGCCGTTATCATTGTGATTCTCGTTGGCCTGCTGTGCCGCAAGACCGCTATGGGCATGATGATTGAGGCCGTGGGCATCAACCAGGAAGCCTCCCGTATGACCGGTATCAAGCCGAAGAAGATCCTCTTCCTCGTCTACGCGATTTCCGGCTTCCTCGCGGCCATCGCTGGTCTGTTCGCCACCGCATCCGTGATGCGTGTCGACGTGGTTAAGACCGGTCAGGACCTCGAAATGTACGCCATTCTGGCAGTCGTCATCGGTGGTACTTCACTGCTGGGTGGTAAGTTCTCCCTCGCCGGCTCTGCTGTCGGTGCTGTAATTATCGCCATGATCCGCAAGACCATCATCACCCTGGGCGTCAACGCCGAGGCAACTCCGGCCTTCTTCGCCGTCGTTGTGATTGTGATCTGCGTGATGCAGGCTCCGAAGATTCACAACCTGAGCGCGAATATGAAACGCAAGCGCGCGCTCAAGGCTCAAGCTAAGGCGGTGGCAGCATGACAACAGCTACGGCAAACAAAGTGAAGGCTCCCAAGAAGGGCTTCAAGCTCGATCGTCAGATGATCCCGACCCTCGCGGCCGTGGTGATCTTCATCCTGATGATCATCATGGGTCAGGCGTTGTTCGGCACCTACATTCGACTGGGCTTCATCTCCTCCCTGTTCATTGACCACGCCTACCTGATTATTCTGGCTGTGGCCATGACCCTGCCGATTCTGACCGGTGGTATCGATTTGTCTGTCGGTGCTATCGTGGCCATCACCGCAGTCGTCGGCCTGAAGCTGGCGAACGCCGGCGTGCCCGCCTTCCTGGTCATGATCATCATGCTGCTCATCGGCGCTGTGTTCGGCCTGCTGGCCGGCACCTTGATCGAGGAATTCAACATGCAGCCGTTCATCGCGACCCTGTCGACGATGTTCCTGGCCCGTGGTCTTGCCTCCATCATCTCCACCGACTCGCTGACCTTCCCGCAGGGCAATGACTTCTCGTTCATCTCCAACGTGATCAAGATCATCGACAATCCGAAGATCTCCAACGATCTGTCCTTCAACGTCGGCGTGATCATCGCACTGGTGGTTGTGGTCTTCGGCTACGTCTTCCTGCACCATACCCGCACCGGACGCACCATCTACGCCATCGGCGGCTCCCGTTCCTCCGCGGAACTCATGGGTCTGCCGGTCAAGCGCACGCAGTACATCATCTACTTGACCTCTGCGACTCTCGCCGCTCTGGCCTCGATCGTGTACACCGCAAACATCGGCTCTGCCAAGAACACTGTGGGTGTTGGCTGGGAGCTCGACGCCGTTGCCTCCGTGGTCATCGGCGGTACGATCATCACCGGTGGCTTCGGCTACGTGCTCGGCTCCGTGCTCGGCTCTCTGGTCCGCTCCATCCTCGATCCGCTCACCTCTGACTTCGGTGTGCCGGCCGAATGGACCACCATCGTTATCGGTCTCATGATCCTCGTCTTCGTTGTGCTTCAGCGCGCGGTGATGGCGGTCGGCGGAGATAAAAAATAGCGGGCTTGCCCGCTCGGTCTCCGCACCGAATACGACACACACCATAACTGAATAGGCGGGATCAGCCCGGCTGCTGTGATGGCAAGGTCACAGCAGCCGGCACTGCCCGCCAAAGCTTTCTTTCTCCTTTTCTTCCTTTCATTAGCGTGTGGGGCGTGCCCCGGGGTTCTCCCGGGGCACGCCCCACACGTGTTTGGAAAGCTGGGACTCTATTGATGATCGGATTTATGCACGCTTACGTGCCGCGCGAATGCGGAACGCGGTGGCCAGACAGCACCAGCCAATCAGGCAGATAACCGTCATCGTTGCAAACGTCCATGTGCCGCCGACGGCAGTGGCGTGAGCAAACTCAGCGGTGCCTTCTTCTCCTGCGCCGGCCTGAGCCACGGAAAGAATCGTGGAGAACAGTGCGGTACCGGCAGCGCCGCCAAACTGAAGACACGTGTTGAAAATGGCGTTGCCGTCCGGCTTGAACTCGGGAGAGACCTCCGACAGGCCACTGGTCATCACATTCGCATTGCCGATGGAATAGAACAGACCGAAAATGAAATAGAATCCGGCGAGCAGCACGGGCGTAAGCTGCATCGAGAACACCAGCATAAGCACTGGGCCCAAAATAGCGATGCCGAGCGGAATCAGAATCGGCTTGACCGCGCCGAACTTATCGTAGAACCAGCCGCCAAGCGGGGCACAGACAGCGCCGACCAGTGCGCCGGGCAGCACCAGAGAGCCGGCCACAAATGCCGTGGTGCCGAGCGAGAGCTGTGCCACATTGGTGATGACATAGCCGTAGCCGATGGCGACCAATGGCAGCAGCAGATATGCGCAGGCGTGTAACAGTACGGCGGGATCCTTGAGAATGCCAAGGCGCAGCAGCGGGGAGAAGGCACGCTTGGAACTCATGGCGAACACGATCAACAAGGCGAGGCCCACAATCAGACTGACAATGGCGATAATGCCGGAGCGTGTGGCTGACTTGCCGGACACCGCCGCACTGATGGCCACGCCACCTTGGTTGAGCGCCAGCACCAGACCGACCAGCGCGACAACAATGGACCCAAGCTGAATCGGGTCAAGATAGGCAGCCTCGGTCGGTGTCTTCTGCTCAATGCACTTCATGCCGATGCATGCTGCGATTAGCACCAGCGGAATGGCGATGACGAAAATCGCGCGCCACGGCAGCACTGTGGTCACCGCGCCGCCGACGGTCGGGCCGATGGCCGGAGCCACGGTAATGACCAGCGATCCTACGCCCATCAATCGGCCGATTTTCGAACGAGGAGACTGCTCCAGAATGATGTTGATCATCAACGGCGTGGCCACGCCTGAGCCAATGCCCTGAATAATGCGGGCGACAATCAGCAGCGGGAAGGCTTGGGCGACGATCATGATCAGCGAGCCAACGATGGCCAGAATCACAGCCGCAAGAAAAATGGTTTTCAGCGCGAATCGGCGCTTCAAAAACGAGCTGATGGGCATGGTAGCGGCCACCGCCAACAGATAAATCGTGGTAATCCATTGCACAGTGGCCGTGTCGACATGGAATTCGCGCATCAGTGCGGGGAAAAGCACGGTCATCACGGTTTCGGTCAGAATGCCAATGAAGGCAAGTGAGCCGACAGCCACAATCGCGCCGATAAGACGTGTGGGAATCTTCTCGTTATCAATATGCTGCTCAGGCATACATGCTCCTAAACGTTCGGTTGCAAGGTATGGAATGTAAGGTTTACCAACCGGCGTAGGTACCTGTGCGTGCGGATAAACCGGCAATCGTACTGCCTTGGCTGCACGCTATGGAATCACAAAACCACCTGTGAGTGTACGGTTCGGGGCGGACGCTACGGTCGATGCGCAATGGGTTGTCCCTTGGTTTGGTGGGGTTTGATGGGGCGGATTCGGCATTGGTCCGGTAGCAGTTCGGCATTGGTTCAGCATGAGGAAACCGCGATAATATCTGCCCTGCCGCCTAGTTTGGTGAACCATGGGTATTGAGAACACGCATAAGCTGATTGTCAACTGCCTGCCACTCAACGAAGGAGAACGGCGGGCTTTCGCCAAGGCGGCTCGCGATGTGCCGCAGGAATTCGTGGGCGACGAAGCGCACCGCGGCGACATGGTCTGGTCGGCCGCTGTTCCCGAGGAGCTTCGCTCCCGAGCTACCGCAGTCATCGGCAACTTTCCGGTCTCGCAGGCTTCCCAATACACCCGTCTTGAATGGTTGCAGACCTTCAGCGCCGGTGTGGATGCGTACATCTGCCCGGGTGTGCTGCCTCGCGGCACCATGGTCACCAATGCGAGCGGCGCGTATGGCCAAAGCGTGTCGGAACACATGTTCGCCACCATGTGGGCATTGATGAAGAACCTCAACCGGTATGCCTCCAATCAGCGTGATCATCAGTGGCAGGATGAAGGACCGGTATTGAGCCCGGAAGGTGGCATCGCGCTGATTATCGGCGTCGGTGACATCGGGTCGCATTTCGCTCAGCTTGCCCAATCCGTAGGTATGCGTACTTTCGGCGTGCGCCGTCATGCGGACGTGCCGGCCAAGGGCATTGAAAAGATGTATGGCTTCGAGCGGCTGGAGACGCTGTTGCCATTGGCAGACGTGGTGGCGATGGCGGTGCCGCGCTCGCCGCAGACCCATCATCTGCTGAATGCGGATCGTCTGGGTCGTCTGAAATCCACAGCCATCGTGATTAATGCCGGGCGTGGCGACGCCATCGATCCCGAGGCCTTGGCTGACGCCTTGCACAATGGACGGCTCCACGGTGCCGGATTGGACGTCACCGAGCCTGAGCCGTTGCCGGCGGAAAGTCCGTTGTGGGATGAGCCGCATTGCCTGATCACCCCGCATGTGGCCGGCGGCAATCATTTGGAAAAAGACTTCCGAACACATCATCCGCATCGCCCTGACCAACGTTTCCCGCTATGCCAAACAGCAGGAACTGTTGAATCTCGTGCGATACTGATTCGCCTGTGTCGGGCGGCGGGCGGCCATCGCCTGACACTGAATACAGATAAGGGGCGTATAACACCGTTGTTATACGCCCCTTATCGGGCAATCCGAAAAAGATGGTTGATAGTCAGTACCAATCAGTACTGGTTCGCGCCGATACCCTCGAACTTCACGTTGAAGCCACGCTGGTAATGCAGGAACATGCTGGCGCCATAGCGGTCGACCGGACGGTGCGTGAACAGCATACGAATGGCGAATGCGGTCTGCACGTCCTTAGGCAGCGCCAGGAATGCTTGGTGGGCGTCCCAGTACGGGTCGTACACCACGGCGGCACCGGGCACGTAGGCGTAACCGTAGCCATCCTCGTTGACGTATCCCATGAACGGCAGATCCCAGGCGTTGTGTTTGGTGAGTTGTGCCTTGAAGTCCTCGACCTCGGCCAACGCCGCGTCGCTCAGGCCGAAGCTCTTGGCCACTTCATTGGCCTTGGTTGTTTTCGAATCCGGGTCCTTGCCGAACATATCCGGGTTGACGATGATGACTTTTCCCTCCGCCATAATGTGTTCCTTTCAGCATGGCGTTCCCCAAGCAAGCACCTAGGGAAGTACTGGCATTGTTCGATTCACATATGAATTGAACAACATGTTACCTTCTCTGTAGAAAAGGATTGTGCACTTTGTTGATGTGCTGGTTTCAAAGCCTAGCATGAAAAATGGCGGATATAAGCCGTTTTGCCGGTTATTAATCTATTGGTAATGCAATTGGGAAGTTATGGTAGTCTGTGATGTCTGATGTTCATATCTTGCAAAAGTGAACATGATAAATGTTTGTTTTGAGGGTGAAAGCAACAAAGAAAACGGACCGTGTACATGAACTCATGTACACGGCCGGCGTGTCGCATCCCGCTGCGACTGCGGCATCGAGATGATACCTGCAGAGGCGTGGTTGATCAGGGGCCCAATGAACGTGGCCCGAGGTTAGTTTCAGTCTGATAGTTCGTAGCCGTTGGCGTCTTTATGCCACGGTGAGCCGGGCTTGCTGCACAGAATGATGATGCCTTCAACAAAGCCCCAGATGGCGGCTGCGATTGGGCCAAGTCCGAGCAGAATCCAGCCGACAAGCGTCAGCAGCAGCTGGGCCACGGCCTTGCCGGTGTTGCCGAGATAGAAGTTGTGCACACCAAGTCCGCCGAGGAAGATGCCCAACAGGCCGGCAGCCAGCTTGGACTTGGACGATTGCCCCACCGGGGCGGCGGCATACGGAGCGGCGGTGTATTGCGGCTGCGCGTAGGCGTTCGGCTGCTGGTAAGCCTGTCCATAGCCGGGCTGCTGGCCGTAGCCCGCTGCGGGCTGTGCGGGCTGGCCGTACTGCGGCTGGCCGTACTGAGGCTGAGCGTATGCGCCGGCGGGCTGGCCGTATTGCGGTTGCTGCTGGCCGTAGCTTCCGGCGGCGGGTTGAGCGTATGCGGCGGGCTGTGGGGCGCCATAGCCCTGCGGCTGCTGTGCGGCATCTTGGCCGTACGACGGCTGTGCCGGCTGTGCAGGTTGTGCCGGCTGCGGAACACTGTCCGAACCGTAGGGTTGTTGTTGATTATCAGTCATGTGGGTCTATCCCTTCTCAATCGGGAACGGCAGTACCTTCTTACCGTTTCTGCACAACATCATCTCACGTTTTGCCTAATAGTAAAACCTGCCGCGCTACGATTGGGCCATGAGAAGTTTCCTGACCAGCTGGTTGATTATGACTATCGCCGCCGCCGTCATGGTCGCGGTGACTCCCGGCATGACCCCGGTGGGGGAGCCTCCGATTCTCGGTATCGCCGCGTTCGCTTTGTTCATGGCGCTGATTAATGCGTCAATCAAGCCGATTGTGCATCTGATCGCACTGCCGTTTGCGATTCTGTCTCTCGGGCTGGTCACCTTGATTATCAATTGGCTGTTCATGCGACTCGCCAGCTGGCTGGCGGTCAGTCTGTTCGGCGTGGGCGTCTTCGTACACGGTTTCTGGTGGTCGGTACTGGGGTCCTTGGTTCTGACCATTGTTGCGGGAATCGTCGGGTCCATCTTGGATCAGTGACGGTGCTCGCTGGGCGAATATGAGTAATGGCGGTTGGAATCGGACTGATTCCAACCGCCATTACTCATATCAAGCTACGGGATCGAGCGGGGCGAACATTACTCGCGCACCAAGCGGATATGCTCCACATCGTCGCGCCGGGAGCGACGGAACAGCACGAAACGATTGCCGATGGACTGCACCACTTCGGCGTTCAGCTGCTCGGCAAGCTCGGCGGCGGCTTCCTTGGCGGTCAGGCCAGAACCGTCCTGCACGGCGCACTTGATGAGCTCGTGCTTCTCAATGGTCTCATCGGCCTGATTGACGGCCGACTCGGTCAAATCGTTCTTGCCCACATAGAACAGGGGCTTCAGCGAGTTCGCCATCGCGCGCAGCTGCTTGATTTGCTTCTTGGTCAATGCCATGGGAATTTCCTTACATCTTTCGTATAACCACACCAGCATAGCAACCGGTGCTGTCTGCGCTGTTTGCCGCCCTACAGCGCGATGATGGCCGCGATGTAGATGATGACGGCAGCGGCGAATATGAGATCTCGCGCGGCGATGGTCAGGGCACGCCAGTGGGTGCGGCGGATGCCCTCCTCGTAGCAGCGGGCGTCAAGTGCGAGGCTCAGGTTGTCCGCGTGACGCAACGTGCCGGCGAAAATCGGCACGATAATCGCGCTCATCGCCTTGATGCGCTGGGCCAGTGAACCGGTTTCGATGGAACCGCCACGCGCGGATTGGGCGTCGACGATGGCGCGGGTTTCGTCGGTCAGCGTTGGAATGAATCGCAATGCCAGACTCATGACCAGCGCGATTTCTTGGGCATGGATACCGAGCCGGTTGAGCGGACTGATCAAGGTGGCGAAGGCGTCGGTCATGGCGGTAGGCGTGGTGGTAGTGAGGAACACCGCGCCCAGAATGATTACCAATGCGAAACGGCAGGCGTACAGCACGGCTATGGTCACGCCCTGATCGGTGATGCTTAGCGGGCCAAGCGCCACCACCGGCGTGCCGGTGCGTACCACAAACAGATTGACCACGCCCATCAGCACCAGCAGGATCAGAATCGGATGAATGGATTCAAGCACCCGTAACGGGTTCAGGCGTGCCGCCGCGATAACGGCCAGGGTGATGGCGATGCCCAGCGCGAGCTGGGTTGGCGTGTTCACCGCGAACATCGTGAACATGGCGGCCAGGAAGCCCACCATCTTCACGCGCGGGTCAAGTCGGTGTATCACTGAGTGCGCAGGGCCGTTGGAGGATACGGCCGGCTCGGTGACGGTGGCCGTGACGGGGCCGCCGGATGCGGGGGCGGCAATCGGCATACGGACCACGCGGTCGGCGATTTGCTCGGCCTCCTCCCGGTCATGGGTGATGATGAGCACGGTCACGCCACGCGATTTGAGCGTGCGCAACAGCTCATGGATACGCTTCTTGGCTTGGGCGTCCAGACTCGCGGTCGGCTCGTCCATGATGAGCACGTCAGGATTGCAAGCCAGCACGCCGGCAATGGCTGCCAATCGTTGTTGCCCGCCGGACAGGTCGAAGGGGGAGCGGTCGGCAAGATGCCCGATATGCAGCAGTTCCAGTGATTCGCGCACGCGGTCGGCTACCTCGGTCTCGCCAAGCCCTTGGTTGCGTGGGCCGTACGCCACGTCCTCGGCTACCGTGTCAGCGAACAGCTGATGCTCTGGATGCTGCATCACGTAACCCACATGCCGGCGCAATTGCGCTAATTGCTTGCGATTCGCCGACTTCGGGCGCACGTTGCGACCGCGCTTGCCGGTCGAGGCCACCGGAACACCGGCCACTTCGATGCTGCCGGCGGTCGGCGCAGTCAGTGCGCACAACATGCGCACCAGCGTCGACTTGCCCGAACCATTCACGCCCATCAGTGCCACGGTTTCACCGCGCGCGATGGTGAACGACAGGTCATCGATAACCGCCCGTTTGGCCGAAGGATAGCGATAGATCAGATGCGAGACGCGAATAATGGGGTTCGTCATATCACCGATGCCATCGGAGAGCAGCGGCAGTTCGGAGCCGTCTTCGCGCTCCCGCTGGCGGGGCTGTCGTTCGTAGGGCGACTGGGGGCGGCTTCTGTGCCGATACTACCCTCAGTCTCGCTTTGCGAGACAGCCTCCGCTAGCGGGGATCGATTATCGACGGCTGCAGTGATACCAATGATTCGCCCGGCCTCCATGTGCACGATGCGATCGGCATGAACGGTTTCATCTGGATGATGCGTGACATGCACAATAGTGGTGCCGCGCGCCTGCAAATCATCCAAAATGCGCATAACTTCGGCGCGTGCGGATTCGTCCAGCATGGCGGTCGGCTCATCCAATACCAGCATTGCCGGGTTCATGGCCAGCATGCCGGCGATGGCGGCGCGTTGCTGCTGCCCGCCGCTCATACGGGTCGGTCGGACTGGCGTAAGTTCGCAACCCCACGGCCTGCAATGAATCAACGATACGCTCGCCGATGAGCTCGCGCTCCAGCCCGAGATTCTCCGGGCCAAAGGCCACGTCATCCTCCAACACGGTGGTGACCAGCTGATCCTCGGGATTCTGGAACACCATACCGATGCCGCGGCGGGCAGCACGATAGGCATCGGCATTCGGGCCGGCTGCGTACACGCGTTGCCCCAGTAACGTCACTTCACCACCGTCCGGCGCGGTCAATCCCGCAATCAGACGGGCTAACGTGGATTTGCCCGACCCGTTCGGACCGACCAAGCATAGGCGCTCGCCGGCATGGACCGTGAGTGAAACGCCATCCAAAGCCCATGAGGTGCCGCGGTCATAGCTGAAACGAATGTCCTTGAGCACGGCGGCGGGGGAGGCAGGCTCGGCGGAAGCGTGAGGTTCGGCAGAATCGTGGAACTCGTCGGCGTCGAAGGAATGGGGTGCAACGGTCATGAAACAGCAATCCGTAACTGATAGGCGAAAACGCAGAATCCCGGCCCGTGCCGGGATTCTGCGTTCTGGTTCTTTGAGTGGTCTTTGAGTGGTCGTTAGTCGTGGCGGGCATCGGCCCGTCTCAGGCCAGTCACTGCTGCTTGGACAGCAGGTTGGAGATCGGCTTGTAGATCAGGAAGGTGATCACGGCGTGAATCGCCATCTTAGCCACGTTGAACGGCAGCAGAATCGGCAGAATCATCGCGGCCACAGCTTGGTAGGTCATGTGCGCGTAAATCGGCGTGACAATCAGGTTGCTCACCAGCGCCACCACGATGGCCAGCACCGCACCCACCAGAATGCCGATGGCGGCACCCTTGCGCGTACGGATCTTACGGTAGATGAACGCGCCGGCACAGACAGGAACAGCGCACCAGCACAGCCATCACGCGAACCCCAC
>ENA-OQKI01000055-OQKI01000055.1-human-gut-metagenome-genome-assembly--contig:-NODE-55-length-27891-cov-2.162801_pt1 | contig 27891 bp, 18 predicted proteins | sample MGYA00242778_ERZ504798 | MGnify/ENA primary metagenome ERZ504798 (study PRJEB26092, sample SAMD00036414) | human gut metagenome | host: Homo sapiens | study: EMG produced TPA metagenomics assembly of... | reverse complement strand
GTATTCGGTGTATGCGCGACATATGCGCCGTCATGGATTCGCCCGTCACGGATGGTTACGGCTCGATTGGCCTCGGCGGCGATGCTGGGGTCATGCGTGATGAGTACGATGGTCTTGCCGCGTTTCTGGAGCTTGTGGAAGGTTTCCATGACGAGCGCCCCGGTTGTCGAGTCTAGATTTCCCGTTGGCTCGTCGGCCAAAATGATGGGCGGGTCGTTGACGAGGGCGCGCGCGATGGCGACACGCTGCATCTGTCCGCCCGAGAGTTCCGATATGCGGTGGTCCCAATGGTCGACCGGCAGTGTGACGGCTTGCAGCGCGTGCACGGCGCGCATCTCGCGCTGGCTACGCGGCACATTGGTGTAGGACAGCGGCAGCATGACGTTTTCGATCACCGTCAGACGCGGCAGCAAGTTAAAACTCTGAAAGACAAAGCCGATGCTCAGCGCGCGCACCTCGGTGAGCTCATCATCGTCGAGCTCGGCGACGTTGAGCCCTTGCAGGAAATAATAACCCGCCGTCGGCTTGTCCAGGCAGCCCAGGATGTTCATGAGCGTCGACTTGCCCGAGCCCGAGGGGCCGGTGATGGCGACGAACTCACCGGGGTTCACCGCCAGGCTCACGTTGTGCAGGATGTGGGCGCAACCGGCCTCGCTCTCGAAGATGCGGTGCACGTTGCGGATGTCGATGACGGGACGCATTACATGCCCTCGTCGGCAGACGTATTGTCGCCGCCGTCTGCCGTCATGCCTGTGCCGGTATCCGTCACGATGGTGTCGCCGTCGCGTAGCTTGGTAACCGGGACGTCTGGGTTGATTTCGTTGCCCTGGTCGTCGCGCTTGACCTGCGTCTTGCCGACTACGGCTTCGTTATCGTTTTGCGTCACGACGTTCACTTTCACGCGACGGGTTTGCTTGCCCTCGTCATCGGTTGCCACGTTGACGTAATAGTGTTCGCCATCTTCGGTCATGAGCGCCATCGTCGGCACCATAACCACGTCGTCGAGCTTCTCGGTCACTACCGAGACCTCGGCAGTCATACCCGGCTTGAGGCGACTGTCGGGTGCTTCGATGAGGATGTCGACGTTAAAGGTCACGCTGCCGCCGCTACCGGAGCCGGAGTCAGAGTTTGCAACCGAGGCGATAGCCGTGACGGTGCCCTGGCTCACGATATCGGGAAACGCGGGATAGGTCACGTTGGCGCTTTGGCCCACGGCAATTTTGGCGATATCCTTTTCGCCTACCTGAACCGTCACCTTCATCTTGGACAGGTCGGCGATCTGCATGCACTGCTTGCCGCCGCTCGTATCGCTTTCGCCCATGATCATTCCGCCTGTTACCGTGGCGCCCACCTTGGCGTTGAGCTCCACGATGCTGCCCGAGCTCGGGGCCGTGACCGTTCGGCTGGCGGCCTTGGCGTTCGCCTGATCGAGGTTTGCCTGGGCCGATGCGAGACTGCGCTGAGCGGCCGATACGGCGTTCGTGTCGGCGGACCCAGCGGAGGCGCCTGCCGCTGCGGCGGAAGCTCTATCGACGTCTGTCGTTGGGGTGGCCTGTGCGGAAGCGACGGCTTTCTGCGCGTTGGCGAGGTCTTCCTGAGCGGCTGCAACTGCACGCTGCGCCTCGGCAACGTTACGATCGAGCTCGTCGTTTTTAATGGTCATGAGCACGTCGCCCTCGTTGACGGATTGGCCCGCCTGCACGTTGATCGAATCGACCGTGCCGTCGACAGAAGGGGAGACCACTGAGGATGAAATGGGTTTGAGCTGGCCTTTCGCCTCGACCGTTGTGCTAAACGTGCCCTCGGTCACCATGTCGGTTACCGGCTCGCTAGCGCCCTGTGGTTGCGCATTGATAACCAGGGTTGCGACAATGGCAATGAGCGCGATGGCAACAACGACACCGACGGCGATACCGCGTCGGATGAGCTTTTTGCGCCGACGCTCGGCACGCTTTGCCTTGAGCTTGGCATACGCTTCTTCATCGGAAATCTCGGCGGTATCGTTCGTGCGTCCGCTCTGCTTTTCGGCATGTACGTTTGTAATCAAAGGAATCGTTTCGGTGGCACCTTCGGGCGTGTACTCGGCATCATCCGGGCCTGGGGTGATGGTGGGGACATTCGGCATAGCGTCTCCTTTATAGAAATTTCCTCAATAAGTATATGCGCCCGTCGCGTAAGGCGGGCGCATATGGCGGATTCTTTTGGAACTGTTAGATTGGTCGCAGCAGCTCCACGTTGTGGGAATGCGCGCGTTGCACTACGAGTGGACAACCACGCACAGGCCGACTTTGATGCAGTCGTGAAGTGCCTTTGCATCGGCCAGGCGCAGGTTGATGCAACCGTGGCTGCCGCACCACTTATAGGACTCGGCATTATCGAAGCTCTTGTCGTTTTGCCACGTTGCATCGTGGAAGCCGACCATGTTTCCCTCAAACGGCATCCAATAGCTGACCGGGCTCTCGTATTTGGGCTTGCCGGTCTCGGGGTCCTTGGCACCGATAAGCTTGCTGGCGCCATTGTTGCTGTTGATCTGCCAGACGCCCTCGGGCGTGGCGTCCTCGCCCGGCTTTCCCGAGATAAAGTTGGCCTCCCATACGACATTGCCGCTCTCGTCGTAGTAGCGCGCGTGCTGCTCGGACAGATCGACATCGATGTATGCCTTCCAGTCGGGCTCTCCCTTTGCGGTAAAGGTGTCGGCCTTCTGGGAGTACTTGATCTCGATTTCGCCGGTCTGCTTGTTGTTAATGGCGTCCTCGACCTGCTTGGCGAGCGAGCTGCTGTCGATGGACCAACCAAAGTCACCGCCTTCAACGGCACACTGCTTGCCATCGGCGCGCGTCCACCAGCGAGTGGAGCCCACGGTATTAAAGCCGTTGGCGAGCTCGGCTGCCCAGCTGCTGATCTGCGACGTATCGAGCGTGGGGTTGCCGGATCGGCAAAGCTGATCCACTGCAATACGGAGCCGCCATCAACCTTGCCGGCATCTTCGCCGTTAAGCTTGAGGGTCACGTTGACGCCCAAGAAGTTATTGGCGGCATCGCATGCGGCCTGAATCTGATCATCGGTCAGCGTTCCATTGAGCGGCTCATAGGCATCGTTGCCGAGCTTGGAAAGATCTACGGTCTCGGCCAGCGAGGCAAGCTCGAGCTCGGCATACTTAATGACATGCTCGCGGTTGAGTTTTTCGTTGGAGCGCGCCTTCTCGACGGTAAACTTGCCGGCCTGCTCGACATAGGAGCTATTGGCCTCGAACGCGCCCGAACGCCCCTCGTTAAACTCGTCGATGGCGGCGCCCAGATCCTTCTCAAACTGCTTTTGGTCAAAGGTGTCCGAGAGCATGGACAGGTCGACGTCTTGATCAAGATCGACTTCGTTGGAGCTAGCGGTTGTTTTGGTCTTGCCGCTTAAGGATTCTACAAGGCGAACCGGCCATACAAAGGCTTCGTTGCGGCTGATAATCTCTTTTGCGGCAGCTTCGCCGTCGACAATGGGCTCATCGGACTCGGGCTGATAGGTCCAGCTAAAGTCATCGCCTGTCACGGTGAGCTTATAGTGCTTCCACGCCGAGTTGACCTTGGTGGCGGCAGACGAAGCGTTGGAGAACGAGACATCGACGCCGGCGATAGTGGTGTTGGGGTAGGCTACCTGCGAAAACGCTACGACGCCTACGATATAGACAATGACGATAAGACCCAGGAGGACAAAGAGCGTCGTCTTTTTGCCCGACTTATTGTTCCCGGTGGGTTTGCGCGCGGGGCCGCGATCGCCTCGACCGTGCGTGGGGGCTGCTTGGGCGTATTGCCGTTTGCCTGGCGCTGCTGACGTTGCTGGCGCTGCTGGTTCGGGCGTTGCGAAGCGTTTGCCGCACCACGCTGCTGACCGTGGCTCGGCGCGATAGGACGCGGCGACTGAACGCCGCCGGTGTGCCTGCTCGGCTGCTGCGGATCGGGAATCAGTTGAGTTCGATCGTTTTGCGACATCGTGTGCATATCCTTCGAATTTCGCCTTGCGGCTCATCGTGTTTTTACTGGGCTTGCATTATAGCGATTACCTAGTTGATTGTGGTATGGAAACGGTGGCATTCAAAAGAGGTGGGACATTTGTCCCACCTTCGAGTCGTTCTTTGTCGCTATCCGCACACACCGCATTTTGCACAGGCCGAAAGTGCGGCCGGAGCCTGCGCGATACCGCCCTTTGCCGTCTCGCGCAGCGTGGCCGGCAACGCGTGGCCCACCGAGAGCATGACGTGTGCCATCTGGTCAAACGGCACCAGGCTCTTAATGCCGGCGAGGGCGAGTTGTGCCGAGCTGAAGGCCGCTGCCACACCGATGGCATTGCGGTTTTGGCAGGGCACCTCCACGAGGCCTCCTACGGGATCGCATACGAGTCCCAATAGGTTACTCAGCGCGATGGAACTGGCGTCGAGCGCCTGCTCGGGCGTGCCGCCGAGCATCTGCACCAGCGCGGCGGCTGCCATGGCGGCGGCGCTTCCCACCTCGGCCTGGCAGCCGCCCTCGGCGCCGGCGACGCAGGCGCTCGTGGTGAGGTTGAGGCCGATGGCGGCGGCGCAGTAGAGCGCGTCCATCACCTGCTCGTCGTCGAGCTGCAGGTGGTCGGCGAGTGCCAGCACACAGCCGGGGACGACGACCCGCGGATCCTGCCGTCGGAGCTGCGACGATTACGCCCATCGTGGCCGAGCGTTCGAGCACGGCCATGGCGCGGGCCACGGCGTCAGTCTGGACGGCGCCCATTAAATTGGAGCTCAGGTCGTTGCTGCCGGTGGCATCGACAAGCTTTGCCTCGCCGCTGATAAGCCCGCCGAGCGAGCGCTGCGGATTGACGACGGGGGCCGTGGTCTCCTCGCGCATGACGTCGAGCACGCGGTGCATGGCGGCGACGGCGTGGGCCTCGCCGGTCAGACGCGCCTCGCGCAGGGCCATGACGGCGCCGATGCTGAGTCCCCGTTCCTCGCACGCATCGAGCAGCTGCTCGCCGTCGTCGAAGATTTCCTTTGCTGAGACGCCGGGAGAGAGCGACGAGGCAGAACCGGGGAGCTCGATAAAGGTCGCGTAATCGACATTGTCGAGCTTGCGCAGCATAGGGACGACGGTGTCGTCGGGCGCGCCGTCGGTCTCAAAGACGGAGTAGGCCTGGCCGCCCACTTCGGTGCGGTAGGTGCGGCAGAAGGCGATGTTTACGTGGGCGTAGGCGAGCAGGTTGGTGAGCGCGGCGAGTACACCGGGGACGTCCTTGTGCGCCACGAAGAGCGTGGAATACATGCCCGAGATGTCGACGCCGACGCCGTTAATGCGGCTGATGCGCATCTTGCCGCCGCCCAAGCTCTCGCCGCGGACCTGCGCCGTGGCGCCCGTATCGTCGGCCATGTCGATGTCGACGGTGTTGGGATGGATGGAGGCGTCGTCGCCCTTAATTTCAAAGTGGTAGTCGAGGCCCTGCTCGCGTGCGAGGTCAAAGGCCTGCTTGATGTTCTCGTCGTCGGTGTCGAGGCCCAGGATGCCCGCGACGAGCGCACGATCGGTGCCGTGGCCGCGGTAGGTGTGGGCAAAGGAGTTCCACAGGCCAAAGGTGACCTTAGTGATGCGGCCTTCCAGCAGGCTGGCGGCAACTTGGGCGCACCGCAGGGCGCCAGCGGTGTGCGATGAGCTGGGATCGACCATGACGGGCCCCAAAATCTCGAATGCCGAGGTCGTAGCTAGTGTTTGCGGCTTGCCTGCCATATGCGCTCCTGTTCTATCCCGTCGTTCCGAGGGCTTTGGTATTTGGTCGCCTGCTCTACAGTCCTGGCTCGCACGGAGGCCACATTAAGTGGCCTCCGGCTCGTGCGGAACTCGCGATCGACCAAATACCAAAGCCCTCGGAACTTAGGATACATGATTGGAGTGGCTGGATGTCAAAATTTATCAGCTGGGGACGTGCTGTTCATTGCGCATCGAAATATTCACACCACCGTGTAAATAAAAAGAAGTACCGGTTGGGGCCGGTACTTCTTTTGGTTCTAATGCTTTGCTTTCTGGGCTCTGTGAACCTATTTATAGGCCGCAGGCTGCTTTGAGTTCTTCGACTCGATCGGTTTTCTCCCAGGTGAAGTCGGCGTCTTCTCGGCCGAAGTGACCGTAGGCTGCCGTCTTTTCGTAGATGGGGCGACGCAGGTCTAGGTCGCGGATGATGGCGCCCGGGCGCAGGTCGAAGGTTTTCTCAACTGCCTCGACGATCTTGTCCTCGGCAACATGCGCGGTACCGAAGGTGTCGACCATGATTGAGAGGGGCTTGGAAACGCCGATGGCGTAGGCAAGCTCGACTTCGCATCGGTCGGCCAGACCGGCGGCGACCACGTTCTTGGCGACCCAGCGCGCGGCATACGCGGCGGAGCGGTCAACCTTGGTGCAGTCCTTGCCGCTAAAGGCGCCGCCGCCGTGACGGCCGTAGCCGCCATAGGTGTCGACGATGATTTTGCGGCCGGTCAGGCCCGTGTCGCCCATGGGGCCGCCTACGACAAAGCGACCGGTGGGGTTCACATAGATGTCGGCGTTGTCCCACGGCATGTTCTCGGCGGCCATAACCGGAGTGATAACGTGCTCGATCAGATCGGCCTTGATCTTGCCCATGTCCTCGATTTCGGCGGCATGCTGCGTGGAGATGACGATGGTCGTGACCTCGACGGGCTTGCCATCTTCGTAGCGCACGGTGACCTGGGTTTTGCCGTCGGGGCGCAGGTAGGCGAGGGTGCCGTCGTGGCGCACGGCTGCCAGGCGCTCGGCCAGGCGGCTCGCCAGGTAGTGCGGCATGGGCATGAGGGTCTTGGTTTCGTTGGAGGCATAACCGAACATCATGCCCTGGTCGCCGGCGCCGATCAAGTCGATCGGGTCGCTGGTAGCGCCGGTCTGCGTCTCAAACGACTCGTCGACGCCCTGGGCGATGTCGGGTGACTGCTCGTGAATAAGGCTCATGACGCCGCAGGTATCGCAGTCAAAACCGAACTTGGCACGGTTGTAGCCGATGCGGCGGATGACGCCGCGGGCGATTTCCTGCACGTCGACGTAGGCCTGGGTACGGATCTCGCCGGCAACGATGACGGTGCCGGTGGTCACGAGGGTCTCGCAGGCGCAGCGGACGTTCTCCACGTTGGCGGGCACGCCGTTGGGCGCAATATAGCCCTGCTCCTGGAGCTCTATTTCTTTGGCGAGGATTGCGTCGAGTACGGCGTCGCTGATCTGGTCAGCGATCTTATCGGGATGACCCTCGGTCACCGATTCCGACGTAAACACAAACGATCCGTGTTGGGGTGGGATGGAACGAAGCTCTTCTGACATGATTGTCCTTTCAAAAACGTGTCCCGGCGACCGTTACCATTCCGCCGGGCTCTGTATGCAAGGGCACATCATAGCGCGTTAAACGAATATTCACACCCTTTCCGCACCTACTCATTGGTACTCATTGGGGACAGACTTAAATGAGTAGCCGGGTGCTTATTGGCTGGTCATTTAAGTCTGTCCCCAATGAGTGGGTCGGTGCCCTTTGTGCGGAGGTTGCGTTGATGCTTTATACTGGTGCGGATAGACATCCATCCTGCAATCGAGGAGATTTCCATGGCATCAGACGTTCGCGTCCGCTTTGCACCCTCACCGACGGGCAAGCTGCACATCGGCGGCGCCCGCACCGCTATCTATAACTGGGCTTTTGCCCGCGCAAACGGCGGCACGTTCATCCTGCGCATCGACGACACCGACCCCACCCGTTCCACCGACGAGAACACGCAGATCATTCTGCGCGCCATGCGTTGGCTTGGCCTGGACTGGGACGAGGGTCCCGAGGTAGGCGGCGACTTTGGCCCCTACGCCCAGACCGAGCGCCTGGACCTGTACAAGCAGGCCGCCCAGAAACTTTGGGACGAGGGCAAGGCCTATCCCTGCTTCTGCACCAAGGAGCAGCTCGAAGCCGACCGTAAGGCCGCGCAGGAGCGCAAGGACCCCTTCCAGGGCTATCAGCGCCGCTGCCGCGATCTTGATCCCGAGGAGGCCCGCCGCCGCATCGAGGCCGGCGAGCCCTACGTCCTGCGCATCAAGGTGCCCGAGGACCGCGGCGACGTCGTCATCCACGACGCCGTCCACGGCGAGGTGACCTTCGACGCCAAGGAGCTCGACGACTTTGTCATCTTCCGCTCCGATGGCACGCCCACGTACAACTTCGCGACCGTCGTCGACGACGCCATGATGAAGATCACCCATGTCATCCGCGGCGACGACCACCTGTCCAACACCCCGCGCCAGGTCATGGTCTACGAGGCCCTCGGCGCGCCCGTGCCCACGTTCGCCCACATCTCCATGATCCTGGGCGCCGACGGTAAGAAGCTCTCCAAGCGCCACGGCGCAACTTCGGTGGAGGAGTACCGCGACGCCGGTTACCTTTCCGACGCCTTCGTCAACTACCTGGCGCTGCTCGGCTGGTCGCTCGACGGCGAGACCACGATCATCCCGCGCGATGTCCTAGCCAGCAAGTTCTCGCTCGACCGCATCTCCAAGAACCCGGCGACCTTCGATCCCAAGAAGCTCGATTGGGTCAATGCCGAGTACATCAACGGCATGTCCGACGCGCAGTTTGCCGATGAAATCATGGTCCCCGAACTGCACGAGGCAGGTCTCATCGAGGGCAACGTCGAGTACGGCGAGGACTGGATTGATGCGCTTGCCGCCATCGTCAAGCCGCGCACCAAGATGCCGGCCGACGCCGTGACCGTCGCCGCTCCCATCTTTGCTACGGCCGAGACGCTCGAGTATGACGAGAAATCCGTTAACAAGGGCCTGGCTAAGGAAGGCATGGGCGCCATTCTGGATGCCGCCAAGGCTGCGCTCGAGGGCGTGGACAAGTGGACTGCCGAGGCCATCGACGCCGCGCTTGAGCCGCTGCCCGAGCAGATGGACCTCAAGAAGCGCGTGGTGTTCCAGGCCGTGCGCGTCGCCGTCTGCGGCAACATGGTGAGCCCTCCGCTGGGCGAGACCATGGCGCTCGTCGGCCGCGACGACTGCCTGGCGCGTATCGACCGCGCTCGCACGATGGCGCTGTAGTAGACGCGCAAATGCATGTATCCGAGCCCCGTTCACCCGAGCGGGGCTCTTGTTTCTGTACCGATGAGTGGGTTGCTGGGACAAAATAATCAGTAGTGTTTGTCCCAGCTCTTTCAGGTCTGTTCGTTAGAGGTGGTGTATGGCTCAACAACTGTCGCTGTTTGGTTCACCGGAACCGGAGGAGTCTCCGGCGGCACCGGCATCCGCTGCTGCCTCGGCCAAGCCCGAGCCTGCACCTGAGCCCATTGCCGCCTACGCGAGCGTGGTTCTCGACATTCCTACCCGAGCGCTGTCCGAGCCATTCGCCTACTGCATTCCCCAGTCCCTTGCCAACGAGGCGCAGATCGGATCCACGGTCCTGGTTCACTTTGGTAACCGTGCCGCCGCGGGCTATGTCGTCGACATTGCGCCTGAGCTGGGCGACCTGCAGGGTAACAACGCCCTCGACCCCGCGCGCATTAAAGCCGTCGAGGCTATCCTCAGCAAACCGCTCTTTACCGCCGAGGCTGCACGCATTGCGCGCTGGATGAGCCGCGAGTATGTCGCGACGCTTTCCGAGTGCCTGCGCCTGTTTTTGCCACCGGGCGGCAGCCCGCGTGTGGTCAAGGGCGACGACGGCGTGTGGACGGTTGAACGTCCAGCCGTCAAACCCATCCAAAACCGCTGGGTGATGCTTACGCCCGAAGGCTTTGACTACACGCCACCCAAGACCGCGGTCCGCCAGCGCCAACTCATCGAGGCGCTCCAGTGTGGTCCTGTCACGACGCGCGACCTCAACCTTCTCTATAACAGTATGTCGGCGACCATCAAGTCGCTCGAAAAACGCGGCGTCGTGGTGGTGGAAGAGCGCCGCGCCTGGCGTGGCTGCAGCGAGCAGACCACGCTGTCCTCGGCAAGCGGCAAGGCGCCGGTCTCCCTTACCAACGGCCAGCAACAGGCACTCGCGCAGATTGAGCGCGCCCGTCTGGACGCTCATGGCGACGTGGTGCTGGTCGACGGCGTCACCGGCTCCGGCAAAACCGAGGTTTACCTCTCCGCCATCGAGCGCGTGCTCGCAGCCGGTCGCTCTGCCTGCGTGCTGGTGCCCGAGATCTCACTGACGGCCCAGACCGTCGGCCGCTTCCGCTCGCGCTTTGGTGAGCGGTCGCGGTTTTCCACTCGCGTCTTTCGGCTGGCGAGCGCCTGGACCAGTGGGACATGGTTGCCAGTGGCGCCGCGCGTGTGGTCGTGGGAGCTCGTTCGGCGCTTTTTTGCCCGCTCAGCGACCTTGGTCTCATCATCATCGACGAGGAGCACGAGACTAGTTACAAGCAGGGCTCCAGTCCGCGCTACCATGCGCGCGAGGTGGCAGCCGAGATGGCGCGCCGCTATCGCTGCCCGCTCGTGCTGGGGTCGGCCACGCCTTCTGCCGAGGCCCTCGACCGCTGCCGCCGCGGCATGTATAACGGTGCCACCTGGACGCGTGTCGAGATGCCCGAGCGCCCCGGACACGCCGTGCTGCCTACGGTCCGCATTGCCGACCTGCGTCGCGAGTTCGCACACGGCAGCCGCTCCATGTTCTCAAAACCGCTGATGGAAGGCCTGGAGCGTGTGGTCGAGCGCCGCGAAAAGGCCGTGCTGCTGCACAACCGCCGCGGTTTTGCGCCGTTTTTGATGTGCCGCGAGTGCGGCTGCGTTCCCACCTGCAACCACTGCTCCACCGCGCTTACGTATCACGAGCGCACGCACACGCTGCAGTGTCACACATGCGGTTCGTCTTGGCGCGTGCAGCCGTATCCCGCGCCCACGAGCCGTTGCCCCAAATGTGGCAGTCGCTACCTGGCAAAAATGGGGCTGGGCACTCAGCAGATCGAGGACGCGCTGCACCAGATGCTGCCCGAGGACGTCGCCATTATTCGCATGGATGCCGATTCCACGCGCGGCAAGGATGCGCACAAAAAGTTGCTCGAGCAGTTCGATGCCGCCGATTGCGCGGTGCTGCTGGGCACCCAGATGATTGCCAAGGGCCTCGACTTTCCCGAGGTCACGCTTGTGGGCGTGGTCAATGCAGACTTTGCGTTAAAGCTGCCCGATTTTAGAGCAGGGGAGCGCGCCTACGATTTACTGGAGCAGGTCGCCGGCCGTGCCGGTCGCGGCGATCGTCCCGGTGAGGTGATCATCCAGACCTACCTGCCCGAGGATCCGGTCATTCGCGCCGTCGCTAAGCACGACCGTTCGATCTTTACCGACTACGACCTGGACCAGCGCCGCGACGCCCTGTATCCACCGTTCGTGCGTCTGGTCAACATTTTGGTGTGGTCGGCGAACCGAGACGACGCGCAAGACTACATCGGCCGCATCGCCAAGCTCCTCAAGCGTCGCTGGCATGCCGCCGCGCCCGATTTTTTGCGGGCAGGGAGTGCCGCGCCGCAGGTGCTGGGCCCGGCTTCGTGTGTAATCGAGAGAGCCAAGGACCGTTACCGCTTCCATCTGCTTGTGAAGTCGCCCGTGGGGTACCATGTCTCTGATGATATCGACGCCTGCCTCAAAGAGGTGGGCTCCGTGCGCGGCGTGAGCGTGAGCGTTGACGTCGACGCCTATGATTTGATGTAACAACCTGAAAGGATGGCCATGGAAGCCAACGGAATCGTACTGTCGCCCGACCCTCGTCTGCGCCAGGAGTGACGCTGTCATCGAGGAAATCACCCCGAGCGATCGAGGCGTCTTGCCGAGAAGATGAAGAAGATGATGTTCGAGAACGGCGGCTGCGGCCTGGCTGCTCCGCAGATCGGCGAGCTCATCCAGCTCGTCACCATCGACTGCGACTACACCGACAAGAACGACTATGACCCGTACGTGCTCATCAACCCCGTGATCGTGGAGCAGAGCGACCATCTGGTGCCGTTTAGCGAGGGCTGCCTGTCCATCCCTGGCATTAGCTGCGAGATCGAGCGTCCCGACCATGTCGTCGTCGAGGCGTACGACTTGGACGCAAACCTGATTCGCTACGAGGCTACGGGCGACCTGTTCTGCGTGTGCCTGCAGCACGAGATCGATCACCTGCATGGCAACACTATGTTCGAGCGACTGAAGCCCATGCAAAGGCTCAAGGCCGTCAAGGAGTACCAGGACGCCCTGGCCCGCGGCGCTCGACCGGGCGAGACGGAGTAGGTTTGTCCGTCCCCGGGGCGCCCGCCTATATCATCCCGTGCTCAAACATTCTCGCTGCGCTGCGAAACTGCGCGCGGAACGATATAGGCGGGCGCCCCGGGGACTACGTTGACGCTGCTTGACTCGCCCGGGTGCCGTCGGGCCAGGGATGGGCGTCTTCGCTGATAGGTGCTTTGCTGAAAGAGCTGCTTTTATTGCGGCTCTTTCTTTGGTTTTGGGTATATTTGTTCTTGTTGAAATGTTATTGCGGATGGGCTGGTGACTTGGCTTTCCGCTGTTCTTTGTAGCCGTCTCGGCTTTGGTTGAGAGGAGACGTTCTTTATGCGAATTGTGTTTATGGGTACGCCTGATTTTGCTGTGCCTTCGCTGACTTCGCTTGTTGCGGCTGGTAATGAGGTTGCGCTCGTTATTACTCGTCCCGATGCTGTTCGTGGGCGAGGTAAGAAGCTAGAGCCGTCTCCTGTTAAGGCTAAGGCACTGGAGCTGGGGTTGCCGGTCATTGAGGCTAATCGTATGACGCCTGAGGTTGTTGAGGTGCTCAAGGCTGCGCAGGCTGATATTTTCTGCGTGGCAGCCTATGGTTGCATTTTGCCCGATGAGGTGCTGCATATGGCGCCGCTTGGTATTGTGAATGTTCATGCTTCGCTGCTGCCTCGCTGGCGTGGCGCCGCTCCCATTCAGCGTGCCATTCTTGCTGGTGACGAGGTTGCTGGCGTTTCCATTATGCGCATTGGGCATGGTGTGGATACTGGTGCTTATTGTGCTCAGGCTTCCACGTCGGTTGACGGTAAGCATGCTGAGTCGCTGACCATGGAGCTTGGTGAGCTTGGCGGCAAACTGCTTGCCGATACGCTTCCTTCTCTTGCCGATGGCACCGCTGTGTGGACCGAGCAGGATGAGTCGCTCGTCACGCATGCTGCCAAGATTTCCAAGCAGGAGATGCGTCTGGATCCGCAGATGGGGGCGCTCGATTGTGTGCGTCACGTGCTGGCTTCGTCCGACACTGCACCCGCTCGCTGCGTGATTGCCGGCAAGTCGGTTCGCGTGCTCGATGCTGCGCCAAGCGATGTGTCGCTTGGCGAGGGCGCTGTTGCCGTTAAGAGCAAGCGTGTTTACCTGGGCCTGTCGGATGGCTCGGTTGAACTGCTCGAGGTTAAGCCTGATGGCAAGCGTGCTATGACTGCTTCTGCTTGGGCTGCTGGCCTGCAGGGTGCCGATCTTATCTGGGGTGTTTTGTCATGAGCAAGCTGTCTCCCGCGCGCAAGCTTGCGCTCGATGTGCTGATGGAGGCCGATCGCCGCGGCATGTATGCGCGCGACGTGCTGTCCTCTCGCGCATCGGCCAAGGCCATTGACCAGCGCGATTCTGCGTTTGCCGCTCGCCTGGCGCTCGGTGTTGCCGCCACGCAGGGTATTTTGGACGAGCTGCTCGATCAGTTTCTCGATAAGCCCAAAAAGGTTGCGCCGCGCGTTCGCATGGCGCTTCGTATCTCGGCCTTCGAGATGCTCTACCTGCATACGCCGGGCCGTGTTGCCGTAAGTCAGGGTGTTGAACTGGTTCGTTGCGGTGCTAAGTCCGCCGCCGGCTTGGCCAATGCTGTACTGCACAAGGTTGCGGACAACGTTGAGGACTTTGCCACGGCATCCGACGTGGATGAGTCCGAGCGACGCTTGGTTCGTCTGTCGCGCCTGATGGGTCTTCCGCGCTGGCTATGCGCTCGCATTAATGGCATCGTTTGACACGCCAGAGGGTGCGCTTAACTTTGCCGGCAATCTGGCTCCCGCGCCGCTGGCCCTGCATGAGAACGCCTTTGCGACTAAGCCCGATCCGTATATCTCGCAGCTCGTCGCGCCTGTTTTCCCGGGCTGCCATGCCCCGGTTGATGCCCAGGTTACGGTTGCGTCGGGCGTATTTGAGCGTGCTGCTGGCGTGGCCTCGGACCTTAACGCCCAGCTTATCGCCACAGCTGCCACGCGCCCTGGTAGCTGCCTTGAGATTGGTGCCGGTCGTGGCACCAAGACCTATGTGATGATGTGCCAGGCCAAGCGTACGGGCTATGAGCGTCAGCATACGGCGCTCGATCTGCATGATCGCAAGTGCGATCTGAATCTCGCTCGCCTGCATAAGGCCGGTATTCAGGGCGTTCGTACGGTTTCGGGTGATGCTTGCGAGCTTGATGAGGTGCTCACATCGTTTGATGCCATGCTTGGCGAGCCGGTTATGTTCGACACAGTCTTTATCGATGCGCCGTGCTCTGGCACTGGAACCATGCGCCGTCATCCCGAGATCCCGTGGCGCCTTGCCGAAAGCGACGTGACGTGCGAGTTGCCCAAGCTGCAACTGACGATGCTCAAAGAGGCCTCCGCGCGCGTGGCCGTTGGCGGTGAGCTCATCTATGCGACGTGCTCGGTGTTTGATGAGGAGAACGCGCAGGTTGTGGATGCCTTCCTGGCTTCTTCCGAGGGCGCCGGCTTTAGCGTGGCGCCGCTTTCTGAGGCGCAGATTCTGCAACTGCCCGAGTTTGCCCAGGCCAAGAAGCTCGTCTGCGTACGCCAAAACGACCGAGGCCTCTTCCAAAGCGTGCCGGTAAACGCTGACTCCTACGACGGCCACTTCTGCGCCAGGCTGGTCCGCCAGTAAATCGAAGCCCCGTCCCAAATCAGCTAACTTGGGACGGGGCTATTTTAGCTACTTTGTGCCTCTTCGATCCGTTCGCCATGAAATGCGGTTATTTACTACGTTAAACCGGCTGTCCTCATCCATGCCGAATTTTGTGAAATCAAAACCGCAGGTAGACGGCTTGTCGTTTTTGCAAATACGCTGCTATGCTCGACCAATACGGGTCAAACGTAGTAAATGGGCCGCTTTCGTGGCGCAACTCCAGAGTAGTCAATTTGGGAGCGGGGCTACTTGCCTGTTAGTGGTTGTGTGGGCAGTTGGCGCAGCAGCCGCTGGTGGCGCTGGTGCTTGAGCCGCCGCTGCGCTGGTCGGTGTTGTAGAAACCGCTACCCTCAAATTTAATGCCGCTGGCCGAGAACGTCTTGGCGGCCGGAGCGCCGCAGCTGGGGCACACGACCTCGGGGGTCTCGGACATGGGATGCTCAACCTCAAACACGTTGCCGCAGCTCGAGCACTTGTAATCGTAGCGCGCCATAATACTTCCTTTTCAGCACAAAGCGGGCAGATCGCTCTGCCCGCAAAAATTCAAACGTCTGTAACTGTACCCTATATCGGGCGTTTTATCACGCTTCGCCCCAGAATCTATGCGTGTTGCGCAGGAGCTGTGCGGTTTTGCCCTCAGCGGCCGCAACGTCGGCCTCGTCAGCCTGCCAGGTCCAGTTGCCCGTGGCCACGCCCGGTACGTTCATGCGCGTGTCGTCGCCAAGCCCCAGCACGTCCTGCAGCGGCATCATCACGAGCGGAGCATCGCTTGCCAGGGCATCGCCCATGAGCTCGCTTGCCAATGCAATGCCGCTCGGCTCGTCGCCACCTGCAAAGGAGCGCGTGCACCAGCCGGCAAGCGTCGAGGTGTCGTGCGTCGAGGTATACAGGATCTTGCCCGGTGTGGGATGAATTCCGCAGCGAACGTCGTAGTCGCTAAACTCCAGCACATCCATGCCGGGGAAGCCGCAGGTCGAAGCCATCGCGCGTACGCCAGGTGTTAGATAGCCCAGATCCTCGGCAATAAAGTTGAGCGGACCCAGCTCGTCGTAGGCGGTCTGGAACAGGTCCTTGCCCGGTCCCGCAAGCCAGCGGCCGTCGGCACAGGCCTTGCCGGCAGGGATGCTAAAGTAGCTGTGGAAGCCCAGGAAGTGGTCCAGGCGCACACGGTCGTAGAGCGAAAACGCACGACGCAAGCGATCCATCCACCAGCTATAGCCGTTTCCCTTCATGTGATCCCAGCGGAAGGTGGGGTTTCCCCACACTTGCCCCTCGGGCGCAAAGTTGTCGGGCGGCGCGCCCGAAATCTCAATCGCCTTACCGGTATCGGACAGCCAGAAGTTTTCGGGCTCGCTCCACGCATCGGCCGAATCGTCCGAGACATACATCGGGATATCGCCGATGACCTCGATGCCCTTCTTGTGTGCATAGTTCATGAGCTCGCACCAGGCAAGGTCAAAGCGATACTGCATGTACGCCTGCAGCTCTGCCTCGTCGTGGAAGCGCTCGTCATCGATCAGGTGCTCGTTGTAGCGCGCGACATCCGCCGGCCAATCGTGGCGCGACAGTCCCTCAAAGTGCTTCTTACCGCCATGTAGACGCAGTACTCTCGAGCCAGTCGGCGTTGCGATGTTTAAACGCCGTGTACAGCGGGTCGGCATCCTCGCCGCCGCGGGCCTTCCAAGTCTCAAAGTCGGCGGCAAGCTCCTCGTGGCTCTCGGGCAGTAGGTCGATATTGCCTGCAAAGGCCGAAGGACCGGCGTAAGGAGAGCGGAAGAAGTCCGTGGGGTTGACGGGGAGAACCTGCCAGTAGCGCATGCCCATGGCGGCCAGATGGTCGATAAAGCGACGCGTGGGCGCGCCGATTGTACCAGGCTTGCCGCCGTCGGTGGGCACCGAGGTGATATGGCACACAACACCCGCGCCGTGATCGAGCGGCTCCTGCAGGCGCTGCTCTGCATGGTGATAGATAATCGACGAGCCCAGCGGATACAGATCGAGCGTGACCGTACCGTTGTGGATCTCGCACTCGTGACCGCTAATCACATCGCTCGCGCATTCGCCGAGCGCTGGAATGGTCACGCGATGCGAATTGCGCAGGCTGCGGTTGATGATAACCGTCGCGGACTCGCCATCCTTGCCCGTGCGGTTGTATGCCAGCACCTCGTCGTTGAGCGCGAAGGCCTTGATCTCGCCGTCGATCATACACGGCAGTGCGCGGCGTACGGCGGAGGCGTTTTTGACAATAGCCAGCGTGTCGAAGTCGTGCAGTTGGTCCTTGGTCGGCAGGGTGCGGCGGTTGCCCGGATCGGTTAGACCCTCCAGGCCGTATTCGTCGCCGTAGTAGATCGAAGGCACGCCGGGGAAGGTCATCTGCATGAGCGTGGCGAGCCAAAAACGGCTCTTGGCTAGGCCCATCGAGTTCTCGTCCAGGCGCCATTTGCTGCGCTCGCACTCGGGCAGCTGCGACTCGTCGGGGCCGCCGCCGAGCACCGAGATAATGCGCGGACGGTCGTGGCTCGAAAGCAGATTAAGTGCGCAGGACAGGGCCTCACGGGGATAGTTCTCGCGCAGGGTTTCGATATCCTCGGCTGCCTGGTAGGCGTTCTTGTAGCCCATCAAAAAGCCGATGACCATGTCGCGGAAGGGGTAATCCATAGCAGAGTCCAACTCGGAGCCCTGTAGGTAGCGACGCAGATGGCCGTAGCTAATCTTGTTGGAGGCGTCTTCCCAGACTTCGCCGAGCAACAGTGCGTCAGGTTTTTCGGCAAGTACGGCCTTTTTGATCTCGGCCAGGAAGTCGTCGGAAAGCTCGTCAGCGACGTCCAGGCGCCAGCCATGAGCGCCGGCACGTAGCCATTTACGGATCACGCCGTCCTTGCCCAGGAGCCGCTCGCGCACCAGTTTGGAGCTCTCATTGATGGCGGGCATGTTGCCCACGCCCCACCAGCAGTCATACGAGCCGTCCTCATGGAAGTAAAACGCATCGCGCCACGGTGAATCCTCGCTCTGCCACGGCGCCCGACGCCGGGACGTAGTTGCCGTAGCGGTTGAAATAGATCGAATCGTCGCCCGTGTGGTTGAAGACGCCGTCCACGGATGATGGAGATGCCCAGCTTCTCGGCTGCCTGGCTCAGCTCGGTAAAGTCCTGCTCGGTGCCCAGGATCGGGTCGATCTTGGTGTAGTCGGCCGTGTCGTAGCGGTGGTTGCTCGCGGCCTCAAAGATGGGGTTGAGGTAGATGGCCGTAAAGCCTAGCTCGGCAATGCGGGGCAGGTCATTTTGGATACCCTTGAGCGAGCCGCCGTAAAAATCCCAGGTCTTGATGGAGCCGTCTTCGGCACGCTCGTACTCGGGCGGTTCGTTCCAGTCCTCGACCATGCGGCGCTGGATTCCTTTGCGCGGTTTTTCAACTTCGGCAAGCGTACGTTCGCGCCAGTTTTCGTCGCGTGCATAGCGGTCGGGGAAGATCTGGTAGACCATACCGCGCTCGTACCAAGTGGGACGGTTCTCGCGGTGCTTGTAGACGGTAATCTGGAAGGACGGAACCTCGGCGTAGTCGTAGGTCACACCCTCGCCACCGGTGCGACCCTGCGGTGCACCCAGGCGTACCTCGGGCTGGCCCTCGATGTTGCAAATGAAGCTGTACCAGATAAGACAGGGCTCAGTGCACTCAAGCTCTACGGTAAATATGCCGTCGCCCTCGTGCGTCATGGGATACAGAGACTCACCGATCTCATCGACCCAGGTGCGCAGCGTAAGCGTTGCCTGGTTGGGATCGGCATCCTCCAAAATCACCGAGAGTGCAACGGAAGTTCCAGTGGTCACAGCGCCAAACGGAGTGCGAAACTGCGGTAGACGGCTGTTGTGTATCAATCTCATAGTACGGTCCAGTTCAATAGAATCATGGCCTGCGGGCCATGGGTTTTACGCCTAAGATGTAAGTATATCTGTAGTACACAGGGTGTATAAACAACATCCGTTTACCATCGGCGAACGGTTGTCCTAGAAAATCGTTTTACCACTACCTACAGAGAAAGGGCGCCCGGTTGGAGCGCCCCTTGCTTAGGGTTTGATGAGGTTTTGGATCGTCTGGATTAGCGGCGCTTGCGGGTGGCCGTTGCCTTGCGGACGGAAGTCTTCTTCGACGGCGCCTTTTTCTCGGTTGCGGCGGCGGGGGAGACCGGGGTCTCCATTGTGGGCTCGGGCTTGGCCTTTACTGCGGGTTTGGCCTCGGCCTTAGCCTCCGCTTTGGGAGCAGCAGCCTTGGTCGTGGACTTCTTGGCCGTCGTCGTTGCGCGCTTGCGCGTGGTGGTCTTGGCGGCCGGCTTGGCCTTGGTCGTCGACTTCGTTGCCGCGGTCTTCTTGGCGGCCGCGGTCTTAGTTGCGGTTGTCTTCTTGGCAGCGGTCTTTGCCGGAGCCTTGGCGGCCGGCTTGGCCTCAGCGACCTCGGTCTTTACCTCGGGAGCAGCCTCGGCCTCGGCGGCCTTTTTGGCAGCGGCGGTCGTGCGCTTGCGCGTGGTCGTTGTCTTGGCAGCCGTTGTTTTAGTCGCGGCAGCTTTGGTCGTCGTAGCCTTCTTAGCGGTCGTCTTGCGGGTCGTGGTCTTCTTAGCTGCGGGCTTTGCAGCAGGCTTTGCAGCAGGCTTTGCAGCGGGCTTGACCTCGTCCTCTGCCTCAAGAGCAACCTCAGCCTTCACCTTAGGCTCGTCGACAACAGTCGCCGGCCTCTCAATCTCCGGGTGCATAAAGAAGTACAGGTCCAGATACTTATCGGCCGAGCGCGTCCAGCTAAAGTCCTGGCTCATGGCCTGCGTGACCAGCTTGTTCCATGCCTCACGGTTATCCCAGAACAGGCGCGCCGCGCGGAAGACCGCGTCGCCCATCTCGTCGCCATTAAAGTTGCTAAACGAGAAGCCCGTGCCCTCGCCGGTGAACTCGTTATACGGGATCACGGTGTCCTTCAAGCCACCGGTCTCGCGCACGATGGGTAGGGTGCCGTAGCGCATGGCGATGATCTGCGACAGACCGCAAGGCTCAAACTTCGAAGGCATCAGGAACATATCGGCGGCGGCGTACATGCGCTGCGACAGCGCCGGGTCAAATTCGATGCGTGCGGCCATGGTGCCGGGGTACTTGTCCTGGAAGTAGCGCAGGCCGTCCTCGTAGTCGCGGTCGCCGGTGCCCAGCACCGCCACCTGCACGCCGCCGGACAGGATGCGGTCGAGCGCGTACATGACCAGGTCCATGCCCTTCTGGCGCGTCAGGCGCGTGACCATGACCATAAGCGGACGGTCGTCGCGAACCTCGAGCCCCCAGCTCTTCCTGCAGCTTGGCCTTGCATACGGCCTTACCAGAACGGTCCTCCACGGTGTAGTTGGCGGCAATGCGCTTGTCGGTCGCCGGGTCAAAGCCCGCCACGTCAATGCCATTCAAAATGCCCTGCAGCGCATAGGAGCGCTCGCGCAGCACGCCGTCCAGGCCCTCGCCAAACTCGGGCGTCTGGATCTCGCTGGCATAGGTGGGGCTCACCGTGGTTATGGCGTCGGCATAGCGCAGGGCGCCCAGCATGTAGTTGATGCTGCAGGCGTCGCAACGCAGCTGCGAGGCGGCCGCCGGAATGTGTGCCACACCCAGTATGTCCTCCATCACGGTGTCGCTAAACTGGCCCTGGAACGCCACGTTGTGGATCGAGAACACGGTCTTAACGCGGTCATACAGCGGCAGGCCCTGGTAAAACTCGCGCAAAAACACGGGCGCAAGTGCCGTCTGCCAGTCATTGCAGTGCAGGATGTCGCACTCAAAGCCGGCCGGCAGGTGCTGCAGGCTCTCGGTGATGGCCTTGGAGAAGAACGCAAAGCGCTCGCCGTCGTCAAAGAAGCCGTACGGATAGTCGCGCGCAAAGTAGCGCTCGTTGTCGATGAACATATAGGTGACGCCGTCGTGCTCGAGCTTCTCGAGTCCGCAGTACTCGTTGCGCCAGCCCAGACTCACGTAAAAGTCGGAGAAGTGCTCCATCTGCGCCTTGTACTCGTCCTTTATGGTGGCGTACTTGGGCACCATCACGATAACTTCGGCGCCGGCGCGCACAAGCGCCGCAGGCAGCGAGCCTGCCACGTCGCCCAGGCCACCGGTCTTTACAAACGGTGCGCACTCGGCCGAGGCAAACACGATCTGCATCTTTTTGCTGGAATCTGCCATATTGTCTCCCATGTTGCAATTCGAGAATAGCCGCCTGGCGCTAACCGGGCGGCTATTCTACTTGTTACGAGCGATGTTGCGGTGCCAACGTTAACGTACGATGGTGGTGTCGGAAGTTAACGGAGCCTTGCCCAGCACCAGGATGTTCTCGGGCGTGCCGCGAAGCTCGGTGTTGGTGGGAACCACGTTGTTCTTGTCCAGGATGGCGTTCTCAACGCGGGCGCCGCTCTTGATGATGCAGCTCTGGTTGATGATCGAGTTGGTCACCGAAGCGCCTTCCTCGACCACGACGCCGCGCGACAGGATCGAGTTGCGCACGGTGCCCTTGATGATGCAGCCGGCCGAGATGATCGAGTTGCATGCGTGGCTGCCGGTCGCATAGCGCGAAGGCGGCACGTCGTGAGCCTTGGTCAGGATCGGGCGCTCGGGATCGAAGAGCTGGTCGGCCACGGTCTGGTCGAGCAGGTCCATGCTGCGGCGATACAGCGACTTCTCGCTAAACACGCCCACGACCTCGCCCTTGTACTCGTAGCTGCACACGTCGATGTTGCCAAAGTCGCCCTGGAGTGCCTCGAGCAGGTCCAGATAGTCGGCGGCCTGGTAGTGGTCGATAATCTCGAGCAGCGTATCGCGGTTGACGATGCAGCAGTCCATAGAGGCGTTGTCGCCGTACACGACGCCGGCGCTCACGCCCGTCAGGCGGCCGTTCTCGTTAATCTCGAGCTTGGTCTCGTCATCGACGTTGCGCGTGGCCTTGCAGTACACCACGGTCATCTGGGCACCGGAGTTCTCGTGCGCCTCGATGATGGTGTTGAGGTCCATGTTAAAGATGATGTTGGTGCCCATCATCACAACATAGGGCATGTCCGAGCGCTGGAACAGCGTCTTGTTGGAGATGATGTCGCGCAGCAGGAAGCGCATGCCGCCCTTGGTGGTGCCATACGCGTTGCCGGGCACCATGAACAGGCCGCCTTTCTTGCGGTCCAGGCCCCAGTCCTTGCCCGAGCCCACGTGGTCGATCAGCGAGCGGTAGTTGCCCGGCATGACGACGCCGACGGTCTTGATGCCGGCGTTCATCATGTTGGACAGCGGAAAGTCGATCAGGCGGTAGCGGCCCAAAAACGGAACGGATGCGATGGGGCGGTCCTTGAGCAGCACGCTGCCGTAGGTCGAAGAGTAGTTAGCGGTGATATAACCGATGGCCTTGCGATTGATCATCGGATCATTCCCCCTTCCCGATAACGACGTCATTTCCAACGACGGCCGTATCCTTGGTGGTATCGACAGAGCCGAGCTTCACGCCCTCTTCGACCGTGGAGTTCTCGCCCAAAATAGCGCGGCAGATGTGCGCACCGCTCTTAACGTGCGCACCCGGCAGCAGCACGGAGTCCTCGACCACAGCGCGCTCCTCGATGATGACATCGGTCGAAAGGATCGAGTGGCGCGCGGTGCCGTAGATCTTGCAGCCGTTGGAGACCAGGCAGTCGTCCAGGCGGCCGTTCGGGCCAATGTAGTGCGGCGGACGCGTGGTGATGTTGGACATGATGGGGAAGTGCTTGTCGAACAGATCGAACTCGGGGTTGTTGCCCAGCAGGTCCATCGAGGTCTCGTGGAAGCTGGCGATGGTGCCGACGTCCTTCCAAAAGCCGTGGAACTCGTAGCTGTACAGGCGCTTGCCCTCGCCGAGCAGCTTGGGGATGATGTCCTTGCCAAAGTCGTGGCTCGAGCGCTGGTCCAGAGCGTCCTCCTCGAGCGCCTCGATCAGCACGTCGGCCGAGAAGATGTAGATGCCCATGGACGCGAGGTTCGAATCGGGCTTCTCGGGCTTCTCGGTGAACTTGGTGATGCGGCCGTCTTCGGGGTCGGTGGTCAGGATGCCAAAGCGGCTGGCCTCCTCCCACGGCACGGGCATAACGCTCACCGTGAGGTCGGCGTTGTTCTCAATGTGCGTCTTGAGCATCTTGCGGTAGTCCATGCGATACAGGTGATCGCCCGAAAGAATCAGAACGTACTTGGGGTCGTTCGCCTTGATGTAGTCGAGGTTCTGCGTAATGGCGTCGGCCGTGCCCGCATACCAGGCGCCGCCGGTCTGCGTCTCGTACGGCGGCAGGATCGACACGCCGCCGTCGCGGCTGTCCAGATCCCACGCCTCGCCGGAGCCCACGTAGGCATGCAGCAGGTAGGGACGGTACTGCGTCAGAACGCCCACCGTGTCGATGCCCGAGTTGGAGCAGTTGGACAGCGAAAAGTCGATAATGCGGAACTTGCCACCAAAGCTAACCGCCGGCTTGGCGATCTTTTGGGTGAGTGCCCCCAATCGGCTGCCCTGTCCTCCTGCGAGGAGCATCGCGATGCATTCTTTCTTACTCATCGATTTCTCCTTCTGTCATCGATGTTCCTAACCCATTAGCGACGGGCGCGGCGCACTGTCACGCCCGTCGAGTAATGCCGTGCGGCAAAGGGAGCTCGCGCGCTTTATGCGTGCCAGATCTCGTCGCGATACTCGCGAATGGTGCGGTCGGACGAGAACCAGCCACTCGAGGCGGTGTTGAGCAGGGCCTTGCGGTTCCAGGTCTCCTGGTCGCCGTAGCTGCCCGTGAGGTTCTCCCATGCATCAACGTAGCTGCGGAAGTCGGCCATGACCAGGTCGGGGTCGTTGTTGTTCATGAGCTCGTTGTAGATACTCTCGAAGTTGCCCGAAAGGCCGGCAAAGGTGTTGTCCTTGAGCTCGTCCATCACGCGGCCTAGACGCTCGCGGTCGCCGTTGAGGGTATCCCACGCAAAGTAGTTGTTGGATGCCCAGAGCTGCTCGACCTCGGGAGCGGTCAGGCCAAAGATGGCCTCGTTCTCACGGCCGGCCAGGTCGGCGATCTCGATGTTGGCGCCGTCGAGGGTGCCCAGCGTAATGGCGCCGTTCATCATGAGCTTCATGTTGGACGTGCCCGAGGCCTCCTTGCCGGCCGTGGAGATCTGCTCCGAGATCTCGGCGGCGGGGTAGATGAGCTGGGCGTTGCTCACGCGGAAGTTGGGGATAAAGCAGACCTTCATGACCTCGTTGACGCGGGCATCGTTGTTGATGACGTCGGCAACGGAGTTAATGAGGCGGATGGTCTCCTTGGCGAAGGTGTAGCTCGAGGCAGCCTTGCCACTAAAGATGAAGGTCGTCGGCGTCACGTGGAAGTTGGGGTCGGCGATGCGACGGTTGTAGATGTCCATCACCTTCATGATGTTCATGAGCTGGCGCTTATAGGCGTGGAAGCGCTTTACCTGGACATCGAAGACGGTGTTGGGGTCGATAACCAGACCGGTCTCGGCCTTGACGTAGGCGGCCAGACGCTCCTTGTTGGCGCGCTTGGAGGCACCCACGGCCTTCAGGAACTCGGTGTCGTCCTTAAACGCCTTGAGTTTCTCAAGCTCAAAGGCGTCTTTGAGCCAGCCATCGCCAATGGCCTCGGTCACGAGCTTGGCGTAGGTGGGGTTGGCCTCGGCAAAGAAGCGACGGTGCGAGATGCCGTTGGTCTTGTTGTTGAACTTCTCGGGCGTCAGGGCATAGAAGTCCTTGAGCACGATGTTCTTGATGATGTCGGAATGGATCTTGGCCACGCCGTTGACGCTGTGGCTGCAGATCACGGACAGGTTGGCCATGCGAATCTCGCCGTCCCACAGGATGGCGGTCTGGCGCAGACGCTCCTGCCAGCCCTCCTTCGTGGTGTCGAACGACTCGTGCCAACGACGGCTGATCTCGTCGATGATCTGGTACACGCGGGGGAGGAGCTTGGAGAACGTGCCGATAGGCCACTTCTCCAAGGCCTCGGGCAGGATGGTGTGGTTGGTGTAGCTCACGACCTGCGTCACGATATTCCAGGCGTCATCCCACTCGAGCTTCTTCTCGTCGATGAGGATGCGCATGAGCTCGGGGCCGCACATGGCGGGGTGGGTATCGTTGGTGTGGATGGCCACAAACTGCGGCAGCAGCTCCCAGTTCGCGCCGTGCTCCTTCTCAAAGGTGTCGAGCAGGCTGTAGATACCGGCCGAAACAAACAGGTACTCCTGCTTCAGGCGCAGCAGACGGCCGTGCTCGCCGGCGTCGTTGGGGTAGAGGATGGCGCTGATGGCCTCGGCTTCGGCGCGCTCGGCGTCGGCCAGGGCGTAGTCGCCGCGGTTGAATGCCTCAAGGTCAAAGTGCTCCTCGACCGGCTCGGCGGCCCAGACGCGCAGCTTGTTGACGGTCTCGCCGGCATAGCCCACCACGGGGATGTCATAAGGGACAGCCAGGATGTCCTGCGTGTCCACCGTGCGGTAGAACGTGCGGCCGTTCTCCTCAAAGCCCTCAACATGGCCACCAAACTTGATGGTCACGGCCTTGTCCTGACGACGGACCTCCCAGGGATAGCCGTGGGTGAGCCACTCGTCGGTGGCCTCGACCTGGCTGCCGTTGACGATCTCCTGCTTAAACAGGCCGTAGCGGTAGCGCATGCCGTTGCCGTAGCCGGCAATGCCCTCGGCTGCCATGGAATCCAGGAAGCACGCGGCCAGACGGCCCAGGCCACCGTTGCCCAGAGCCGGATCGGGCTCCTGGTTCTCGATGACGGACAGGTCAAAGCCCATGTCGTCGAGCGCCTCGGCGACCATGTCGCGCACGCCAAAGTTGAGCAGGTAGTTGTCGAGCAGGCGACCGATCAAAAACTCGATCGAGAAATAGTACACGCGCTTCTTGCCCTCGGCGGTGGCGCGGGCGTCACTCTTGGTGGCAACGGTGCGGGCCTTCTCGGCCACGAGCTTGGCCAGGGCGTTAAAGCGGTCCAGGTCGCTGGCGGCCTCGACGCTCTTGCCGCTAATGCTCATGACGGCATCGCGATAGAGCTCGGTAAACTCCTGCTTGTTGTCGAAGATCTTATTCATACGTTCCTTTCCCCCGGGGATGTTTCTCCCGGAACGGTTATGACTTGTATCCTACGCCCCGTCGGGGCGGGTAATTACAGCTGTAACGGTTTTGTTACGCATCCTTGGCAGACGGCTTAACAGAAGCAGACTTGGCCTTGGTAGCGGCCTTTTTGGCAGCCGGTTTCTTGGCTGCGGCCTTAGCAGCGGGCTTTGCGGCAGCCTTGGCCTTGGCCTTGGTCGTCGTGGCCTTCGCCTTAGCCGGAGCCTTCTTGGCAGCCGCAGGCTTAGGCTTCACCGAGGACGTGCGCTTCTTGGGCGCAGCCTTGGGGCTCCTTGACCATCGGCGGCTTATAGCTGCTGGGACCGCGGCGCTTAAGCACCACGCCTGCCAGGCCAGGCACCTTAATCTCAATGGAGTCCATCTGCCCGTTCCAGGGATAGGGCTCGCTCGAGCAGGTGTAGGGCTCCTCACCGGCGTATCCGCTGCCGCCAAACTCGGGACGGTCAGAATCGAAGATGACCTCCCAGTCGCCCTCGCGCGGCACGCCCACGCGGAAGCTCTCGTAGCTCGCCGGGTCAAAGTTGATCAGGATCACCAGGTCGTCGTCGATGTCCTCGCCCTGGCGCACAAAGCTCACGATGGACTGCTTGGAGTTGTCCGCATCGATCCAGGTAAAGCCGTCGTCGGTGTAGCCGCGCTCGTACAGGGCGGGCTCGGCGGTGTACAGGTGGTTGAGCGCCTTGATAAACGCCTGATGATGACGGTGGGTCTCGTACTCCTCGGTTAGGAACCACTGGATGGACTCGTAGTAGCGCCACTCAATAAACTGGCCAATCTCGTTGCCCATAAAGTTGAGCTTGGCACCGGGGTGCGTCATTTGGTAGAAAGCGAGCGTGCGCAGGCCGGCAAACTGGCGCCACCAGTCGCCCGGCATGCGGCCGATGAGCGAGCACTTGCCGTGCACGACCTCATCGTGGCTCAGCGGGCAAATAAAGTTCTCGGTAAAGGCGTACATGATGGAGAACGTGAGCAGCCCGTGGTTGCCGGGGCGCCACGGAAAATCGGTCTGCATGTAGTGCAGGGTGTCGTTCATCCAGCCCAGGTCCCACTTGTAGTCAAAGCCCAGGCCGCCGTACTCGACGGGGGCCGTGACCTTCGGGAAGCTCGTAGAGTCCTCGGCGATCAGAATGGCCGTGGGGTGGCGCTGCTGCAAACCGGCGTTCATGCCCTTCAGGAATTCCAGCGTCGAGCCGTTGACGCCGCGGTTCGGGTCGCCCTGCCAGTAGATCAGGCGGGACACGGCATCCATGCGCAGGCCGTCGGCGTGGAACACCCGCAGCCAGTAGTCCGCGCAGGACTGGATAAAGCAGCGGATCTCACCGCGGGAGTGCATAAAGTTGCAGCTGCCCCACTCGCTCTGGCCCACCGCGGCGGCGGGGTACTCATACAGCGGTGTACCGTCAAATTCTTTTAAACCGTAGGCATCCACGGCAAAGTGGACCGGCACAAAGTCCAGGATAACGCCGATCCCCTGCTTGTGGCAGGCGTTGACAAACTCCACAAGCTCGTCCGGCGTGCCGTAGCGGCTGGTGGGCGCAAAAAAGCCGGTGGTCTGGTAGCCCCAGCTGCCGTCAAACGGGTGCTCAGCCAAGGGCATAAGCTCGATATGGGTGAAGCCGTTCTTCTTGCAGTAGGCGGGCAGCAGGTCGGCCAGCTCGGCGTAGGTGTACCAGCTGCCGTCCTCCTTCTGCCGCCAGCTGCCGGCGTGGACCTCGTAGATATTCAGCGGCTTATCAAAGCATTTTGTGCGTTCCTGCATCCATTTGTCATCGGTAAAGCCCTTGGGGGCATCGCTGACGATGCTGCGTCCGTCGGGCGCAGCGTCATGGCCGTGCCGTAGGGTCGCGCGTGGGCC
>ENA-OQKI01000053-OQKI01000053.1-human-gut-metagenome-genome-assembly--contig:-NODE-53-length-28144-cov-6.324374_pt1 | contig 28144 bp, 26 predicted proteins | sample MGYA00242778_ERZ504798 | MGnify/ENA primary metagenome ERZ504798 (study PRJEB26092, sample SAMD00036414) | human gut metagenome | host: Homo sapiens | study: EMG produced TPA metagenomics assembly of... | reverse complement strand
ACAGGACTTTACTGATGTATAATGAATTTAGACCAAAACATTACAAAGGAAAGTGAACCTGTACGACAAAACATTATACAACAAAAACACTAGATTGGTGCTTGTATTTGTTTGCTATTAAATTGTTGTGAGTCAGACAAACTTGAAGTTAACTAATGGATGCCATTTTATCAGTCGACCATGATCTCCTAAGAGCCACATAGGAGATTAAAAAGTTTGCAAGCCAGCCAACTGGTACCGCAAGCCAGACAAAGGCAATGCCGAAACGTGGTGCACAGATTAGGGCAACGGACAGACGAATCGCAAGATTCACTATGTTTGCAACGAGGAACGGACGCATAATTCCGAGACCGCGAAGAACTCCATCGGTTGCCATCTTGATACCCATGAAGATGAAAAAGTAACCAATCCACCTCATATAATCACCAGACACCTGATAGGCAAACGCCGTTCCGTCTTTTCCTAAGAACAGCGAGGAGATCTGCGTGTGTAGCGTTTCAATGACGAGAAAGGCAAGAACGGCAAAGCACACGTCCAACACCAGCGCAGCATGGTAGCCTTTTTTGATACGATCAATTTTCTTTGCGCCAAGATTCTGGGAAACATACGGCGAAACCGCATTGCCGATGGATACAAAGATCAATGAAAAAACATTTTCCACCCTCATCGTTGCTGTATACCCGGCGAGTGCCTGTGTACCGAAAGGATTTACCACTGCCTGCACAATCATCATACCGATGGACACTGTGGACTGCTGTAAAACCGACGGCACCGCAATGCAAAGCATGGAATACAGCTCCTGCCGTTCAAACCTGTTAAAGGGGCTTTTATATTGCTGCATCCGTGCAAAGAAAATCAAAAACGAAAACACTGCGGAAATTCCCTGTGCAATCAGGGTTGCAATAGCCGCACCGAACACACCGAGACCCAGCCCGGCTACCATCCAAAGATCCATTAAAATATTCAGGATGGACGAAAAAATCAGCAGTCCCAGCGGAATTTTGGATTCGCCGATTGAGGTGAACATGGTAGAAAGAATGTTATACATAAACAGAAACGGAAAGCCCACAAAATAGACCCGCAGATACAGTACTGCATCATCCAGTACGTCGGCAGGGGTTTGCAGTCCACTCATCATCGAGCCGGCGAAGAAAAAGCCAAAAACACCAAGGACTATACTTAGAAGCAAAAAGCTAATCAAGGAGGTTGACACGATTGTTTTCATTTTGCCATACTCCCTGGCTCCGAAATAACGGCTCACAAGCACACCGGCTCCGACACCGGCTCCCAGTGCCACACAAATGAACACATTGGTCAATGCTGCACATGCACCGACAGCTGCAAGTGCGGAAGAACTAACAAACTGGCCGACAATAATAGAGTCGGCCATATTGTATATTTGCTGAAAAAAACTTCCAAGAATCATTGGCATTGCAAAAACCGTCAACGCTTTGAGGGGCGTATCGGTTATCAAATACTCATCTTTCGACATTATCATATTCCTCCATGGTATCCCATTCACTTACCTTCTCAAATTCCGATTTGTCTTTTTCTTTCTGAAAATGGGCAATCCCGATTGGAACTGCCCATATATCTTGAAAATTATGCGATTTTTAAGGCTCTGCACCGTTTCAAGCACCATTTGGTGTAAATTTGGTGTATTTGTGTATTTTCAGAGCTTTTTCACAAATGAAGTACATCCAGTTTTGTAGGGTAAAACGGTACTTCTTAATAGAGCTTTGCACCTGCGGGGATATGGTTATCAACCATGAGGAGGTGGAGCTTTTCTTCGCCTTCTTCTTCGTGAACTGCACTGAGGAGCATACCGCAGGAGTCAATACCCATCATTGCTCTCGGCGGAAGATTTGTGATAGCGATAAGAGTCTTTCCAACCAGTTCTTCAGGCTCATAATAAGCGTGGATACCGCTTAAAATTGTGCGGTCTGTGCCTGTGCCGTCATCAAGAGTGAACTGTAAAAGCTTCTTCGACTTCTTAACCGCCTCGCAAGCCTTGACCTTTACTGCACGGAAATCTGACTTTGAAAATGTTTCAAAATCAACATATTCTTCAAACAAAGGCTCAACCTTCACCTTTGAAAAATCAATCTTTTCTTCAACAACAGCGTCCTTTGTTTTCGGAATGCCTGACGGCTTCTTGTCGGAATCCAAGCTCTTCATTGTCGGGAAGAGGAGAACATCACGGATTGCGGCTGAATCTGTGAGGAGCATACACATTCTGTCGATACCAAAGCCGATACCGCCTGTCGGAGGCATACCGATTTCAAGTGCGTTGAGGAAATCCTCATCGGTTGTGTTAGCCTCATCATCGCCCTGTGCGAGAAGTGCCTCCTGAGCCTTAAAACGCTCTCTCTGGTCAATCGGATCGTTAAGCTCTGAATATGCATTAGCCATTTCCCAACCGTTCATAAAGAACTCAAATCTCTCAACATAATCGGGATTTTCGGGTTTCTTCTTTGTAAGCGGAGAAATCTCAATCGGATGGTCCATAACGAAAGTAGGCTGAATCATATGCTCTTCTGCAAATTCTTCAAAGAAAAGGTTGAGGATGTCGCCCTTCTTGTGGCGTTCTTCAAACTCAACACCCTTTTCCTTAGCAATTGCCTTAGCCTCTTCATCAGAATGAATTTCGTTGAAATCAACGCCTGAATACTTTTTAACAGCGTCAAGCATTGTAATTCTCTCAAACGGCTTGCCAAGATCCATTTCAATGCCGTTGTATGTGATTGTTGTTGTGCCGAGAACCTCCTGTGCAACATGGCGATAGAGGTTTTCGGTAAGATCCATCATACCGTTGTAGTCGGTATATGCCTGATAAAGCTCCATAAGAGTAAACTCAGGGTTGTGACGGGTGTCAACACCCTCGTTACGGAATACTCTGCCGATTTCGTAAACCTTTTCAAGTCCGCCTACGATAAGTCTTTTGAGGTAAAGTTCAAGAGAAATTCTGAGCTTTAAATCCTCGTCAAGAGCGTTGAAGTGAGTAAGGAACGGACGAGCCGACGCACCGCCGGCATTGGCAACGAGCATAGGAGTTTCAACCTCCATAAAGCCCTGATTGTCAAGGTAGCGGCGGATACTGCCGATAATTTTTGAACGCTTTACAAAGGTATCCTTTACCTCGGGATTCATAATAAGGTCAACATAACGCTGACGGTAACGAAGGTCTGTATTTGTAAGACCGTGATACTTTTCGGGGAGGGGTTTGAGTGATTTGGAAAGGAGCTTAACCTCTTTTGCATGAACAGAAATTTCGCCCATTTGCGTTTTGAAAACAAAGCCCTTTACTTCAACGATATCGCCGATATCCCACTTTTTAAGGAAACCGTATTCTTCTTCACCGAGATCGTCAAATTTTGCAAAAATCTGGATTTTTCCCGAACGATCCCAAAGGTCCATAAACGAAACCTTGCCCTTGCCTCTTTTTGAAAGCAAACGGCCTGCAACGCATACATCTTTGTTTTCGTACTCTTCAAAATTGTTTTTAATTGTTTCCGTGAGAACATCACGGGCACTTGTTGTAATTACAAACGGATCTCTGCCTGCTTTTTTGAGGGCGTCAAGCTTTTCGTATCTGACCTTGATAACATCGCTTGTGCCGGTCTGCTGTGGCTTCTGACTCATTTCCAATCATTCCTCTCTTTTCAACATCAATAAATCTGACGGATTGCAAAAGCAGAATCCGTCAGCAAAAATTCAATAGATAAACAAATTACTTTGAGATTTCAAGAATCTTAAATGCCTTTACGCCGCCGGGAGTTTCAACCTCAACAACATCACCGACACATCTGTCCATGAGAGCCTTGCCCACAGGTGATTCGTCTGAAATTTTGCCCTGTGCGGGATTTGTTTCGTTAGAACCCGAACCAACGATTTTGTATGTCATCTGTCTGTCTGTGCCAACCATTTCGATTGTAACAACAGAAGTGAGGTGTACCTTATCGTTAGATGTTTCGGACTCATCAATAATCTGAGCAGTTTTGAGGATAGACTCGATAGTAGCGATTCTTGCCTCCATAATAGCCTGCTCGTTCTTTGCATCATCATATTCACTGTTCTCGGACAAGTCGCCGTAGGAACGGGCTACCTTGATTTTCTCTGCAATTTCTTTACGCTTGACATTTTGTAATTCTGCAAGTTCCTCTTCAAGATTTTTAAGACCTTCCGCAGTAAGCATTGTTGGTTTAGCTGCCATTTTATATCGTTCCTTTCAGTTAATACCGCACCTGCACAAGCGTGCATACGGTATAAAATTCTTTCATATCAGCAAAAAACTGCATATAGATTTATTATAATTTTTTTCACACCGATTGTCAAGCAAAACGGGCAAGATAACTGCAAAGAGATTTCACTGTCTGCGCCTCTGTATCATTACGGCACAAATCGGGAACAATTGAACCGAGTTCGTACTGTGAACCGAGCGTGTAGAGTGCTGAGCAGAAGTATTCCTCCGACAATCCCTCAGGCCGCAAAAGTGCGAATCCGTTCGGCATTTTAAAGCAATAGCGAAAATACACAAATCCCTTTATATTATCCTTAGGTCTGCCGTTTGTGAGGATAACCGCATCATTTCTTACAGGCAGATTTTCTTCAATTTCAAACGGTGCAATGACAAGGTCACAATTTGAAAGCTGTTCACGGTGGTGAGTAACAACGGCACACGCACCTGTTTCTTCGGCAATGGTATTCAGCTCATCATAGAACACATCTTCGTTGTCTGTGATAATACAGGCATTGCCCGTATATTTCAACACAAATGAAACAAGGTCGGTGCATTGAGCGTCGGGATCATAAATTCCGACCGTCAGCCTTTCGGGAGTATCAAATTTGCTGAGGGCAAAAAGTGCCATATTAGTACAAAGTCTTGCCGAAAAAAGCGGCGAGTAAAAACGCTTGTAACCGCTGTCATTTGGGAAAGTCATTTCTTCGCAACACAAAAGTCTTGTGCGCTGATTGCCGATTGCCCTGTCAATTTTATTGAGATTGACCTTTTGTCTGCGACAGATGTATGTAAGCTGTTTTACGCTTACGCCCCTTGCCCTTTTGATTTCAACGCACACCTTGTCCCCTCTCAGCCTGTTAAAAAATCCCATTATTTTCCCGCACTTTTCGGGAAACACAACATTCAATGAAGTAATCAAAACAAAAACCTCCGCATATTTACTTATTTAAGTATATGCGAAGGCTTTTAAATTAATTATCAAATTGTGTATGTACAGATTAATATTCTGACATCGGGTTGTATCTTACACCGTTAAGACGGCATTCGTAATGAAGGTGAGGTCCTGTTGAGTTACCTGTTGAACCGACATAGCCGATAACCTGTCCTCTTGAAACGGTCTGACCTGTACTTACTGTAAGACTTGTAAGGTGACCGTAAACTGTCATCTTACCGCCCGCGTGGCTGATCATTACATAGTTACCGTAACCGCCGCCGCAGCCACAGCTGTAGCTCTTGCCCCAGTTGTGTGTACAACTGCTGTTGCTTGCGATAACAGTACCGTCGGCAGCCGCAACAACGGGAGTTCCCATAATGCCTGCGCCGGCAATATCAATTCCGCCGTGGTTATAAACCTCTCTGTCCTCATACCACTCCGAGGAAAGATATGTAAAGCCCGGTGTCGGCCATGCAAAGCCCGAACCCGACGGAACAATTACAGATGATGAATCTGAGCTTGATGAACCCGAACTGCTTGAGCCGCTTGATGAACTGCTTGAAGAGCTGCTTGATGAACTGCTTGAGCTCTGTGAAGCCTGAGCAGCGTGTTCCGCAGCAGCCTTTTGAGCGGCATAGTACTGGCTGATTTTAGCTTCAATCTCATCACTCTGCAAAGCCGCACTTTCCAAGGAATTCTGCGCCTCGGAATTTGATGCGTAAAGATTTTTAAGAATCTCGTCATTATCGGAAATGAGTTTATTAAACTCGTCCTGATCCGACTTCAATGACGCCTGCTGAGTTTCAAGGTCTTTCTTGTCGGCCTCAAGGGATTTCTTCTTGGTGCTGAGCTCGTCCAGCTTTGTCTGGATTTCGCTGATAAGCTCCTTGTCGCTGTTTGCAAGGCTCTTTACAAGCTCCATCTTATCAATAAGGTCAGAAAAATCCTTTGCACCGAAAATGATTTCAAGGTCGGTTGCATTGCCTGACATATAGAGAATTCTGAGTCTGTTTGCAAGTGCGTCAAACTGATCCTCAACTTCCGAAAGTCCCTTGTCATAAGCGTCCTGCTTTTCCTTAATATCATCGTTAAGGCTTGAAATTTTCTCACGGGTTACTGCAATTTTTTCATCAAGAACCTGAACCTTGCTTACAAGGGCGCTCTTGTATTCTTCCTTTTCTGCGATGTCAGACTTTGTATCATCAAGAATCTTCTGATACTTCTGATTTTCCTGTTCAAGCTGCTGAAGCTGTTGTTCAAGGTCTGAGATGCTGTCCTCAGCAGAAACAGTAGTCGGTATTGCCATTGGAATTGAAATCATGCATACGCAGAGCATTGCACATAAAATTCTTTTTAATTTGTTCATTGTAATCTCCTCCTTTAAGATTTCTGTCGGGATTACCAACCGAGTATTTCGTTACCTTCCATTTTAAGGTATTTTCTGATTGAAATAAAGCTGCCAAAGAAGCCGATAACAATACCTGCAATTGCAAACAAGCCGCCTGTAATCCAGATGACATTGTTAATCGGAATGAAATCAATCGGAACAATCTGATAAACAAGAGCCTGTGCAGTCTCATAGAGGATTGCAATTGCGCCTGTTGAAACAATTGCGGAAATAAGTCCGATTATCATACCTTCAATAAGAAACGGCCATCGTACAAACGAGTTCGTTGCACCAACCGATTTCATAATGCTGATTTCAAATCTTCTTGAATACATTGTCGCACGAATTGTGTTGGCAATGATGAAGATTGAAATTATTGTCAGCGCACAAACAACCGCAATACAAATCATATTGACAAGATTGCTGATGTCCGTAAGCTTCTTTGCAAGCTCACGGTGGTTGCTTATGCTGTCAACACCGTCAATTTTTTTTAATCTGAGCAACAGTATCGTCATACTTCGACAAGTCCTTCATAACTACAATGAAAGAATCGGGGAGTTTGTTTCTGCCCTGCATCTCGGCAAAAAGATCATCACCGAGAGTAGATTTATACTGCTTTATCGCATCTTCCTTTGAAAGAAAGGTTGCCGACTCAACATTGTCAAGCTTTTCAATTGCTTTTCCTACATAAACAGCCTCAAGCTGTGAATATCCGTCTTTAATGTATACAGAGGTTTCATTTGACTTGCCGACAGATTCAACAACCTTGTCAACATTCAATGAAAAAAGTGCCGCCGCACCTGTGAGAACAAGACAGCTTATAAGTACGCAGACAGAAGCGATACTCATAATACGGTTGTTCCACACATTTTTGAAACCTTCTTTTGCCAAATAACCAAATCCGGTCATATCAAAAATCCTTTCAAAATCCTATTTGCGCAAACGCATTATTCCGGAACAACCACTGCATTATCGGGATAATCCGGTGTATTTTCTTCTTCACCGCTGTCATCACCGTAATCGTCAGTATAGTCATCTTTAACAAGCAAATCCTTGGTGTCGCTCTTAATTTTTCCGTGGTCAAGAACAACAACTCGTCTGTCAAACTCACGAACAAGGTCATGTTCATGCGTTACAACAATAACGGTTGTGCCTGTTGCGTTAATTTCATTGAGAAGCTCAATGATTTCGTGTGACATCTCGGGGTCAACATTACCTGTCGGCTCATCGGCAATAATAATTTCGGGGTTATTCACAAGGGCTCTTGCAAGGCTTACACGCTGTTGCTCACCGCCCGAGAGTTCACTCGGTCTGTTTTTCATCTTATCTTTAAGACCGACAAGCTCAAGCACATACGGAACACGCTTTTTAATTACTGCCGAAGGTTTTCCGACAGCACGCATCGCAAACGCAACATTGTCGAAAACATTCATCTTGTCAATAAGTCTGAAATCCTGAAAAACAATGCCCATATGACGGCGTATATAAGGAACCTTGCTCCTTCTCAGCTTTGTAACATCAGTGTCGTTGATAACGATTTTGCCCGATGTCGGAGTCTCCTCATGCATAATGAGTTTAAGAAATGTACTCTTGCCTGCGCCCGATGCACCGACAATAAATACAAACTCGCCCTTATCAATACTCAGCGTAATACCGTAGAGAGCATGAGTGCCATTAGGGTATGTTTTAGACACATTTATAAAATCAATCATAAAGTCACCTTTGTTTTGTAGTTATTGTACAAATACTCATAAAAAGTCAAAACGCCCAGAGCACAGCGAACGCACTATGCTCGGGCACACTTTAACCAAATCAGTATTTTGTAGGACTTGCGTTGAGGTATTTCTTAACCATAAGAGCTACCTTGAACACGATTGCATCCTCAAACTCACGGAGGTCAAGACCTGTGAGCTTTTTAATTTTTTCAAGTCTGTACACAAGAGTGTTTCTGTGTACAAAAAGCTTTCTTGATGTTTCGGAAACATTGAGGTTGTTTTCAAAGAAACGCTGGATTGTAAAGAGAGTTTCCTGATCAAGGCTCTCAATTGAACCACGCTTGAAAACTTCTTTGAGGAACATTTCACACAATGTTGTGGGAAGCTGATAGATAAGACGGGCAATGCCGAGGTTATCATAGCTTACGATTGTACGGTCTGTGTCAAATACCTTTGCAACCTCAAGAGCCGACTGAGCCTCCTTAAAGCTTCTTGCAAGATCCTTGATGCCTGTAACCGTTGTGCCGATGCCGACAACACAGTGTGTGTAGAACTCGCTCGAAAGTGTGTCTGAAATCGAGCTTGCAAGCTTTTCAAGGTCACGGCTCTCTGTGTCGGGTTTAATTTCCTTAACAAGTGCAATTTCAACCTCGTTAATGTTTATAACAAAGTCCTTTGACTTGTCCGGGAAAAGATTCTGAACTATATCATAAGCGGAAACATCTGTTTTTGAAACAATTTTAATAAGCAGACACACACGGGAAACCTCGCTGTTAAAGTGAAGCTCTCTTGCTTTAAGGTAAATGTCACCCGGAAGAATGTTGTCAAGAATAACATTCTTAATAAAGTTTGAACGATCATACTTTTCGTCATAATACTGCTTGATGCTTGCAAAAGAAACCGACAAAAGCTGAGCATACTTCTGAGCATACTCATCGGTACCCTGAACAAATACTGCATAATCATACTTTGCATTGCTGCCGAAAGATCTGTATGTATAGCCGTTCACAACAAACGGTGCTGTCGAGCTGAGTGTTTCGGAATTAACGCTCTCGTTTACCTCGCCGATTTTTCCAAGCTCGGAGCAGGCAATAACAACCGAAGTCTCGTCAATTACGCCAATCGTTCTGTCGATTGCGTCTTTCATCTGGTGTACAATACCTTGAAATAATCTGTTTGACATAAATTTTTACCTCGTTTTCTCCGCAGTTATATATTGTGATTGTAAAAGAGTTCAATAAAATACAATCTGTCTCATATACATATTACACAAAAACGAGAAAAAATCAACCTCTATTTACAATTTTTCTTGAATTTTTTTAGAGAATTTGCATAATCAGCAACAAGTTACAGTTTTGAAAGCAAAATTAAACAATTGTTACAAAATCTTATTTGTTCTTTAATATATCACAACATTGTGTTGTTTTTGTGACAAAATACGAAAAATATCTATTCATCACGGTTAATCAATTATAAAATTTAAACGCAAATGGGTTTTGAAAGTTATTGCGCTTACGGCAACAATCGTTTTCCTTCTGCAAACGCAAAGACGGCGGAGCATAATGCTCCGCCGTAAAAACCAAATTAAATTATAATCAGTTTGTGATTGTTTTCTCAGTATCCTTATCAAAGATGTGAATCTTGCTGAGGTCGAAAGCAATCTCAATGTCGTCACCCGGATTAGCTGTTGAAGTAGGTTCAACACGAGCTGTGATAGGTGTACCGTTGATATTTACATAGAGATAAATTTCAGCGCCCATAAGCTCGGTAACATCAACATTGGCTTTGAGAAGACACTCAGCCTTAGCAATTTCTTCAGGCTCATCGTGAACATGCTCAGGACGGATGCCCAAAACAACTTCCTTGCCAACATAGTTGTCGAGGTCAGCATTGACCTTTGACTCCGGAACAGGAACGTGATACTTGTCAAAATCAAGAGTATACTTGCCGCCGTTCTTAGAGAGAACAGCGTTGATGAAGTTCATCTGAGGTGAACCGATAAATCCGGCAACAAACATATTGCAAGGCATATCATAAAGATGCTGAGGAGTATCAACCTGCTGAATGAAACCGTCTTTCATAACAACAATTCTTGTACCCATTGTCATAGCCTCTGTCTGGTCATGGGTTACATAGATAAATGTTGTGCCGAGACGCTGATAAATTTTTGAAATCTCTGTTCTCATCTGAGCACGGAGCTTAGCATCAAGGTTTGAAAGCGGTTCGTCAAGAAGGAATACCTTCGGGTTACGAACGATAGCACGACCGAGAGCAACACGCTGTCTCTGACCGCCTGAAAGAGCCTTTGGCTTTCTGTCAAGATACTGCTCGATACCAAGGATTCTTGCAGCCTCTTCAACTCTTCTCTTGATCTCTTCCTTAGAGAACTTACGGAGCTTAAGACCGAATGCCATATTATCATATACAGTCATATGAGGATAAAGAGCATAGTTCTGGAATACCATTGCGATATCTCTGTCCTTAGGAGCAACATCGTTTGCGAGTGTATCGCCGATGTAAAGCTCACCCTTTGAAATATCCTCAAGACCTGCAATCATTCTGAGAGTTGTTGATTTACCGCAACCTGAAGGACCAACGAGAATGATGAATTCTTGTCGGCAATTTCAAGGTTGAAGTCTGTAACAGCAGTTACACCGCCGTCATAAATCTTGTAAACATGTCTTAATGAAACATTTGCCATTGTGTATAAACCTCCAATTAGTCGATAACGATAAAGTCCTTAGCTTTATTACATACAATAATATACCACTTTTCGCACAATTTGACCATACCGAAATTGACCAAAGATATATGCATTATTTTATTTAAAACCGACACAGGATAAAATTCAGATGCATTTTTTAGTGTATATTGCCGATAAAAACCGACTTTTTATCTAAATCCGTTAACAATTTGCACTCGCCTATGTGCAAATTGCTATCAAGATACAAACCGCCTATTGAAATTCGTTGAAGATGCACAACTTTTAATCCACAACACAAAAACATTTTTTTAACCTGATGATATTTACCCTCACAAATTGTGACAATTCCTGTTTTTTTATCATTTTCGTCACATTCAAGCACGGCACTGCGACACTTCGTACCGTCAGAGAACTCAATTCCGTCAGAAAAAGCCTTTACGGTATCTTCTGTGATTTCTCCGTCAAGCTTTGCAACATACTTCTTGTCCACATGCTTTTTAGGCGAGGTAATGCTGTGCGCAAAGTCACCGTCATCTGTAATAAGAAGCAGTCCCTCCGTATCACGGTCAAGTCTGCCGACGGGAAAAAGTCCCTTTCGTTTCATATCTTCGGGGATAATGTCAATAACAGTCTTAAACTGCCTGTCCTCGGTTGCCGACACAACTCCCGCAGGCTTGTTCATCATTATATATATGTATTTGCTGTAATTCAAAGCCTGTCCGTCCACAACAATTTCATCCTTGCCGGGGTCAACCTTAGTATCAGGCTTTTTACAGATTTTTCCGTTCACAAGAACCGCACCGCTTTTTATGAGCTTTTGAACCTCTTTTCTGCCGTCGGCTCTTTGTGACGAAATAATTTTATCGAGTCTTTCCATCTTAATCAACAAGCGGCAGATTTTTACTGCCGTATTCTCCGTTTGTAATGTGTCCGCCGATTACCCTGTTTTTGTAAACAAGCAAAACGGCATTGTTATCCTTTGGCTTTTCCAGGGGAACTGTAATCTCCGTAACCTCTTTGCCTTTAAATTTTCCGAGGTCAAGTCCGATTTTCTTCTGTAGTTCGTTGTATTCCTTATAATATTTATTAAAATCCGACGGAATTACAACCGACCTTTTCTCAGGCTTTGCGTCGGCGGTTTCAACTCCGAACTGTTCAAGGAATTTTTTCTCCTCACCGTCATTAAGCACAAGAGAATACTCCCCTGTTTTATCACTTACGGCTGTATCGGGCAACCGTGAATTTATTGCAACCGTGACGGCTGTACATATTATTGCCGCTGTTACGGACAGCACCGCCGCCAAAATTACCGTTTTCTTAGCCTTAATTTTTAAATTAAAAACGAACATTTTAAATCCTCCGCACATTTTATTCTCTGATAAAATGTATGCGAAAAATCTTCGGATAATTCCGTTTGTCCGATTTCAAATTATTTACTTTGTAAGAACATCCAAGAGTTCAGCCGTGGTTTTCACAAACACCCTGCCGCCCTCTTTTTTCATGCTTTCAAGGTCGCCGTAGCCGTATTCAACACCGACAAAATCGACACCGCAAAGTCTTGCTCCCTTTGTGTCAAACCAAGTATCACCTATCATGACAATATTCTCTCTGTCATTTTCAAGGCTGCCGCCAAGTCTTTCAACAGCATACGGAATAAGGTCTTTTTTATCTTTTCGACTGCCGTCAAGTGTTGAACCGCAGATTGCGTCAAACATATCATGCACACCGAGAAGGTCTGTAATTTCTTCGGCAAACTTTTCATACTTTGACGAACACACGGCAAGCTTTGCACCGCTGTTTTTAAGCTCTGCAAGAACCCTGTCAATGCCGTCATAAAGCTTGTTCACAAGCTTGCCCTTGGTGTTGTAGTATTCACGATAAATTTCAACGCCTCTTGCCGATTCTTCCTCATTGAAACGGCAGATATTGCGGAATGTATCGAGCAACGGCGGTCCGATGTACAATGTGTAATCGTCAAGATTCGGCAACGGCTTGCCCATACTTTTAATTGCGTTTTCAAGTGACTCTCTTATGCCCAATGCGCTCTCGCTGATTGTGCCGTCAAGGTCAAACAGATAATATTTGTACTTATTCATCAAACTTGCTGTCCGCCTTCATCTGAAATTTTTCTGATTTTACGCTTACTCTTGTGTGAGTGCCTCTTGCGATTTCACCCTTTTTATCTTCGGCAAAAACTTCAAAATTAAACATTCTGCCGTCAACGCTTTTGAGAACGGCTGTTGCCGTAACCTCAGCACCGAGAGGAGTGGGGCTTGTGTGTTCAATTGAAATCATTGTACCTACTGTTGTAAGCTCATCGTTGTCAAGAACCTTGTCTGCAAGAGCTGCGGCGGCATTTTCCATAAGAGCCACAACGCACGGAGTTGCAAGCACACAAAGACTGCCGCTGCCCATTGAAACGGCAAGATTTTCTTCTTCCACCTTAATTGTTACAGAATATGTATTTATTTCGCTCATAAAAATTTCCTTTCTTATTGTTTAAAGCAATTTTATGTGATATACTTAACAAAGTGTGCATTACTCGTCTGTTAATTGACAGAGTAAGTATTCATACGATATAATAATACAATATTCAGTGAAAATAGGCAAGCATTGCCCGAATATTATTTGAGGTGAAAATAAATGAAACTCGGAATCGTCGGACTTCCAAATGTCGGCAAAAGTACACTTTTTAACGCAATTACAGATGCAGGTGCTCAAAGTGCAAACTATCCTTTCTGCACAATTGAGCCGAATATCGGCGTTGTTGCAGTTCCGGACAAAAGACTTGATAAACTTGCGGAAATGTATGATCCTGACAAATATACTCCTGCATCAATTGAATTTGTAGATATTGCAGGTCTTGTAAAGGGTGCATCAAAGGGCGAGGGACTCGGCAACAAGTTCCTTTCAAACATCCGTGAATGTGACGCTATCGTTCATGTTGTCCGTTGCTTTGAAAACGATGACATTATCCATGTTGAAGGCAACATCAATCCTGCCCGTGACATTGAAACAATTAATCTTGAGCTTATTCTCTCCGATGTTGAAATGCTCGAACGCAGAATTGACAAGACAAAGAAAATGCTCAAGGGCGATAAAAAGTATCAGAAAGACATCGACCTTTTTGAAAGAGTTCTTGCCGCACTCAACGAGGGCAAGCCTGCAAGAAGTGTTGAATGTGACGATGACGAAAAAGCAATTCTTTCAGAGGTTGCGCTTCTCACAAACAAGCCTGTTATCTATGCCGCAAATATGAGTGACGAGGATTTCTCAAACGGCATCGACTCAAACGAGGGCTACAAGGCTGTTCAAAAGATTGCCGCCGAGGAACACGCCGGCGTTCTTCCAATCTGTGCTCAGATTGAGGAAGAAATCGTTGAAATGGACAAGGAAGAAAAGGAAATGTTCCTTGCCGATATGGGACTTGAGGAAAGCGGTCTTGACAGACTTATCAAGGAATGCTATGCACTTCTCGGACTTATCTCCTACCTTACAGCCGGCAAACAGGAGGTTCGTGCATGGACAATCAAAAAAGGAACAAAAGCACCTCAGGCAGCGGGCAAAATTCACTCGGATTTTGAGCGTGGATTTATCAGAGCCGAGGTTATCGCATATGACGACCTTATCGCCTGCGGAAGTATGACAGCCGCAAAAGAAAAAGGTCTTGTCCGCAGTGAAGGCAAGGACTATGTTATGAAAGACGGCGATGTCGTTCTTTTCAGATTCAATGTTTAATTAAATCATTACAATTGATGACGGTTACGAATATTTTCGCAGCCGTCATTTTTTGATGTCACACATTTCTCCTTTTGCAATAATATGTAGTGTAAACGAAAGGAGGTAAGCGTATGTGTAACTTTGGTAACGGCAACGGTTGCTGCTCATGGATTATTCTTCTTATCATCGTTCTCTGCTGTTGCGGCGGAAACAACGGCGGCTGTGGTTGTGACAACAACAGCTGTGGCTGCGGCTGCTGATAAAGCACGCTGACTAAAGCCCCATTCGGCTTATTGCTGAGGATGTTTTAATATAAAAAGGGCGGCTGCCGTTTTTTACGATATCCGCCCTTCGCTTTTTATTCTTGAACGGTACATACAAAAAACGGTCGGCTTGAACAAACCGACCGTTAATATTTTGCAATTATTAAATTAATTCAGAAATTATTTGTCCTCTTTAACAACATCTCTAACAACCTTTGCAATGTGAGGCTGTGTAAGACCGAACTTGTCAAGAAGTTCAAGAGCAGGACCGCTGTAACCGAAACGATCGTTCACACCGATCTTTGTAACCTTAACAGGACACTCTGCACTTACAACATCACAAACAGCGTCACCGAGACCGCCGATAACATTGTGTTCCTCAACGGTGATGATTCTGCCTGTTTCCTTTGCAGCCTTAATGATGATATCTCTGTCGATAGGCTTTATTGTGTGAATATTGATAAGACGAGCGTTGATGCCCTCAGCCTCAAGTTCCTTAACAGCCTTTAAAGCCTCGTTTACAACAAGTCCTGTTGCAATAACAGCCACATCGTTGCCCTCATGGAGAGTAATACCCTTGCCGAGCTCAAATGTATAGGTATCGGGATCATTAAAACTGTCAACAGCAAGTCTGCCGAGACGGATATAAACAGGACCGTTGTACTCAATTGCAGCCTTTGTAGCGGCCATCATTTCGTAGTGATCGGCAGGGTTAAGGACAACCATACCCGGAATTGTACGCATAATACCGATATCTTCAAGACACTGATGAGTAGCACCGTCTTCACCTGTTGAAATACCTGCGTGGCTGCCGGCAATTTTAACATTAAGATGAGGGTAAGCAACCGAGTTACGAATCTGCTCAAATGCTCTGCCTGTTGCAAACATTGCAAATGATGCGGCAACCGGAATTTTGCCTGCCGCTGCCATACCTGCCGCAACGCCTACCATATTGCCCTCGGCAATACCGCAGTCAAAAAATCTTTCGGGAAACTCTTTTTTAAAAATTCCTGTCTTTGTAGCAGCTGCGAGGTCTGCATCAAAAACAATAATGTCCTTATTTGTCTTTGCAAGCTCACAAAGAGCCATGCCAAAGCTTTCTCTTGTAGCCTTTTTAATTACCTGTGCCATCAGCAGTTGCCCTCCAATCTGTCAATTTCAGCCTGAAGCTCGGCAGTAGCCTGTTCATACTGTTCCTTGTTGGGAGCAGTGCCGTGCCAGCCAACCTGATTTTCCATAAATGAAACGCCCTTGCCCTTGATTGTCTTGGCAAGAATTGCGGTAGGCTTGCCCTTTACTGTCTTAGCCTTTTCGAGAGCCGATTCAATCTGATTGAAGTCGTGACCGTCAATTTTGATTACTTCAAAGCCAAAGCTTTCAAACTTTTTATCAAGAGGCTCAATGCCTGCAACCTCTTCAACAGTACCGTCAATCTGAAGTCCGTTCTGGTCAACAATTACAACGAGATTGTCAAGCTTGTTGTGAGCGGCAAACATTGCAGCCTCCCAAACCTGACCTTCTTCAACTTCACCGTCACCGAGAACTGTATATGTGCGATAGCTCTTGTTATCAAGCTTAGCCGCAAGTGCCATACCGCAGGCAGCCGAAATACCCTGACCGAGTGAGCCTGTACTCATATCAATACCCGGAGTACCCTTCATATCGGGATGTCCCTGAAGCATAGCGCCTACATGACGGAGCTTTGTAAGCTCGTCCCATTCAAAAAAGCCCTTGAGCGCAAGTGTTGCATAAAGAGCCGGACAGCAGTGACCTTTTGAAAGAACAAAACGATCTCTCTCCTGCATATCGGGATTTTTAGGATCAACATTCATTTCCTTAAAGTAGAGATATGTGAAAATATCTGCTGCCGAAAGCGATCCGCCGGGATGACCTGATTTGGCGTGGTAAGTGCCGAGAATTGCGCCCATTCTTGACCTTGCGGCAAGAATTTGGAGCTGCTTGATTTCTGAACTGTCCATTTAATAAACCATTCCTTTCAGAATTTTGCGTAATACATGACCGTGTTATACACACCTATTTTAATTATACACAATCCAACGCAAATTTCAACAATTTTTTCGGATTTTCCAAAAATCGGATAAATTCCTTAAATTCACCCTTGAAGAAATAATTTTTTATGATATAATAAGCAAAGTAAAGTACGATTAAATCTAAACTTTTGTAAAAGCTTATTTATAAAAACCGTTTGGAGGGAACAGCAATGCTGCTTGCGGCCGATGTCGGAAACACCAATGTCAAGCTCGGTATTTTTGACGGAGATAATTTAAAATTCAAACTCCGTTTTTCAACCGATGAAAACAAAACAAGCGACGAGCTTGCCGTTGAACTTTACACTTTTTTGCAGATTTACAACATCGACGCAAAAAACATTGACGGCGCTATTATAAGCTCTGTTGTTCCGAAATTTACATATAATCTCAGACGTGCGATTATGACCGTTACAGACAGAAAAAGTCTGCTCATCGGTCCGGGACTCAAGACAGGTCTTGACATCAAGATAGAACATCCCGAAACCTTGGGTGCAGATATCGTTGCCGGTTGTGTGGGAGCGTGTGAAAAATACGGCGGTCCTCTCATTATGATTTTTATGGGAACTGCAACCGCAATTGTCTATGTTGACGCAAGCAACGCGTATCACGGCGGTGCAATTGCCCCCGGTATGGGAATTTCGCTTGACGCACTCACAAATCACGGCGCATTGCTGTCATCGGTTGATATGAAAGCTCCAAAGAAGGTAATTTCATCAAACACATCCGACTGCATTCGTTCGGGAATTATGTTTGGAACAGCCTGTATGCTTGACGGAATGGTTGATATGTTTACCGAGGAATGCAAGACAGAATGCAAGGTTATTGCAACAGGCGGTCTTGCTCCGCTTGCAATCAAAAACTGCCGTCACGATATTATCTTTGATGAGAATATTATTCTTGACGGACTCAAAATTATTTACGAGAGAAATAAAAATAAAGACAATTTAATATACAACTTGTTTTTGAATTATTAATTTGATGCAACGGGGTTCTCCCCTTGTAAATATTATTTGCGTTTCACCTGCGGAAAATGAGCAGGGAAACAGCAGGAGGAATTTTTATGAATAAGACAGGAAACTTTTCAAAGGTGCAAAGAATGGTTATTCTTGCAGTGCTTATCGCATTGACGCTTGTAATGGCGCTCACACCGCTCGGATATCTGAAGATCGGTGCGCTTTCCATTTCATTCCTTTGCATTCCGATTGCAATCGGTGCAACCGTTCTCGGTCCTACAGCAGGATTGATTCTCGGCACACTCTTTGGTATCACAAGCTTTGTACAATGCTTTGGTATGGACGCATTCGGCACGGCAATGCTTTCAATCAACTGGTTTTACACCTTTATAATTTGTGTTGTTGCACGAGCTCTTATGGGTTGGTTCACAGGACTTATCGCAAAAGGTCTGGGCAAGGTGTTTGAAGGTAAAACTGTAGGCAAGTTCAATCTTAACGACCTTATTGCTACTATACTCTGCCCTGTTATGAACACAGCCTTCTTCCTTGGCTTTATGGCAATCCTTTTCGGCAGTATCGAAGTTATGGGACTTAATGTAATCACAGCTGTGGTTATCCCTGCTCTTTCAATCAACTGCATTCTTGAAATCATTGCTTGCTTTGTTGTCGGTTCGGCAGTAAGCATTGCAGTCAAGAAAATTGTTGCGGCAAACAAAAGTAAATAATTAACATTCAAAAACGGGCGATTTTGTTTAGAATCGTCCGTAATTTTTTCATTAAATTTTAAAATCGGTGATGTTATGCAAAAGAAAATTATTGAACTTTTAACAAAAACAGACGGCTATGTTTCGGGCAGTGAAATTTCCGAACAGCTTGGTGTGTCAAGACAGGCAGTGTGGAAAGCAATCAACGGACTTAAAGAGCAGGGTTACACAATTGACTCTGTAACAAACCGTGGATACCGACTTGTTGCCTATCCCCCACACCTCAACGAGCCTGCAATCGAAAAATACCTGAAAACCTCCGTAATCGGTAAAAACCTCATCGTCCTTGACGAGGTTGGTTCAACAAACGATTACCTCAAAAAGCTGGGTGCAGACGGTTGCGAAAACGGCACGGTTGCCGTTGCCAGAGAACAAACTCAGGGCAAGGGCAGACTCGGAAGAGTTTGGAAAGCAAAAAAAGATGACAGCATCACCTTTTCGTTTTTGTTAAGACCAAAGATTGCCCCGTCAGAGGTATCGTCAATCACCCCTCTTGCAGGTCTTGCGGTCTGCAAGGCAATCAGAGAATTCACGGGACTTGACTGCCGTATAAAATGGCCGAACGATATCATCATCGGCAAGAAAAAGCTTGTCGGTATTTTAACCGAAATGAGTGCCGAATTTGACGCCGTAGAATATGTAATTACAGGCATCGGAATCAATGCCGATACTCAGGATTTCCCCGATGACATAAAGGAAAAGGCAACTTCAATTTATCTTGCAACAGGCGGTCATTTTGACAAGAACAAATTTTTTGCCTGTGTGCTTAACCACATTGAAGAGGAATTCATCAAAAACGATTTAAAGCTTTCCCCTGTCGCATTAAAGGAATACACAAGCCTTTGCGCAACAGTCGGCAGAGATATAACATTCACCAAAGACGGAAAGTCCGTCACCGCAAAAGCTGTGGGAGTAAACCCTGACGGCGAGCTTATTGCAGAGCTTCCCGACAAAACCACCAAACTTATCAATTCAGGCGAAGTCACCGTACAAGGCATTTACTAACGGCGTGTCGCCGTCCCCCGTTCGTGCAGACAGTTTTACAAATACAAAGCTATAAATGCCCGAGCGCAACATTCCCGATTACGGTAAGTCATCTATTATCTGCGTGTCGCCGTCCCAAAAAATATACTAAAAAGCAGAGAACATCAACATAGATATTCTCTGCTTTTGTTATTTATTTAATTTCTCAATTCTTGATTTTGCATAAGCAAATTTAATTGAAGATTCCAATATGTATTTGGCTAAATCAGGTGATTTTGACTTACAAATTCTGTGAATTATTCTCGCATATGCTTTATTGAATTCAGCTTCCGAATAGTTCATAATCAAACACCCGACATTACAGAATCTGAAATGTGTTTAATTATTGAATCAAATTCCTTTATATTTTTTAGTAATAACTCATATCGTTCAATACTGTCGCAGAGTAAAATTTTAGTGTTATAATCACACAAATCGTCATAAATATTTTTTATGCAATCCAAAGCCGATTCCGAATCAAGATAATCTTCATACTTTGCCATAACAGAATTTGCGTATTCATACAAAGCTTCACATTTAGCCGTTACAAGATAATCTACTTTTTTCATAAATAACTCCTTTCACTCTACTTTAAATAATAACCCGTTTACATTATTATATGTTAAAAACAGCAGAAATGCAAGTTTAACAGTCACCGATAACCGATATAATTTGACACCGCACAAACAACAAGGACATCCGAAAACGGATGTCCTAGTTTTATATAAATATTCGGTTATAAATTACTTGAAGTATTTTACACCGCTTTCAAAAATCTGCTGGTCTTTTGCGAACGGAACATTTTTATAAAGGTTTTCGCCCTTTCTCTCGCTGTGTCCCATTTTACCGAGAACTCTGCCGTCAGGTGATGTGATACCCTCGATTGCACAAACAGAACCGTTGAGGTTGAACTCAATGTCACTGCTTGGGTTGCCGGCAAGGTCAACATACTGTGTTGCAATCTGACCGTTCTTTGCAAGTTCTTTTACAGTTTCAACATCAGCCATAAATCTGCCCTCACCGTGTGACACGGGAACAGCAAACACATCGCCTGCGTTGACATTTGCAAACCACGGTGACTTAACGGAAGTAACTCTTGTATAAGCCATATGTGAAATATGTCTGCCGATTGTGTTGAACGTGAGCGTCGGGTCATTTGCTTTAAGCTCTCTGATTTCGCCGTAAGGAACAAGTCCGAGCTTGATAAGAGCCTGGAATCCGTTACAGATACCGAGCATAAGACCGTCACGATTCTTGAGAAGGTTGTTAACCTGCTCTGCAATTCTCGGGTTGCGGAATGTTGTTGCAATGAACTTACCTGAACCGTCAGGCTCGTCACCGCCTGAGAAACCGCCCGGAAGCATAATCATCTGTGACTTTGCAATGAGCTTTTCCATTTCGTCAATTGTTTCCTCGATATCGTTTGAAGAAAGGTTCTTGACGATGAGCATTTCAACATTTGCACCTGCTTTTTCAAATGCTCTTGCCGTATCAACCTCGCAGTTTGTACCCGGGAATACAGGGATAAATACAGTAGGCTTTGCAGTCTTGATTGCAGGTGAAGATGTATTTCTCTCGCTGTAAAGCGGAACATCAACTTCGATTTCAGGCACTTCAGCCTTTGTCGGGAATACCTTTTCAAGCGGAGCAGTCCACTTTTCGAGGAGTGCGGAAAGTTCGATTTCCTTACCGTTTACCGTAATCTTTGCATCGTTCGTAACAGTACCGAGGTCATAGTGAAGAACATCGTTTGAAAGCTCTGCACCGTCTGCAAGTTCGATAACAAGCGAACCCGAAAGCGGAGCAAAAAGCTCGTCATTTGTGAGTTCGTTTGCAAACTTAAAGCCAAAGCCGTTACCGAAGCAAGCCTTACATACGCTTGCGGCAGTACCGCCCTCTTTAACAACCGATGCAGAAAGCACCTTGCCGTCCTCGCAGAGAGCATAAACAGCGTTGTACATTTCGATAAGCTTATCCCATACAGGCATAAGTGTTTCTTTATTTTCGGGAACGGGAACAAAGATAACCTTTGAACCTGCGTTCTTGAATTCTGTTGAAATTGTCTTTGATGCCTTTGTCATTGCAACGGCGAAACTTACGAGTGTAGGCGGAACATCAATATCCTCAAATGTACCCGACATACTGTCCTTACCGCCGATTGACGGAAGTCCGAGCTTGAGTTGAGCCTGCATAGCACCGAGGAGTGCTGCGGCAGGTTTGCCCCAACGGGAAGGAACATCTTTAAGTCTTTCAAAATATTCCTGGAATGTAAGTCTTGCTGTCATCGGGTTTGCGCCGATTGCAAGCAGCTTTGAAAGCGACTCAACAACTGCATAAGCCGAGCCGTGGAACGGACTCCAGCGTGAAACGCCGGGAATATAGCCGTAACTCATTGCTGTTGCATCGTCTGTTTCGCCCTTCTCAAGCGGAATCTTTGCAGCCATAGCCTCCTGAGGAGTGAGCTGATTCTTACCGCCGAACGGCATAATTACCGTAGCCGCACCGATTGATGCGTCAAATCTTTCTGCAAGACCGATCTGTGAGCAAACTTCAAGTCTTGACATATTTTCAAGGAATGCCTCGTCAGCAGGCATATCTTTAAGCTTTGCGGGAGCAACCTTACGGTAGCAGCCTTCCCACTTCGGAGCCTCGATATAAGCCTTGGCAACCTGAGTAACACCGTTTGTGTTGAGGAACTCACGGCTGAGGTCAACGATTGTGTCACCTCTCCAGTTCATTGTAAGACGAGGACTTTCGGTTACAACCGCAACGGCTGTAGCCTCAAGGTTTTCTTTTGATGCAAGTGAAATAAACTTGTCAACATCTTTTTTATCGAGAACAACAGCCATTCTTTCCTGACTTTCGGATATAGCAAGCTCCGTACCGTCAAGGCCGTCATATTTCTTTGTTACCTTGTCAAGGTCAACCGTAAGACCGTCGGCAAGTTCACCGATAGCAACGCAAACACCGCCTGCACCGAAGTCGTTACATCTCTTGATGAGCTTTGCAGTTTCGGGGTTGCGGAACAAACGCTGAATTTTTCTTTCTGTCGGAGGATTACCCTTCTGAACCTCTGCACCGCAGGTTTCGATTGAGTTTTCATCGTGAGCCTTTGAAGAACCTGTTGCACCGCCGCAGCCGTCACGGCCTGTTCTTCCGCCGAGAAGTACGATTACATCATCGGGGAGAGGAGTTTCACGGATAACATTTTCCTTTGGAGATGCACCGATAACAGCACCGATTTCCATTCTCTTTGCAACATAGCCCTGATCGTAAAGCTCGGTTACCTGACCTGTTGCAAGACCGATCTGGTTACCGTATGAGCTGTAACCCTGAGCGGCACCTGTTGTAATTTTACGTGAAGGGAGCTTGCCGTGCATTGTATCCTTGAAAGGAATTGTCGGATCGCCCGAGCCTGTAACACGCATAGCCTGATATACATATGAACGGCCTGAAAGCGGATCACGGATTGCACCGCCAAGACAGGTTGCGGCACCACCGAAAGGCTCGATTTCTGTCGGGTGGTTGTGAGTTTCGTTCTTGAACTGAACGAGCCACTGTTCTGTTTTTCCATCTATAGTAACGGGAACCTGAATTGAGCAGGCATTGATTTCTTCACTTTCGTCAAGGTCGGGAATAAGTCCCTTTTTCTTGAGTGACTTCATACCGATGAGAGCCATATCCATAAGTGAAACGATTCTCTTTGTATCCTTGCCGTAAACCTCGTCACGGGTTGCATAATACTCGCTGAGTGCGTCCTCGATAACCTTGCCGAGAGCAGACTTTTCAATCTCAATCTCTTCAAGTCTTGTGAGGAATGTTGTGTGACGGCAATGGTCCGACCAGTATGTGTCAATTACACGAAGTTCTGTAACCGACGGATCACGGTGCTCTGTATCTCTGAAGTAATCACGGCAGAACTTGAGGTCTGCAAGTGTCATTGCAAAGCCCATTGAATCGTAATACTTCTGCATCTCATCGTCATTCCAGCCGTTGAAGCCCTCTACCCTCTTAACATTTTCGGGAACGGGAATTTCCATATCAAGAGTCTTTGGCTTTTCAAGAGATGCAAGACGGCTTTCAACAGGGTTGATGAGGTACTCCTCAACCTTTACAAGCTCTTCATCTGTAATATTGCCCTTGAGAGCAATTACTCTTGCTGTGAGAACCTTGCAACGCTCACCCTGAGTAAGAAGCTGAACGCACTGCTCGGCAGAGTCGCCGCGCTGATCGTACTGACCGGGGAGATACTCCATTGCGAATACCTTCCAGCCGTCCTCAACGGGGAGAGTTTCTTCATAGATTACATCGGCGTTAGGCTCTGACAAAACAATGGTTTTCGCCTTGTCATATTCTTCCTTAGTAAGTCCCTCAAGATCGTAACGCACAATGTAACGAAGATCCTCGACAGACTTCATACCGAGGTTGTGGCGGATGTCCCAAAGCGTCTGCTTTGCAAGAACATTGAAGCCATCCTTTTTTTCAACAAAAATTCTGATTACTTCTGACATAATTCATTCACCTGCTTAATTAAGATATAAAACAAAATAAATCCCGTCTGATAACCTGTATCACATCACATAATACCACATTCGACTATTTTTTTATTTCATTTAAGGCATTAAAAGGTATTCTGTAAAAGTAAAATTAAATGCACACAGAAAAAGCGGTCAGACAAAGCAAAATGCCGTCTGACCGCACAATATAATCATATTTAATTGCCTTTGAGAAAATCTTTGTAAAATTCCTCAAAACTGCCGTTTTTGTAGTCTGAATAATCCTTATTATCTCTGTTCACAATTGTGTCGGTAATAAGGTATGTATCAAAGCCGAGCTTTGCGCTGCACAAATCCTCGTCAACATCGTTGCCGATCATAATGCTGTCTTCGGGCTTGATATCCTGCTTTTTGCAGATTTCTTCAAAATATTTCAGATTCGGCTTGCAGCAACCAAAGTTTTCGTATGTTGTAACAAGCTCAAAATCGTCGGGAGAAACTCCTGCCCATTCAAGTCTGCGTTTTGTTGCAACAAACGGAAAAATCGGATTTGTTGCGGCAATAAGTCTGCCGCCGTTTTTCTTTATGAAATCAATGCTTTTCTTTGCATAAGGAGTAAAGCTTGTAGCATCTTTCGGAACGATAAACTCGTTTTCGTAATAATCGGTAAAAAGGTCATCAAACTTTTCAAGGTCGGCACCGCTGACTTTGCCCGCTGTTTCCCAGAAAACTTCACGGTTAGTACGGCTGTTATCGTTCTTTGTCATAGCGTCAGTACCTGCCCACATCGCCTTTATAAGGGCGTCGGGTTCGATTTTTATAACAGGAGTGCAACGCTTGCAGAGCGATGAAAAATACAGCTTTACGAATTTTTCCATGTCCATGGGAAGCAAAGTTCCGTCCAAATCAAAAAGATAATTTTTATACATTAACATACCGTTCCTTTCAATTTATGCACAAGTATTATACAAAATTTTGATTTGGATTGCAAGGAAAAAATTTTCGGTATATACTATAGTCAGTAAAAAACGAGGTGATAAGATGAAAATAGTTTTAACAGATGCACAGACTGTTCTTGACGATATTGTAAATGCCGATGTGCTTAATCGGTTCGGCGAGGTTGAGTCGTTCGGTCTTTTGAAATATGAAGAGGTTGCGGAGAAAATTGCAGATGCAGATATCGTTGTGTGCAACAAAACTCTGCTTGATTCGCACACAATGCGACTTGCAAAAAATCTGAAATATATAGGACTTTTTGCAACAGGCTACAACAACATTGACCTTGACTACTGCACCAAAAACGGCATAACCGTCTGCAACGCAGGTTCATATTCAACAAATGCGGTTGCACAGCACACATTTGCACTCATTCTTGAACATTTCAATCACACTGCGGAATATAATCGGTTTGTTCAGGACGGCAAGTGGAAAAGAAGCAAAACTTTTTCACCGTTTGTATATCCGCTGAATGAACTTGCAGGCAAAACACTCGGCATTGTCGGACTCGGAAACATCGGAAAGGCTGTTGCAAAAATTGCAAGCGCTTTTGATATGAATGTAATCGCATCGAGCAGAACTCCGAAAAATATTGACGGAATCAAAGATGTTTCATTTGATGAACTTCTTAAAACAAGCGACATTGTAAGCGTTCATTGTCCGCTAAATCCACAGTCGGAAAATATGTTTGACAAAAATGCCTTTGCCAAAATGAAACAGGGTGCATTGTTCGTAAACACGGCAAGAGGCGGTGTTATGGTTGAAGAAGATTTGCTTGAGGCACTCGAAAGCGGTCACCTCGGCGGTGCGGCAATCGACACCCTCAAGGTTGAGCCTATGGTTGAGGACTGTATTCTTATGGGCGCAAAAAATTGCATCATCACCCCCCACATCGCATGGGCGCCCGTTGAAACCAGAGAACGCCTTATGGGCATAGTTTCGGACAACATCAAAAATTTTCTGAACGGAACTCCGACAAATAAAGTAAATTAACGGCGAGCCGACTTTTTTATGTTCGTGAAGACAGCTTTAATTAAATGTAAAATTGAAAATTGAAAATGGAAAATTAATGTCGGGAAGACAGTTTGTAATGTCAAAAAACATATTATGTCCGAGCGTAACATTGCAACCGTGTTCGCCCGTTCGTGTGCATTGCACACGATTGCACGCAATGCGTGCAAATTTGAATACACAGTTTATGTTATATCAAAACATATTATATAAACATAAATATTCATCAAAGCGGGCGTCCAATGAACGCCCCTACCGGTTTGCAACATTTACAAAATTTGTTTTAACATACAAATTGTACGATTACTTGCGGGAGAACACGGTTCTCCCCTACAGATTATACACTGCTTTTATTGTATAAAAAGCTATGTGTATAAACATAAAAATTCATCAGTACAGGCGGATAATATCTGCCCAACAGAACGACAACCGCATATCAAAAAGCAAACAACCGCCCACCTTTCGGTGAGCGGTTGTTTTGTGTAGTGTAGTATTAGGAAATTGGGATTAGATTACAATTACTGCTGTCTTTCGCAATAACTTGAAAGGCCTGTGTTAGGATCTGTGTATTTGAGCATATCATTGTCAGCGTCATATGTGTAGTTAAACTGCTGTTCGCCTACTGTCATAACGAGATCTGTACCCTCAAATGTGTAATTGCCCGAAACAGTCACACCGCTCATTTCGCCTGAGAATGTACCGTCATCTGCAAATGTGTATGTACATTTCAAAGTTTCGGGGTCAACACCGTTTGCTGTTGCGTAGTCATCAATTGAAACGGCTGTACCGTCCGTACCCTCAATTGCTGTTACAGTCCAAGTACCTACAACGCTTGCCGATGAATCGCCGTCCTTTGAATCAGCGGCGCTGTCATCTGCGCTGTTTGCATTGTCGTCAGCAGTCTGTGATGCTGAACTTTCGTTTTTGCTTGACGAGTCACCGTCATTACCGCAACCTACAAGACCTACTGTACCTACCATACAAATTGCAAGCAATAAAGCTAACTTCTTGATTTTTTTCATAGTTGATTACCTCTTTCCGATATTTTTTACTTTCCGATTTTGATTTACGGAAACACCGCAATTTTCGTGTTTCGCTTTTATCACCTCAATGATAGCCAATTTAATGCAACATTTCAACAAATTGGCACAAACATCAATCTTTTGGCAAAAACATATGACAATCGGATATAATATTTTTCAAATTTATGGTATAATCTAAGTGCAGTTAATCATTGCTCCGAACTAAATTATTTCAAAGGAGGCGATATCTTGAAAATTGCAGTTATTGACGACGAAAAGCCTCAGGCAGACATTCTCTACTCAATCTGCAACGCATATTTTGGCGGACACAAGCAAAATGTGCAGATTGATTGTTTTCCTGACGGAATAGCTTTTTTCAATTCATTCAAGGAAAACACCTACAAAATAGCCTTTGTAGATATTTTTATGGAGAAGATGAACGGCATTGCCGTGGCTGAAAAGCTTCGTGAAAAAGACCGTGATATTCTTATTGTATTTGTCACAACAAGCCCCGATTTTATGATGCAGGCATTTTCCGTTCACGCTTTTCATTACATAACAAAGCCTACAAAGCTGAGCAGATTTACAAGGTACTTGATGATGCCTCGTCATATGTATCGGATAATTCAAAATACATTGAAGTTATGTGTGACCGCCGAAACACGCTGATTTCGCTTAAGGAAATTGTTTCTGTTGAATCCGACGCACATTATATCAACATAGGTGTTGTTTCGGGACTCAGATATCGCACACGAATGACCATTGCAGAGTTTCTCAAGCTTGCAGACAACGACACCCGTTTCATACCCGTAAACAGGGGAATCGTGCTGAATGCCGATTACATAAAGGACATTGAAGGCTCTGT
>ENA-OQKI01000049-OQKI01000049.1-human-gut-metagenome-genome-assembly--contig:-NODE-49-length-29457-cov-2.952608_pt1 | contig 29457 bp, 20 predicted proteins | sample MGYA00242778_ERZ504798 | MGnify/ENA primary metagenome ERZ504798 (study PRJEB26092, sample SAMD00036414) | human gut metagenome | host: Homo sapiens | study: EMG produced TPA metagenomics assembly of... | reverse complement strand
TCTACCGAAAGGGCACCTGCGCCGACTGCGCCCAGGGTGGCGTTTGCACGGGGCATTGCTCCAACAAAAAGACGTGCGCCGCACTTAAGGGCGTGGACAAAATCGCCGAAGACTTGGGCCGCGGGATCAAATAAGGCCCGGACATCAAAGCGCCCCGCGAGCATTCGTTCGCGGGGCGCTTTGCGCATTTGGACGCGAGCGCGGCGAGTTGAAGAGTAATTTTGGGCATCGTTAAATCAGTTGCGGTGAAATGCGGACTGTTTTGGCTGTCAAAGGCCTTATCTACTCCGTATTCCACCGCAACTTTTTGTGGGGTGGGCTAGAGACGCTGCATGCGGTACCCGACGCCCATGTGCGTCTGAATCATCTTGGGGTGAGAGGGGTCTGCCTCGATCTTCTTGCGCAGGGTGCGCATGAACACGCGCAGGCTCGCCAGATCGCTGTCCCAGCTCGTGCCCCATATCTCGCGGGTGATGAAGGTGTGGGTGAGCACCTTGTCGACGTTTTTCGCCAGAAGGACGAGCAATTTGTACTCGGTTGGGGTGAGCGAGAGCTCGCGTCCGTCTTTCGTCGCGTATCCCGCGGCGTAGTCGATATGCAGCGGACCGTTGTCGAACGTGCTCGCTTCTGTCGACTCGCTCGACGCCATCGAGGAGCGCCTCAAATTCGCACGGACGCGCGCGAGCAACTCATCCACAGAAAAGGGCTTGGTGAGGTAGTCGTCTGCCCCTGCGTCAAGTGCTGCAATCTTGTCGGAATCTTCGGTGCGCGCCGAAATGACGATAATGGGGACTGCCGACCAGCTTCGGATCTTCGTGATGACCTCGATACCGTCAATGTCGGGAAGGCCGAGGTCGAGCATGATGAGGCTGGGGCCGTGCGACACCGCATCCATGATGGCGGCCTGGCCGTCGCAAACCTTGCTCACGACATAGCCGTGGAGGTCAAGCGCGGTCGAAACGAGGTTTTGAACGGTCAGGTCATCTTCGACCAGGAGGATGCGTGGCTTAGCGGCATTATTCATGAATCTCGATCTCCTCAGCGGGCAGGGTAAAACGGAAGACGGCCCCATGGGGGTGGTTGTCGCGAACTTCGATGACGCCGCCATGCGCCTCCACGATGGAGCGGCAGAGCGACAGCCCAAGGCCGATGCTTCGACGCGAATCCACGGGCCGCGTATTGCTTGAGGTGAAGAAGCGCTCAAAGATATGAGGCTTGTCGCAGTCTGCCACACCCGGCCCATCGTCTGCGACGTCCACCACGACGAACGCACCCTCGCGACGTGCGCTGATGGTGACAGTCGAGTCCTCGGGCGTGTATTTGAAGGCGTTCATGATGAGATTCGTAAGCACCTGCATGATGAGATGGACGTCAATGCGTACCAGCAGGATGTCGTCAGTGTGCTCGATGGTGACGGTACGTCCATGCGATGCTTGGGCGGCATGGCTGAGGGCGGCCTCGATGACCTCGTCGATGAGCTCGGATGTGAAGTTGAGGTGAATGGTGCCGTCCTCGACGCGTGTGATGGCGAGGAGGTTCTCCACGGTATCAATAAGCCAGAGGGAGTCATCGTAGATGGCATCGGCAAGATCGCAGCGCTGTTCGAGGCTGAGCCTCTCGTCGCTCTTCCGAAGGATTGCCGCAGATCCGGATATAGCCGTGAGGGGTGTCCTCAAATCGTGGCCGATGGAGCGCAAAAGGTTGGCGCGCAGCTGCTCGTTTTTCGCCAAGACCGCAGCCTCTTCGCGCTCTTGCGCCGCTCGGTCACTTTCGAGCGCCAAGGCGCATTCACCTACGATAGATAGGACGATCGAATGCTCGAAGGCTTCGGTCTCGCGCCCCTCCAGGGCGATGCCGATGACACCGAATACCTTGTCGCCGGTGCGAACCGCGAGGTAGAGACAGCGCGCCTCAGGCAGGGTCCGCGTGCTTGCGCCCGCGCGCTTGTTGTTGGTGTAGGTCCAGGTTGCAACGGCGCGCTCGTAGTCGGTGAGCAGCGACGCGGATCGGTTTTCGGTGCCAGCGGACTCATAGAGCGCCTTGCCGAGCGTGCCGTGTTCGGCGGTGTAGAAGACCACGTCGAGTTTTAGCAGTTTGACGAGTTGGTTCATGGCGACGCGGGCACACTCCTCCGCGCTATGGGCTTGCTGCAAGAGCTGGTTCGTTTCGAGGAGTACGCGCGTTTTGAATGCGTTCTCGGCGGAGGTACGGGCGTTGTCGGCGATGCGCGCAGTTAACTCGCCGGCGACCATAGCGGTAGCGAACATGATGCCGAACGTGACCAGATAGCTTCGGTCGTAGCTGGCGAGCGAAAACAGAGGCGTGACGAAGCAGAAGTTGTAAAGCACTACAGAGAGCACGCTCGATACGATCGTGCAGATACGCCCCGTCGTGGTGACGGCGGTCAGCAGGGCCGTGAGGATATAGAGGGATATGATGCTGGAATCGGCAAATCCCAGATGGCGGAAAGCCGTGCCGATCGCCGTGGCGACAAGAGAGAGGGCCAGCGTGCGAAGCACGTTTCGGCTGCTGGGCGGCTGCAGAGCGAGCGCATGGCGGCGTCCTTTGGGTCGGGAGGGCGGAGTCGACTGGTCTGGAATGATGTAAATGTCGAGGTTCGGGGCGAATGCTATGAGCTGTTCTACGAGAGATTTGCGGCCAAAGAGGGCCTGACGGACGCTGCTGTGCTCGCCCGTGCGCCCCATGACGATCTTCGAAATACCCGACAGGCGCGCGAACTCGGAGATCTGAAACGCGACGTCGTCGCCATAGACGGTTTCCATATGTGCTCCGAGCTGCTCGGCTAGGGCGATATTGGCTGCAAGCTTGGCGCGCTCATCATCGCTCATGGCTTGCGTGCGCGGGCTTTCTACGAACAGGGCGACGAGCTCGCTGCGAAACGCTTTCGCCATGCGTGCGGCGGCACGGACGATGCGGGGATTGGTCGGCGCCGGGGAGACACAGACTAAGATACGCTCCCTGGTGTAGTAGTCACGGTTTCCCAGCACGCGTGCGGCGTCTGTGAGGTGGCCGGTGCGATCGGCGCAGCGGCGCAGCGCGATTTCTCGGAGTGCGGTGAGGTTCTCAACGGTAAAAAAATGCTGTTGCGCTCGGTCGGCTTGTGCGGGACGGTAGACGAGACCGGCGCGAAGGCGCTCAAGTAGGTCTTCGGGCTCTATGTCGACGAGCTCGACCTGGTCGGCATCATCGAAGATACGGTCGGGGATTCGTTCGCTCACGACAACGCCGGTGATGGATGCAACCATGTCGTTTAGGCTCTCGATATGCTGAACGTTCACGGTCGTATAGACGTCGATGCCCGCATGTAGAAGTTCCTCGACGTCTTGATAGCGTTTGTCGTGGCGAGACCCCGGCGCATTTGTATGGGCGAGCTCGTCGACAAGGATGAGCTGAGGGGCGCGTTCGATAGCCGCATCTAGATCGAACTCGCTGAGCGCAATGCCGTTGTGCTCGATGAGTTTACAGGGCACGTTCTCAAGCCCTTGTGCAAGATGGGCAGTTGCCGGACGTTCGTGCGGCTCGATGTATCCCGCGACGACGTCGACACCTCGCCGCTTGGCGGCGTGGGCGGCTTGAAGCATCGCATAGGTTTTGCCTGTGCCAGCAGCGTAGCCAAAGAAAATCTTGAGGTGTCCCCGGCTGGTTCGAGCGTCATCGGCGGCCTCGTCTTTCTCAATTGCCTTGAGGATGAGGTCTGGATTGACGCGAGTGTCCGATGCGTCGCGCTGCATAGCGTAGCCTTTCTGAAGCGTTGTCCATGCGTGCATACGCGGTGAGGACGCCACTGTATGCTCGCGAGGTCGAGTATAGGCGCACTGCAGCCGCAATAGTGCTTTCTACCTGCATCTTTACGGCATCTTAAGGTCGTGAGCCCCAGCCCTCACGCCTCTTTAACACCTAGAAGCGTTTACTGTCCCCAGACGCTTGCGAGGGCAGGCGTCCGAGACATCGGACCGCGCGTGAAAGGGGCGGTAATGGACATCCTCATTCCCATCATCGGAGTCGTCTGCATTGGACTCCTTATCTATTACATCTACATTCTGATGAGGAGTGATTCGTAAACTATGGACGCTGCGATTCAGTACATCTTGTACTTTGCCGTACTCGTCGTCCTGGCCGTTCCGCTCGGTCGGTTCATGGCCCATATCATGGATGGTGAGCATACGTTCCTGTCGCCTGTGATTGCTCCTGTGGAGCGTGGCGTCTATCGTCTGCTTCGCATCGACGCGGCAGAACAGATGGGGTGTAGGCGCTATCTGGCGAGCGTGCTGGTCTTTTCGGGGATCGGCCTCGTGACTCTTGTGGCACTCCAGGCGCTTCAGTCCTTCTTGCCAGGCAATCCCCAGCACCTGCCGGGTGTGTCATGGGACCTGTCGTTCAATACGGCTGCTTCCTTCATAACCAACACCAACTGGCAGTCCTACTCCGGTGAGACCACCCTGTCTTACCTTGTGCAGTTCATGGGTCTCACTGTGCAGAACTTCGTTTCCGCTGGCACCGGTATCGCGGTCATGTTCGCGCTGATCCGCGGCTTCCGTCAGATCAAGGAGCAGGGTCTGGGTTCCTTCTGGGTCGACCTCACCCGCACCGTCCTGTATGTGCTCATCCCGCTGAACCTCGTGTTCGGCATCTGCCTGGCTGCCGGTGGCGTCATCTCCAACTTCCAGCCGGCTCAGAAGGCTGAGCTCGTAGAGCCCGTCGCTGTCCAGCCTAATGCAGACGGCGGCTGGAGCGTCATCGACGGCGCCCAGATTGAGGGCGACACGGTCAAGGTCGACGGCAAGGTTGTCGAGGGCGCGCGCGTGGTCACCGAGCAGTTCCTGCCCCAGGGTCCCGCGGCTCCTCAGGTCGCCATCAAGCAGTCCGGCACCAACGGCGGCGGCTTCTTCGGTGTGAACTCCGCCCATCCGTATGAGAATCCCAGTGCCTTCACCAACATCATCGAGATGACCAGCCTGCTGCTGATCCCGGCCGCCTGCTGCTTCACCTTCGGTATCGGCGTCAAGAACACCAAGCAGGGCAAGGCCATCTTCGCGGCGATGCTTATCCTGCTCGTGGTCTTTACCGGCATCATCGCCGTTAACGAGCATATGGGTACGCCGCAGCTGGCCGATGGCGGCGCGGTCAACATCGAGATGACCGATGGCCAGGCGGGCGGCAAGTATGGAGGGCAAGGAGAGCCGCTTTGGCATCGCCTCCTCTTCCACCTGGTCCGCTTTCACGACGGCTGCTTCCAATGGCTCGGTCAACTCCATGCACGACTCCTACACCCCGCTCGGCGGGTTTGTCCAGATGCTCCAGATGGCTCTGGGCGAGGTCGTCTTCGGCGGCGTGGGCTGCGGCCTGTACGGCATGATCGGCTTCGCCATCCTCACAGTGTTCATCGCCGGCCTTATGGTCGGACGCACGCCTGAGTTCCTGGGCAAGAAGATCGAGCCGGGCGAGATGCGCTGGGCAGTTGTCCTGTGCCTGGCAACTCCGTTTGCCATTCTGGTGTGCTCGGCCATCGCCTGCATGGTGCCCGGTCTTGCCGACCAGCTCAACAATGGTGGCGCGCACGGCTTCTCCGAGGTGCTGTATGCCTTCACCTCATGCGGCGGCAACAACGGCTCGGCGTTTGCAGGCATGAACTGCAACATTCCCTGGATCAACGTCATGCTCGGCCTCGAGATGCTGTTCGCCCGCTTCATGCCCATCATCGGTACGCTGGCTATCGCTGGCTCGCTGGCCAAGAAGGGTAAGGTCGCCGAGAGCGCCGGTACCCTGTCTACCACCAACGGCATGTTCGTATTCCTGCTCGTGTTCATCGTTCTGCTGATCGGTGCCCTGAGCTTCTTCCCGGCCCTGGCGCTTGGCCCCGTTGCCGAGTTCTTTCAGATGATTGCGTAAAGGAGGGCGCAGATTTATGGCTATGCAAAAAGACATGATGGGCCGCGCGGTCCGCGACTCGTTTGCCAAGCTGGATCCTCGCGTCCAGATTCAAAACCCGGTCATGTTCCTGGTGTGGCTTTCCGCCGTCATGACCTCCGTCCTGGCCGTCGCTTCCATTTTCGGTGTGCAGGACGCGGGTGTGCCCACCTACTATGTGGTCGCCATCGCGGTCATCCTGTGGCTCACCGACCTGTTCTCGAACTTCGCCGAGGCGCTTGCCGAGGGCCGCGGTAAGGCTCAGGCCGATTCCCTGCGTGCGGCCAAGAAGGATGTCGAGGCCCATCGCATCGAGTCCGTTGAGGACAAGGAGCACTTCACCGTCGTTCCCGGCACCGAGCTCACGCGCGGCGACCTGGTGATCGTACGCGCCGGCGAGCAGATTCCCGGCGACGGCGACGTCATCGAGGGCGCTGCCTCCGTTGACGAGTCCGCCATCACCGGCGAGTCCGCCCCTGTGGTCCGCGAGGCCGGCGGCGACCGCTCTGCCGTTACCGGCGGTACCACGGTGCTGTCCGACTGGATCATCGTCAAGATCTCCAGTGAGCCCGGCCAGAGCTTCCTGGACAAGATGATCGCGATGGTCGAGGGTGCCGCGCGCAAGAAGACCCCTAACGAGATCGCTCTGGAGATCTTCCTGGTGGCCCTTTCCATCGTCTTTATCCTGGTCACGCTGGCCCTGTATTGTTACTCCTGCTTCTCGGTCGGTCTTAACGACATGGTCAACCCCACGGCCGTGACCACGCTCGTGGCGCTGCTCGTGTGTCTGGCTCCCACTACCATCGGCGCCCTTCTGTCCGCTATCGGCATCGCCGGCATGAGCCGTCTGAACGAGGCTAACGTGTTGGCCATGTCCGGCCGCGCCATCGAGGCCGCCGGCGACGTCGACATCCTCATGCTCGACAAGACCGGCACCATCACCCTGGGTAACCGCCAAGCCGCCGAGTTCATCCCGGTCGACGGCGTCGATCCCGCGGAGCTGGCCGATGCCGCCCAGCTTTCCTCGCTGGCCGACGAGACCCCCGAGGGCCGCTCCATCGTCGTCCTCGCCAAGGAGCAGTTCGGTCTGCGCGGCCGCACACTCGAGGATAAGGGTATGGAGTTCATCCCGTTCACCGCGGCAACACGTATGTCCGGCGTGAACTACGAGGGCAATGAGATCCGCAAGGGCGCTGCCGATTCCGTGCGCACCTATGTGGAGGCAGCCGGCGGCGTGTTCTCCCAGGAGTGCGACGAGGCCGTCGAACGCATCGCCAAGGCCGGCGGCACCCCGCTGGTCGTGACCAAGAACTGCCGCGTGCTGGGCGTTGTGTACCTCAAGGACATCATCAAGTCCGGCGTTAAGGAGAAGTTCGCCGACCTGCGCAAGATGGGCATCAAGACCATCATGGTGACGGGCGACAACCCGCTCACCGCCGCGGCAATCGCCGCCGAGGCCGGTGTTGATGACTTCCTGGCCGAGGCCACCCCTGAAGGCAAGCTCGAGAAGATCCGCGAGTTCCAGCGTGAGGGCCACCTGGTCGCCATGACCGGCGACGGCACCAACGACGCGCCCGCTCTGGCCCAGGCCGACGTCGCCGTGGCCATGAACACGGGCACCCAGGCTGCCAAGGAGGCCGGCAACATGGTCGACCTCGACTCCAGCCCCACCAAGCTCATCGAGGTCGTGCGTATCGGCAAGCAGCTGCTCATGACCCGCGGTTCGCTCACGACCTTCTCGGTGGCCAACGACATGGCGAAGTACTTCGCCATCATCCCGGCGCTGTTCTCTCCGATTTATCCGGGACTGGGCGCGCTCAACATCCTCGGTCTGGCAAGCCCGCTGTCCGCGGTTCTTTCGGCCATCATCTATAACGCGCTCGTTATCGTCGCGCTAATCCCGGCCGCGCTGAAGGGCGTTAAGTACCGCGAGGTCCCGTCCGGACAGCTGCTGACCCACAACCTGCTCGTGTGGGGTCTGGGCGGCATCGTTGCCCCGTTCGTATTCATCAAGCTCATCGACATGCTGCTCGCGTTCTGCGGCATTATGTAAGTGGAGGTTTGTATGTTCAAAGGTGTTGCATCGCGCGCACTGGGCGTGTTCGCGCTGTTTACCGTTGTCTGCGGCCTGGGCTATACGCTCGTCGTGACCGGCATCGCCCAGGTTGCGTTCCCGTATCAGGCGAACGGTTCGCTCATTACGGTCGACGGCAAGGTTGTGGGTTCCGAGCTCATCGGCCAGAACTTCGATGACGAAGCCCACATGTGGGGTCGTATCCAGAACGTGTCAATCGTCGAAGGCGAAGGCGGCGAGCTCATGGCGTATGGTGCCCCGTCCAACCTGTCCCCGGCGAGTGAGGAGTATCGGCAGCTGATAGATGCGCGCGCGAAGAAGATCCGCGCCGCCAACCCCGATGCCGATATGGACGCTGTACCCGTCGACTTGGTGACGTGTTCGGGGTCCGGCCTCGACCCGGAGATCTCTCCGGATGCCGCCGAGTACCAGGTCCCGCGCCTTGCCAAGGCCACGGGCAAAAGTGAGGACGAGGTGCGCGACATCATCGCCGCGTGCACCAAGGGCCGTTTCCTCGGCATGTTCGGCGAGCCCACGGTCAATGTGCTCAAGGTGAACCTTATGCTGGACGGCGCGCTGTAGGTGAGGGAGTGGCGGATGAGGGCGTGACTGACTATCTGGGCCCTCAATTCCACCCCGCCCATCAGTTGCGGTGGAATACGGACTGCTTTGCCTGTCAAAAGCCTCATCTACTCCGTATTCCACCGCAACTTTTTTGTGAGGGTCGGGATTGAAGGTGGGGAGTGCGAGCGAGTGCGAATGCGGCGGATACTGATACGATAGGTACGTTAGCAACTGCCGCCGAGCGGCTCAAACGAAAGGAAGCCTGTATGGAGTCATCCGCCTACCCGATGCTCTTTAGCCCGATCAAGGTCGGTACGACCGAGGTCAAGAACCGCGTCTTTATGCCGCCGGTGTCTACCAACCTGGCCGATCATGGCTATGTGACCGACGATTTGGTCGATCATTATCGCGCCCGTGCCAAGGGCGGCGTGGGCCTGATCATCACCGAGGTCGTGACGGTCGAGCCAACCTATACCTATCTGCCGGGTGACATGTGCTGCTACGACGACACGTTTATCCCCGGCTGGGAAAAGCTCGCCGCAGCCGTCCACGAGTACGGCTGCAAGATCATGCCGCAGCTTTTCCACCCCGCCTACATGGCCTTTAACATTCCGGGCACGCCACGCCTCATCGCCCCGTCCTTTGTGGGCCCGTCTTATGCCCGCGAGGCACCGCGCCCCATCACGGTTGACGAGATCCACGAGCTCACGCATCAGTTCGGCGACGCTGCCGTGCGTATGCAGAAGGCCGGCGTCGATGGCGTCGAGGTCCATGCGGCACACGCCCACGGCATGCTCGGCGGCTTTTTGACCCCGCTCTACAACAAGCGTACCGACGAGTACGGCGGCTCGCTCGACGCCCGCATGCGCTTCCTGCTCGAGGTCATCGCCGAGATTCGCGAGCGCTGCGGCAAGGACTTCATCATCGACGTTCGTATCTCGGGCGACGAGTACACCGATGGCGGCCTGACCCTCAACGATATGATCTATGTCTCGCGTCGCCTGGAGAAGGTCGGCGTCGACATGATTCACGTGTCGGGCGGCACCACCATCAAGCGCGGCTCTGCCATTCCCGCCGCTGGCACGCAGCAGGCCTCGCACGCCGCTTGCTCGCGTGAGATTAAGAAGCACGTGAACATTCCCGTCGCCACGGTCGGCCGCATCAATGAGGCATGGATTGCCGAGGAGCTGATCGAGGACGGTGCCGCCGACATCTGCATGATGGGCCGCGCCAACCTGTGCGATGCCGAGTTCTGCAATAAGGCGGCTGCCGGCAACGCCGACGAGATCCGTCCCTGCATCGGTTGCCTGCGCTGCCTGAACGGCATTATGTTCGGCAAGCGCATCTCCTGCACCGTCAATCCGGACGTGGAGCGCGACGAGGCCGGCTACGAGCCTGCCGCCGAGGCCAAGAATGTGCTCGTCGTGGGTGCTGGTCCTGCGGGCATGGAGGCTGCCTACATTGCCGCCAAGCGCGGCCACAGCGTGGTGCTCGTGGACAAGCAGGACGAACCGGGCGGCGAGATGCGCATCGCAGCCGTTCCGCCGGCAAAGCAGGAACTCACCCGCGTGATCAGGTATCAGTACCGTCGCCTGGCCGAGGCAGGTGTCACATGCGTCTTTGGTACCGAGCTTTCTGCCGAGGACATTCAGCGCGATTACGCGGGCTACGAGGTTGTCCTGGCTTATGGCGCCGAGCCCATCGCTCCGACCTTTATGCAGGGCTTTAAGCAGGTTATGACAGCTGACGACCTGCTGGGTGGCAAGGCTTTCCCGGGTAAGAAGATTGTCATCGTCGGCGGCGGAACCGTCGGTTGCGAGACGGCCGACTACCTGGCCCCGCTGGTCAACGACCTGTCGCCGGCCAACCGCGACGTCACCGTCATCGAGATGACCAAGACGCTTGCCGCCAACGAGGGCGGTGCCGGTCGCGCGGTGCTCATCACGCGCATGCTCTCCAAGGGCGTTCACGTGCTGACCGAGGCCAAGGTGACCGAGATTACCGAGGACACCATCAGTTACGAAAAGGACGGCGAAGTCCATACCATCGCCGACGCCGATACGCTGGTGCTTGCCATGGGTTACCGTCCCAACACCAAGCTGGCCGATGACCTTGCCGCTGCCGGCGTTGTCACCCACGTGCTGGGCGATGCCCAGAAGTGCGGCAACATCCGCGACGCTATCGGCGATGGCTACAAGATCGCCTGCGAACTCTAGTCAACCCCTTGGCGCATGGGGGCCAGGTTACTTTGCGCTAAGTTGATGCATGTAAACCTGACCCCATTGCACCATTTGATAAAACGCAAGCGCTCGCTGCCTGCGTTTTATCAAAGAAAGATTATTGTCGAGCCTTAAATGCCTTTTGTTTGTGTGCCTTCCGCAATCATATTGCGGTTGTAGACCAGGTGCAGATACATCGCATCGTGAGCGGCGGTGGGGTTGCGCGTCTCAATGGCGTCGGCCACACCGTGGTGCGTGCGGATGGTCTCCTCGACGAACTTTTTTGCCCGTTACGTCGATAAAGAGGGGAACGGATGCCTTGAGCACACCCATCAGACGGGTAACGGCGAGGTTGCCGCCATCCCAGGGCGGCTTCATGGGGTAGCGCCCGTACGCATCGAATTTTTCCTCTCATAGATGTGCGGCACAAAGAGCCCCGAGTTCATACGAGCTCGGGGCTCTTTTCGTTTGGATTTCAGACGTATTGACAGACGAAAACAGTCTGCGTCCGGTATTGAGCCATACGAAAGCGAAATTATGCGTCTTAATTCCGTACGCAAATCAAGACGAAAACAGTTTGCGTCTTATATAAATCAGTACGCAAACGGTTTTCGTCTTATAATACGGTTATGAATGGTACGAAACGAGGGGGTTGTGCATATGGTTGTTAGAGAGAGCCCTACAGTCGAATACAAGGAAAGCGTTACGCCGACGTTTCTTAAAACGGTGAGCGCCTATGCAAACTACGGGACGGGCAAGATTGAGTTTGGCGTTGATGACGAGGGCGTGGCTGTCGGCCTTGCAGATCCGGTCGCAGAGTGTCTCCGCATTGAGAACATGATTAATGACAGCTTGGATCCCGCTCCCCGTTACACGCTCGAGTCCGATGAGAAACACGGGACCGTAATCCTTACGGTTTATGAGGGACAGGACAAACCCTATCGAAGCAAGGGAAAGGCCTACAGACGAAACGATTCGGCAACGGTGGAGGTCGACCGGTTTGAGTATGGCAGGCTGACGCTCGAAGGCAGCAACGTGACGTTCGACGCGCTCACGTCGGCTCGCCAGGACTTGGGCTTTCATACGCTCGAGCATAAGTGTGTTGAACACCTCGGCATTTCCGAGCTAACGCCGGATATCATGCGTACGCTCCGCTTGCTCGGCAAGGATGGCTATACCAATGCCGCGGCGATTTTAGCGGATAAGAATGATTTTCCAGGCATCGACTGCGTCCGTTTTGGCGATACCGAGGATGTGATCTTGGATCGCGAGGCGGCGACAAATGTATCCGCAATTGAGCAGGCGGACAGGGCGGTGGCTATGTTTGCACGCTACTACCGTTATGAGCGTATCGAAGGGATGGAGCGCGTCCAAACCGATCGAATTCCTCTTGAGGCATTCCGCGAAGCTGTTGCAAACGCTTTGGTGCATCGGACGTGGGACGTTCGAGCGAACGTTCAAATTGCCCTGTACGATGATCGTGTCGTTGTGACCTCCCCTGGATCGCTGCCCGCCGGGTTGACGACGGAACAATACCTGTATGGGCAGATATCCGTGCTCAGAAACCCCATCGTTGCAGAGGCCTTCTTAAAGCTGGATTACATCGAGAAATTTGGTACGGGAATCGCGCGCATTAGACGTGCCTATCGCGATTCGATCAATCAACCAATTTTTGATGTTCGCGGCGGCATGGTGGCCGTCACATTGCCCGTTACCGATGCCTTTGAAGGGTCCGAGGAAGAGGTCCAGGTTCTCAAGGCCTTGTCGGGCGGGCGAATTATGTCGCGAAGCGAGATTGAAAAACAGACGGGGCTGAGCCGCATGCGGACGTTGGCGGCACTCGAATCTCTGCTTGAACGGAATGCAATCGTAAGGCAGGGAACCGGGCGGGCCACGAAATACGAGCGCTCATAGTCCAAAAGAGCCATGGTACAAGACGGGCCCCAAGCCAGCGTTGGCTTGGGGTCCGTTATATCCCGGATGGTAACGGGCCGATTATTGTCAAGTTAAAGCAAAGTACAGCGACGTACAGCAAAGTATAGTGAGATATAGCAAGCCGTATAGCGCGCCTTGATTTTCAACCCTTGATTATCAACCGTCCGTATTTCACAGCAACTTATAACAGGCTCGGGGTGCCAATTTGGGGTGCAGTAGTGCTGCGCCACGAAAAGGGCCTATCTACTACGTTTAAGCCGCAGGGGTCAACCATAGTCGGTTTTTTCGAAAATCGACAAGCTATCTACCTGCGGTTTTGTTTTCACGGTTTTCGGTATGGCCGAGGCTATCCGTGTTAACGTAGTAGATGGGCCACTTTTGTGGCAAGGGGGGCCGATCTGCGGGCCAGGGTAGCTAAAAGAGCCCCGTCCCAAAAAGACTGATTGGGAGCTGGGGCGTGTCGATGCGATAGTATTACGTGGTGATATTCGACAAACCGTGGGCTTCATCCGAGGGCTTTATGGAACAGCACCAGCATTATCAGAGCCTGCAAGATCAGGCATACAACGCACTGCGCTCTAAGATCATCTATGCCGAGCTCAGGCCCGGCACGCGCCTTTCGGCGATTGGTCTGGAAAAGGAGACGGGAATCGGGCGCACGCCCATTCGCGAGTCCTTTGTGCGCCTGCGTGAGCAGGAGCTAGTGGAAACGCGTCCCAAAAGCGGCACCTATGTCTCAAAAATCAGCATGGAGCGCGCCGAGAACGCCTGTTTCTTGCGTGAGAAACTCGAGAGAAGCGTACTCATTAAATGTTGCTCTGCCGCCACGCCTGAGCAAAAACATCGGCTCGAGCAGATTCTTGCCGAGTCCGAGTCGCTCGACCATAGCGAAACGCGTCGCTTTTTCGATCTGGACAACCTATTCCACGAGACGTGCTTTGAGATTGCCGGCCGCCACATGTTGTGGGATTGGATGAAGAGCGTCAATACGCATTTTGAGCGGTACAACTGGTTGCGTATGGTGTCGCAGGATATGGATTGGGAGCCGATTCGTCGTCAGCATCGCCGGATTCTCGAGTCCATTAAGAGGGCGATACCGACACGGCGAGCTATCTGGCAGAGACACACCTGCATCTGATGCCCGAGGAACAGGGACCGGTTATCGCCTTGCATCCCGACTATTTTGAGCTGCCTAAAGACTCGGCCATCTAACTCGTTCCCTACATTAGTTGCGGTTAAATAGGGGCTGTTTTGCGGCTTTGGCGGCGTAAGCAGTCCGTGTTTCACCGCAAGTGCGGGGGGTGCAATCGGGGCATGAAAAGGCTGCGGCGCCGCTTGGAGGAAAAAACCGGAAGCAAGGGTCCATTCCTCCAGACGGCGCCGCAGCTGTTTTGGTGGCTCGGCTTTTGTCGAAGTGGCTCAGCTGGGCGCGACTGCCAGCCGAGTAGGCAAAGCGGCTCGGGCGCGTGTCGCTTCCGTCACGTTCTATCAGCATACAAGACGGTTTTGGTTCTTGTTCGTGACGGAAACGGCGCGCTTCCGAGCCGCTTTAAAAGAAAGGGGGCGAGGTCTAGGGCACGCCCCCTTTCACGATAGAGAGCTAAACCTAGCCGCGGGCCTTCTTGACGACGTCCATGGCCTCGCGGGCAATCTGCTCGACCTTGGAGAAGTCGCCATCGGCGAACAGGGCGGGCTTGACCATCCAGGTGCCACCGCAGGCGATGATGGCGGAGGAGCTCAGGTACTCCTCGACGTTGGCAGTGCTCACGCCGCCGGTGGGCATAAAGCGATGGCCGACAAACGGAGCGGCGAGGGCCTTGATGGTGTTCAGGCCACCATACTGAGCCGCGGGGAAGAACTTGGTGACCTTGAGCCCCAGGTTCTCGGCGGCGGTAACCTCGGAGGGGGTCACGGTGCCGGGAAGGACGGGCAAGTCGATGTCGATGCAGTGCTTCACGACGTCCTCGTTGTAACCCGGGGAGACGATGAACTTGGCACCGGCGGCGCGGGCCTGCTCAACCTGCTCGACAGTCAGGACGGTGCCGGCGCCGACGCACATCTCGGGCTCGGCCTCAGCCATGGCGGCGATGCACTCGGCGGCGCAGGCGGTGCGGAAGGTGACCTCGGCGGACTTCATGCCGGCAGACATAAGGGCGTGGGCGAGCGGTGCGGCGTCCTCGACCTTATCGAGCACGACGACCGGCACGATGCCCAGGGATTCAAGCGTGGTGTAGAACTGATCGAACATAGTGTTCCTTTCGATGTGAGGCGCGCACGGGCGCGTGATTGCCAAAGAAGATTGGCCATGAGCCGGTTCCGGATTGGTTATCGGAGGCACTGCTTGGGTCACAAGCAATTTCGGAACCGGCTACGAGGCCAGTCGTGAAGGAATGCCAGACAAAACCGGAATGGGACTAAGTGGTTCTACCTGGCCGGAGGAATCGGGGAGCGGGCTGCAGGGGTATGGGTATGGAAAGCTGCAGTCCGCGGAATGGGGAACGAATTAACGGGCGACGCGGGTGCCACCGTCGGCGGCGGATGCCACGGCTGCGATCTCGTCTGCGGTCACCAGGTTGGAATCGCCCTTGATGGTGAGCTTGAGGATCGAGGCCGCAATCGCGTAGTTGACGGCGTCTTGCGGGTCAAAGTCGTTGATGAGGGCATGGACGAGGCCGGCGTTGAAAGCGTCGCCGGCGGCAACGCCCTCGAGCACGTGCACGTCGTGAGCGGGGGAGAACCAGTGCTCGCCGCTCTCGGCGTCAAAGAGCATGCCCATCCAAATGGAGCGCTCGACGCAGGAGATGTTGCGGACGACCGAGGCGACCTTCTTGCAACCGTACTCGGCGCAGATCTGACGGGCCATCTCGACGTAGGTGTCGCGTTCCTCGATGCCGTGGGCAAGGGAGCCGGAGACGCAGGTCATACCGAGGCCGGCAGGAGCGTCCTCGTCGTTGGCAATGCAGATGTCAACGAGCGGCAGGAGTTCCTTCATGGTGGCCTGCGACTTCTCGGGCGACCACATCTTGCCGCGATAGTTCACGTCGCACACGGTGGCGATGCCTTTGGCGCGGCAGGCGGTGAGGGCATCCTTGCAGGCGGCGGCCATCTCGTCGGAGACGGCGGGCGTCACGCCGGAGAAGTAGAAGACATCGACACCCTTGAGGATCTCATCCCAGTCAAAGACGTCGCGCTTGGCCATGTTGATGGCAGAGTACTTGCGGTCGTAGACGCAGCCGTTGCCGCGCTGCGAGGCGCCGACCTCAAACACATAGGAGCCAAGACGGTCGCCTTGGCGCACGACGCGCGAGGTATCGACGTCGTAGACCTTCAGCGAACGCAGGGCGCACTCGCCCAGACGGTTGGCCGGGACAACGGAGACGTAAGCTGCCTTGTCACCCTGGTAGGCCAGGGAAAGCGCGGTGTTGGCTTCGGCGCCGCCGTAGCGGACATCAAACTCGGTCGCCTGCTCAATGCGCAGATGATCTTTGGGCGAGAGCCTCATCATGATCTCGCCGAAGGTAAGAACCGTTTTACCCATGGTCGCGCAGCTCCTTCTTGCTCGTGCGTACACCTTTGATATGGCGTTGGCACGGAGGTGCCAAGACGGTAGGGTACATCTTTGCACCTCCGTGCCAACGCTTGCCGAAATCGGTTTACGAAATCGGTTTCGTTTCGAGTTGTAGTATACTCATCTACAACGTTTTGCAAGCGAGATTTTTAAAAAAATGCCTAAAATGGCTCAGACTGCCGACAATTGGGAAACGGGGTGCGCTATGGCGCAGATGAGGATTAAGGACATTGCTGCCGAGGCGGGCGTGAGCCCGGCCACGGTCTCGCGCTATCTCAACAACCGCCCTGGGCAGATGACCGAGGAAACCCGTGCTCGCATCGCGGCAGTTATCGAGCGCACCGGCTATCGTCCACGTGCCGCCGCGCGCAATCTGCGCAGCTCGCGTACCAACCTCATCGGCGTGATCTTGGCCGACATTGCTAACCCGTTCTCCAGCGCCATGCTCGAAGGGCTTTCCGCCAGCGCCGCCGCGCGCGGCTGCTCGCTCATGACGGCCATTAGCGGCAACGACCCCGCCAAGGAAGCAGAGTCGCTCACCAGACTTATCGATGCCGGCGTGGACGGCCTGGTCGTCAACACCTGTGGCGGCAATGACGAGGCAATCGCCGCGGCCGCGGGGCGCCTGCCCGTCGTGCTGCTCGACCGCGATATTGCCGCCGGCGGTGTCGATCTGGTGACCTCCAACAACCGTGAGCTGGTCGCCGGCCTGGTAGACGCCTTGGCTGTCGCGGGCAGCGAGCGCCTGTGCCTGCTCACCGAGGCAAGCGACGACAGCCCTGTGCGTCGCGAGCGTGCCGAGGCCTTTGCCGACGAGCTTTCGCGACGCGGCCTTGCGGGTGAGGTCGTTACCCTGGCCGATGGTGGCGTCACGGGCGTCGGCCGCCTGGACGAGACCATCCGCGACTATGCGGGCAAAAAACTCGGCCTTATCGCCGTCAACGGCCTGGTTTTCCTGCGCCTGACCGAGGCGCTAGCACAGCTGGGTCCCTCGCTGCCGGCAGGTCTCAAGATTGCGGCGTTTGACGATTACCCCTGGAACCACGTGCTCTTTGGCGGTGTGACCACGGCAGCGCAGGACACCCTCACCATTGCCGAGCGCGTAGTCGAGCGCCTGTCCGAGCGCATCGATGTCGTCACCACCACGGTGGGCGAGGCCGCAAGGCTGGCTCCCAAGCGCATCGAGATCCCCGGCCACATCGAACACCGCGCCTCAACCTCGCGCTAGCCTACGGTCGCGCGTAAGGTATACCTGCCTGCCCACGCACGTTTTTTGGGCGCTTGATACGCTTTAACCCTGCGGAAACATTTTTCTGCGATAGTATCTGCGATATAGACCAGTCGAAACCCGCCCGAAAGAAAGGGGAGCGACATGAACCAGCAGAACATCGATTACGTACTCCGCTCCGTAGAGCAGCGTGACATCCGCTTTGTGCGTCTGTGGTTTGTCGACATTCTCGGCCGCCTCAAAAACTTTGCCATTAGCCCCGAGGACCTCGAGGTCGCTTTTGAGGAGGGCATTGGCTTTGACGGCTCGGCCATCGAGGGCTTTGCCACGCCCGAGGAAGCCGACATGCTGGCGTTCCCTGATGCCTCGACCTTCCAGATTCTGCCGTGGCGCCCGAGCCATAACGGCGTCGCCCGTGTGTTCTGCGACGTGTGCACTCCCGATCGCGAGCCCTTCGCCGGCGATCCGCGCGCTGCGCTGCGTCGCATGTTCCATAAGGCCGAGAAGGCCGGCTACCTACTCAACGTTGGTGCCGAGCTGGAGTATTACTACTTCCCCGACGAGCATACCCCCGAGCCGCTCGACAACGTGGGCTACTTCGATCTTTCGGTGAGCGACGCCGCGCGCGACCTGCGCCGCAACACGGTCCTTACGCTCGAGAAGATGTCCGTGCCCGTGGAGTACACCTTCCACGCCGCCGGCCGCTCGCAGCACGGCATGAGCCTGCGCCACGCCGAGGCCCTGAGCATGTCCGACGCCATCACCACGGCAAAGCTCATCATTAAGCAGCAGGCTTACGAAAGCGGCTGCCATGCCTCCTTTATGCCCAAGCCGTTGGCGGGCGAGGACGGCAGCGCCATGTTTTTGCATCAGTCGCTGTTCGACCACGACGGCAACAACGTCTTTTGGGGCGAGGATGACGAGAAGTACCACCTCTCCGATATCGCCAAGCACTACATGGCCGGCATCCTGGCGCACGCGCGCGAGATTAGCGCCATCACCAACCCCACGGTCAACTCGTACAAGCGCATCACCACGGGCGGCGACTCCGTGCCACAGTACGCCACGTGGGGCCTGCGCAACCGCGCGAGCATGGTCCGCATCCCGGTCTACAAGCCTGGCAAGCAGCTGTCCACGCGCATCGAGCTGCGCAGTCCCGATCCCATGGCCAATCCGTACCTGGTCAACGCCGTCACGCTGGCGGCTGGTCTGGACGGCATCGAGCGCAAGCTGGAACTCCCGCCCGAGGCCACGGCCGAGACACTCAAGCTTACCGACCGTCAGATGCTCGAGGCCGGCTACACGCCGCTGCCGCGCTCGCTCAAAGAGGCGCTCGACGTGTTTGAGGACTCGCAGTTTATGAAGGATGCCCTCGGCGAGCACATCCACGGCTTCTTCCTCAAAAAGAAGCGCGACGAGTGGCATAAGTTTGAGTCCACGATCACCCAGTGGGAGATCAAGCACTACCTGGCGAACTCCTAATCGCGCTGACTTGTTCCAGCACGATTGAGCTCATTTCTTTGGAGGCCGACATGTCCGAAAAGAGTGCCCTGTTCATGGCGCGCACGACGCGCTTCCACGAGTTTGCCCGCAGCTTGACGACCACCCTGGGTGTCGAGGTGAGCCTGGCCACCCCCGATTCGCCGACTGCTGCGCACGACTTTGACCTGCTGATCCTCGATTCCGATGGCATTCGTAGCGATCGCATCGATCAGATTGCCAAGTGGCTCGACGATCGTGGCGGCGTTCCCATGTTGGTGATCGTCGACGACGAGGCGCTCGGCACCCTGCGCCTGCCGAATCACTCGCATGCCGACTTTGTATGCTCCACGGCGACGCCCAACGAGCTCAAGGCGCGCGCACAGCGCCTGATGGGCGAGGAGGAGACCGTCACCGCCGACGATGTGCTCAACATCGATAACCTCGAGATCAACTTGGCTACCTACCAGGTGACGCTCGATGACGAACCCATCGATCTGACCCTGATGGAGTACTCGCTGCTGAGCTTTTTGGCCACGCACCCCAATCGTGCCTACAGCCGCGAGGTGCTGCTGCACCGCGTGTGGGGCTTTGAGTACTGCGGCGGCACCCGCACCGTCGACGTGCATATCCGACGCATCCGCTCCAAGGTGGGCCCGCAGATCGCGGCGCACATCACCACCGTCCGCGGCGTGGGCTATCTGTTTAAGGGCTAGATTTCCACCACAAAGGGGGCAGGCACCTTTGTGGTGGTTTTGCCGCAGGCAAGGATTCCTTTCGAGTCTGCAACAGAACTTAAGCCTTCCTAAAAGATTGCGTTTTCATACACTTGATCCCGCGTATTGGGGTACAACTCAACGTGAACAATGATGGCCCGCCACATGTTTGGCGGGCCTTTGGTTATTTGACGAAAGGATCGCAGCTATGAGTGAGAACGATTCTCAGCGTCCCCAGGATGCGGGCAACGCCGGCGAGACTCAGCAGCAGCCGCGCGTGCAGGTGGAGTCGACGCCTGCCGACAGTAACAACATTCCCTACGTGCAGGCCTATGACACGCAGACCGGCGAGCCGCTGGGCGGCCAGCAGGTTGTGAACAAGCACATGGTGGTCAAGACCAAGACCAAAAAGCTGCCGATCTTTATTACGGCGCTCGCCGGTTGCGCCTGCGGCGCTCTGCTGGTCATCGCACTCATTATGAGCGGCACGCTCGATATCGGTGGCGGAAAGAATGCCGTGACGGCGGGCGCTTCGGGTTCGTCGACGCAAAAGATCACCATCGATTCCGAGGACACCACGCTGGCCGAGGCTGTCTCCGCCAAGGCGCTGCCCTCCGTCGTTTCCATCACCGCCACCTCGAGCGGCAGCCAGAATGGCTCGCTTTCGCAGTCTGCTGACGATTCCGATAGCTCGGGCAGCGTCGGTTCGGGCGTTGTGCTCGATACCGAGGGCCATATCCTCACCAACAACCACGTGGTCGATGGCTATGACCAGTACGTGGTAACCATGGACGACGGCACCACCTACGAGGCCGAGTTCGTGGGCAACGATGCCTCGAGCGACCTGGCCGTCATCAAGCTCAAGGACGCCGATGCCTCCAAGCTCACCCCGATCGAGATCGGCGACTCCGATAAGCTCAACGTGGGCGAGTGGGTCATGGCGATCGGTTCGCCCTTCGGCAACGAGCAGTCTGTCTCCACGGGTATCGTGTCGGCACTGTATCGCTCCACGGCCATGAGCTCTACCAGCGGCAACACCATCTATGCCAACATGATCCAGACCGATGCCGCCATCAACCCGGGCAACTCCGGCGGCGCGCTCGTTAACGACAATGGTGAGCTCGTGGGCATCAACTCGCTCATCGAGAGCTACTCGGGCTCCAGCTCGGGTGTGGGCTTTGCCATTCCCGTCAACTACGCTAAGAAGATTGCCGACCAGATCATTGACGGCAAGACGCCGGTTCATCCGTATCTGGGCGCCACGCTTTCGAGCGTTAACGCGCTCAATGCCCGCACTAACAAGCTGAGCACCGATAGCGGTGCGTATGTGGCGAGCGTCGTCGAGGACGGTCCCGCAGCCAAGGCCGGCATTCAGGAGGGCGATGTCATCACCAAGCTGGGCGACGACGAGATTACGAGCGCCGACGGCCTGATCATCGCACTGCGCAGCCACGAGGTGGGCGAGAAGGTCGAGATCACGCTCATGCGCGGCAAGGAAGAGAAGACGGTTACCGTCGAGCTGGGCTCCGATGAGGAGTTGCAAAACCAGCAGCAGAACGATAGCGCGACCGACACCGGCAACGGTAGCATTACCGAAGATCAGCTGCGCCAGTACCTGGAGGAGCTGCTCGGTCAGCAGGGCCAGGGCCAGGGTCAAGGTTACGGCCAGGGCTACTAACCAGCCGTTTCGCATAGTTTGAAGCCAGAGGGGCTGTCCCGCCAACGCAGGACAGCCCCTCTTTTTGCGATGGATCCCGGGAACGGGGAAACGGATTATTTTGAGCTGGCAAGGAGCTTGGTTCGGAAGGGCCTGAACTAACTGTCCGCCCCAGTTTGACGGCTGCCGATTCGGTGCGGTTCGAAAGGGCTATTCGGCCTCATTGCGACCGGTGGTACTCTAGTATCCGTTTGAAATCGAGCGAAGGAGTGCCGCTATGGAGCAATCGAGCCTGTTTGGTGACGGCGTGGACATCGATACCGAAACGCCCGCGAGCGTGGATGCCGCCGCACCGGCCGATGCCCGTGCCCAGGCGGCGGCGCGTGCGGCCGAGCTGCGCCACGAGCTCGATTACCACGCCTATCGCTACTACATGCTCGATGCGCCCGAGATCACGGACGCCGCCTTTGACAAAATGCTCGTTGAGCTGCAGGAAATCGAGGCGACCTACCCCGACCTGGTGACCCCCGACAGCTATACCCAGCGTGTGGGCGGCTACGTGAGCGAGCAGTTTACGCCGGTCACGCATATGGCACGCATGTACTCCATGGACGATGCCATGGACCTGGACGAACTCGACGCGTGGCTCCAGCGCGCCGAGGATGCGCTCGGTGCCGGCAGCGTCACCTATACCTGCGAGCTTAAGATCGACGGCCTGGGCGTGGCCCTTACCTACCAAAACGGCACCTTCGTACGCGCCGCCACGCGCGGCGACGGCACCACGGGCGAGGACGTGTCGCTCAACGTGCGTACCATCAAGGATGTGCCCATGCACCTGTCCGAGCCTGCGCTCGCCCACATGGGTGCCGACCGCGAGCGCACCATTGAGGTGCGCGGCGAGGTCTACATGCCCAAGGGCAGCTTTGTGCGTCTGAACGACGAGGCCGATGCCGAGGGCCGCGACCCCTTCGCCAACCCGCGCAACGCCGCCGCCGGATCGTTGCGCCAGAAGGATCCCAAGGTCACGGCGCGCCGCGACCTGGCCACCTTTATCTACGCCATTGCCGATACCGATCCGCTGCACGTCCACAGCCAGCGTGAGTTCCTCGACTGGCTGCGCAGCGCCGGTTTAGCGTCAACCCCAACGTGGCCCGCTGCGCCACGCCGGCCGAGGTCCACGAGTTCTGTGCCCAGGCCCTCGAGCATCGCGGCGACTTGGACTACGACATCGACGGCGTGGTCGTAAAGGTCGACAGCTTTCAGCAGCAGCTCGACCTGGGCTTTACTGCTCGCGCACCGCGCTGGGCCATTGCCTTTAAGTTCCCGCCCGAGGAAAAGCAGACCGTCCTACGCGAAATTCGCATCCAGGTGGGCCGCACCGGTGTGCTCACTCCGGTCGCCGAGTTCGACCCGGTGACGGTTGCCGGCTCCACCATCGCGCGCGCCACGCTGCACAACATCGACGAGATCCGTCGTAAAAACGTGCGCGAGGGCGACACTATCATCGTGCACAAGGCAGGCGACGTGATTCCCGAGGTCGTGGGCCCCGTGCTCGACAAGCGCCCGGCCGACAGCGTTGACTGGCAGATGCCCGAGGTCTGCCCCGTGTGCGGCAGCCCCGTGGTGCACGAGGACGGCGAGGTGGCCTACCGCTGCGTGTCCATCGACTGCCCCGCACAGCTCAAGGAGCGCCTGCTCCACTGGGTGAGCCGCGGTTGCATGGACGTGGACGGCCTGGGCGACGAAATCGTCGACAAGATGATCGCCGCCGGCCTTATCCACGATGTCGCGGACTTCTACCAGCTCACAGTCGACGACATCGCCGGCCTGGACACGGGCCGCGTGTATGCCAGCTCCAACAGCAAAAAGGGCGTCAAGAAGGGCGACCCCATTCCGGTGGGCCTCAAGACGGCCGAGAAAATCATCGCCGAGCTCAACAAGTCTAAGAGCCAGCCGCTCGGTCGCGTGCTGTTTGCCTTGGGTATCCGTCATGTGGGCAAGAGTGTGGGCGAGGTCATTGCCGAGCGATTCCTGTCGATTGACAAGCTCATCTTGGCGAGCGAAGAGGACATCGCCGAGTGCGAGGGCATCGGTCCCAAGATTGCGGCGAGCGTCAAGCAGTTCCTGGCCGTGCCCGAGAACCTTGCCGTGCTGGAACGCCTGCGCCAGGCGGGCCTGTCGCTCGAGGTCGACTTGGGCGCCGCGCACGCGCAAGCCGCAGCCGACGCTGGCGTGGCAGGCGAGCTTGCCGACGCACAGCCACTCGCGGGTCTGACCTTCGTGCTCACCGGCACACTCGTCAACCGCACCCGCGACGAGGCGGGCGCGGCGCTCAAGGTGCTTGGCGCCAAGGTTTCGGGCAGTGTGTCAAAGAAGACGAGCTATCTGGTCGCCGGCCCCAAAGCGGGCTCCAAGCTCGCCAAGGCCGAGCAGCTGGGCGTGCCTGTATTGGATGAGGACGCGCTCGAGCAGATCCTGGCGACTGGTGAGGTGCCCCAGGCTTAGCGCATCGATAGCCAAATTGAAGAACCACCCGAAAAGCATGATGCCTTCCAGGCGGTTCTTACTTTGCTGGGGCAACCGGCACCGTGATCTGCGTCACGTAGGTCGCGGGGTCATCGCTGATGATGTCGTCGATAAGGGCGATTTCGCGTTGCCCCGCTACGCCACCAGCTTGTCAAAAGCCCCGCGGCGGTTGAGCGCGGTAAATGCAATCACGCAGATGACCGCCGACAGAATCGAGCCGCACGGCGAGGCGATACCCATGGGGAACAGCGTGCCGGAATAGGCGTTCGACAGCAGCCACGCGCCGGGCACGCGAATGAGCGCCACGGCCAGCACGTTGTGCGCAAAGCCGATGTAGCTCTTGCCGTATGCAGCGAAAAAGCCGCTAAAGCAAATGTGGATGCCGGCAAAGATTGCATCGAAAATATAACTGTGCATATAGCCGGTACCGGCCGCGACCACCGCGGGGTCCTTGGCAAAAAAGCCGATAAACGCCGGCGCCACCAGCCACATCAGCACCGTGATCAGACAGCCGTATACTACCGAGATGGTCATGGCATCCTTGAGCACCTGACGCGCGCGGTCGCCCTTGCCCGCGCCGGCGTTTTGCGCCGTGAGCGCGCTGACGGTGGCACCCATGGAACTCGGCACAATGAACAAAAAGCTGATCATCTTTTCGACCAGGCCCACGGCGGCGGCGTCGACCAGGCCGCGATGGTTGGCGATGACGGTGATAAACATAAACGCCACCTGGATGCAGCCGTCCTGCACAGCCACGGGCACGCCGATTTTAAGAATGCTGCCGAGCACCTCGGGCTGGGGGCGCAGGTCGCTGCGCTTAACGTGAATGTTCGTGCGGCGGCTCTTGAGCCACACGAGCGCGAGGGCAACGCTTGCCGTCTGGGCGGTTACCGTGCCGAGCGCCGCGCCCACGGGGCCGATTCCCATGTGGCCGATAAACAGAAAGTCGAGCGCGATGTTGATAATGCATGCCACGCCGATCACGTACATGGGCGAGCGCGAATCGCCCAGCCCGCGAAAGATGGCCGAAAGGATGTTGTACGCAGCGATAAAGGGAATTCCGACAAAGCAGATGCGCAGGTAGGCGGCGGTGCCTTCGACCGCTTCGGCCGGCGTGCCAATGAGCGCCACGATCTGCGGGCACAGTGCGAGCAAGGCAGCGGCCAGTACCACCGAGACACCCATAAACAGCGTAATGGTGTTGCCGATAGCGGTTTCGGCGCGATCGAAGCGGCGCGAGCCCACGGCGTGGCCGACGATGACCGTCGTCCCCATGGCCAGGCCCACGAGCGTCACGGTAATGATATAGAGCGTCTGCGCGTCGTTGCCCACGGCGGTGATGCCGGCGGCGCCGCTAAACTGTCCCATCATGTACAGGTCGGCCATGCCGTAGAGCATCTGCAAAAAGTACGAGAGCATATAGGGCAGGGCAAAGACCGCGATGGTCTTGAGGACATTGCCGCGTGTGAGGTCGTGTTCCATGGGCGGGGCACTTTCTAGCTTAGATCGTTTACGTACCAGTGTAGTGAAAACCCTACAACGATTGTAGAGTCAAGGTTTGTGTTGGCGGCAGGGCGAAAAAGTCACGCTCGCGTTCATTTCCAATTGAATACAGAGTTGCACCTTGTGAGCATGGCGTCTGTACTAGCCTTGCAGAAATCGATTTCGGAACACTTGACACCGCCGCCTGCCGCGCCATAATACGTGCGTTTGCGAACAACGTTTGATGGGGGATGAACTTGCGTGCGCAATCTCAAGATTTTGTTTTCCTATCTGGGGGCATACCGCCGCGATGCCATGCTCGGCGTGCTCTTTGTGACTGCCGAGACGGCGCTCGAGCTGTTTATCCCGGTCATCATGGCAAATATCATCGATGTGGGCGTGCCCGCGGGCGACATCAACTACATGCTGTTGCAGGGCACGTATATGCTGGTGTGTGCCGCATGTTCGCTGGTGCTTGGCTTGGGCTATGCGCGCACGTCCGCCCGCGTCGCCTCGGGGCTGGGCGCTAACCTGCGCGAGGCCGAGTATCGCAAGATCCAGACGCTCGCTTTTGGCAATCTGGACAACTACGACGCCAGCTCGCTCGTCACGCGCATGACCACCGACATCACCGTGATTCAAAACGCCGTAGGTACGCTTCCGCCCCATGGTGCGCGGGCCCGTGACGCTCATCGTCGGCTTGGTCTATGCGCTGGTGCTGTCGCGCCCGCTCGCACTGATTTTGCGATCAGTCCTGCCGGTGCTGGCGATCGTGCTGGGCGTTATCACCTATCGCGTCAGTCCGCTCTACCGCCAGCTGCAGACCTCGATGGACCATCTCAACGGTGTGGTGCAGGAAGACCTCACCGCCGTGCGCGCCGTCAAAGCGTACGTGCGCGCCGAGCACGAGGAGGCCAAGTTCGATGCCGTCAATACCGAGCTTGCGCACACGGCGACGAAGACCTTTGGCAACGCCGTGCTCAACCTGCCGGTGTTTCAGCTGTCGATGTACGTGGCGGCGCTTTCCATTCTGTGGATCGGCGGGCGCATGATTCTTGCCGGCGAGCTCGGCGTGGGCTCGCTCACGGGCTTTATGAGCTATGTGCTGCTGATCATGAACTCGCTCATGATGATTTCCAACGTGTTTTTGCTGCTCACCCGCGCACTTGCCAGCGTGGAGCGCATCTCGCGGGTGCTCGACGAGCGTTCGCTTATCCAGGCGCCCGACGCTGCCACTGCCGTGCACGGGGTGGCCGACGGAAGCATCGAGTTTCGCGACGTGTCGTTTAAGTACCGCGCGGATGCTGCCGAGGATGTGCTCGAGCATATTGACCTTTGCATTGAGGCGGGCTCCACGGTGGGCGTGCTCGGCGGCACGGGCTCGGGCAAGAGTTCGCTTGTGCAGCTAATCGCGCGCCTGTACGACGCCACCGAAGGCGCCGTGCTCGTGGGCGGGCGCGATGTGCGCGATTACGACCTGGCCGCCCTGCGCGACGCCGTGGGTATCGTGCTGCAAAAGAACGTACTGTTTACGGGTACCGTGCGCGAGAATCTGCAGTGGGGCGCGCCCGATGCCACCGACGAGGAGCTCCTGCGTGCCTGCCGCGCGGCATGCGTGGACGAGTTCCTAGATCGCATCGGCGGCCTTGACGGCTATCTGGGCCAGGGCGGTGCCGGCGTCTCGGGCGGACAAAAACAGCGTCTGTGCATCGCGCGTACGTTGCTCAAACATCCGCGTGTGCTCATCTTTGACGATTCGACCAGCGCGGTCGATATGGCGACCGACGCCAAGATCCGCGAGCATATCGCTCAGATTCCCAACACGACGGTGATTGTCATTGCGCAGCGCATTGCGAGCGTCATGGATGCCGATTGCATTGTGGTGTTGGACGACGGTCGTGTCCACGGCGTGGGCACGCACGAGGAACTGCTGGCGGGCGACGCCATTTATCAGGAGATTTACGCCTCGCAGATGGAGTTTGCGGGGGATGCGGGCGTTGCGGACGGCGCAAATGCCCCGTCTTCCTCTGGTTCCAGCGGATCAATTCAAGCCACGGAAGGAGGCGAGCAACATGCCTAAGACATCCGCTCAGGCCCGTCCCACCAATCTGACGCAGACGCTTCGCCGCTTGCTCTCCTACATGGGTCACGCCAAGTTCTCGCTGCTCGCGGTGGGCGTGCTCGCCTCCGTCGCCGCCATCGCAAGCCTTGCCGGCACCTACATGGTACGTCCCGTCGTCAACGGTTTGGCAACGGGCGGTGAGGAACTGCTTGCCAGGCAGGTCATCTTTACTGCCGCCATCTACGCCGCGGGCGTGCTTTCGGCTCTGGGCTACTCGCAGATCATGGTGCGCGCGGCCCAGCGCGTGGTGTCCGATATCCGCCGCGACCTGTTTGCCCACATTCAGACGCTGCCGCTCAGTTATTTCGACGGCACACGCTCGGGCGACATCATGAGCTTCTTTACCAACGACGTCGACACCGTCTCCGAGGCGCTCAACAACAGCTTTGCCAACGTGATTCAGGCGAGCATCCAGGTGGTCGGCACCACGGCCATGCTCATCATCCTCAACTGGCAGCTCACGATTATCACGCTCGTGTGCGATGCGGCCATTGTGCTGTATGCGCGCTACTCGGGCACGCGTTCCAAGCGCTTTTTTGCCGCTCAGCAGGCGTCGCTGGGCGATTTGGACGGATATATCGAAGAGATGGTCTCGGGCCAAAAGGTCATCAAGGTCTTTAATCACGAACAGGCCAACGTGGCTGGTTTTGACGCGCGCAACCAAGAGCTGCGCCGCACCGGTGGTGCCGCGCAGGCCTACGCCAACTCGATGGTGCCCATGACCGTGGTGATCGGCTATGCCAACTACGCCATCGTCGCCGTGGCGGGCGGCATGCTCTGCATCAAGGGGCTCGCCGACGTGGGCGCGCTTGCAAGTTACCTGGTCTTTGTACGCCAGGCCGCCATGCCCATCAACCAGTTTACGCAGCTGGGCAACTTTTTGCTCAACGCGCTGGCCGGTGCCGAGCGCCTGTTTGCCGCCATGGATCTTGAGCCCGAGGTGGACGAGGGCTGCGTGGAGCTGGTGCAGACGGGCGGCGCCGCGTGGGCATGGAAGATTCCCGAGGGCCAGGGCGTGGGCGCGTACGGGCACCTGCATGATGTGGCTGCCGTTGATGAGTCGGGCCGTGCGGTGGCTGCCGACGGCACCGAGCTCACGTGCGGCTTGGTCCCACTTGCCGGCGACGTGCGCTTCCATGCCGTGGACTTTTCCTACGTGCCAGGCACCCGTGTGCTCACGGATCTCAACCTGTTTGCCAAGCCGGGGCAAAAGATCGCGTTTGTGGGCTCCACAGGCGCCGGTAAGACGACCATCACCAACCTCATCAACCGCTTCTACGAGGTCGATGACGGCGAGATCACGTACGACGGCATCGACGTCAAGCACATTGCCAAGGCCAGCCTGCGCGGGTCGCTCGGCATTGTGCTGCAGGACACGCACCTGTTTAGCGGCACCATCGCACAGAACATCCGCTTTGGCAAGCTCGACGCGACCGACGAGGAAGTGCGCGCCGCTGCCGAGGCGGCCTGCGCCGACTCGTTTATTCGCCGCCTGCCTAGAGGCTACGACACGCCGGTCACGGCCGACGGCGCCAACCTGTCGCAGGGCCAGCGCCAGCTGCTCGCCATCGCGCGCGTGGCCGTCGCTGACCCGCCGGTGCTCATCCTGGACGAGGCCACTTCGAGCATCGACACGCGCACCGAAAAGCTCATCGAGCGCGGTATGGACCGCATCATGCGCGGACGCACCACGTTTATGATCGCGCACCGCCTGTCCACCGTCCGCGACGCCGATGCCATCATGGTCCTCGAACACGGCCGCATCATCGAGCGCGGCGCGCACGAAGAACTGCTCGCCCAGCACGGCGAGTACTGGCAGCTGGCGCATGGCTTAAAAGAGTTGGATTAACCCGTTCGAGCACGATGCTTTGACCCTTCATGCCGCTCACCTCGTCTCAAACCATCACAACATTCGACGTTTTTTGCCAAAATCGGGAAAAGCATCGAATGTTGTGATGG
>ENA-OQKI01000048-OQKI01000048.1-human-gut-metagenome-genome-assembly--contig:-NODE-48-length-29466-cov-3.569447_pt1 | contig 29466 bp, 20 predicted proteins | sample MGYA00242778_ERZ504798 | MGnify/ENA primary metagenome ERZ504798 (study PRJEB26092, sample SAMD00036414) | human gut metagenome | host: Homo sapiens | study: EMG produced TPA metagenomics assembly of... | reverse complement strand
ATCGGGTAAGTCCACGCTCGGCATCGACTTCGCCCGCGCCGCCGCGTTGCACCACAACATGACTTCCGTGGTCTTCAGCTTGGAGATGAGCAAGGTGGAGCTCGCTCAGCGTATTATCTCCGCCGAAACCAATATTCCGATGGCCGCCCTGCGCCGCGCCGACGACATCACCCCCGAACGCTGGAACACCCTGAACCAGTTCTGGACCAAGATGCAGAACGCGCCACTGTTCATTGACGACAGCCCGAACATGAGCCTCATGGAGATCCGTGCGAAATGCCGTCGTCTGAAGCAGACCAACGATCTGAAACTCGTAGTCATCGACTACCTGCAGCTGATGACCTCGGGCAAGGCCGTGGAATCCCGCCAGCAAGAGGTGTCCGAATTCTCCCGTGCCCTGAAGCTCTTGGCCAAGGAACTCGAAGTGCCGGTCGTGGCCCTTTCCCAGCTGAACCGTGGCCCGGAAATGCGTAACGACAAGAAGCCGCAGCTCTCCGACCTGCGTGAATCCGGCTCAATCGAACAGGACGCCGACGTGGTGTTCCTGGTCCACCGCCCTGACTTCTACGACAAGGAAGACCGCCCCGGCGAGGCCGATATCATCATGGCCAAGCACCGTAACGGCCCGACCGAAACCTTCCACCTCGCCTTCCTCGGTGCCACGTCCAAATTCAAAGACATGCCGCAGGACTACAACGCCAATCAGGGGGTGTGATGATGGCAAGCAACGTTTCACGCGATGTTTCGCAAGACCAATCGTCCGTGGTGCAGACCTGCAAACCGTGGTATGCGTTCGCCACCGTGGCCGCAGGCCGCTTCGTGCGGTTTGCATCCCGCGTCACCAAACATGGCGGTTCGGCTTTGCCCGGCAAAGTCGTAGAAAAGATTGACCCCGGCTTCCTGACCCGTACGCTCGGGCAGTTGCCGCTTGGCGTGGTATTGGTGTCCGGCACGAACGGCAAGACCACCACCACCCGCATGGTCGCCTCGATGCTCTCCGATCTGGGGCTGAAGGTGTTCACCAATCCGACCGGCTCGAACTTCGTGCGCGGCGTGGTCTCCGCACTGCTTACCGAAGTCACGCTCGGCGGCAAATTGGACGCGGACATCGCCGTGCTCGAGCTCGATGAGGCGTACGCCGTCCACTTCGTCAAGCAGGTCAAGCCCCGTTATGCATTGCTGCTGAACGTGATGCGCGATCAGCTTGACCGATTCGGTGAAATCGACACCACGGCCAAACTGCTCAGCCATGTGGCTGCGGCGACTACCGGCACTGTGGTACTGAACCGCGAGGACCCGCGTATCGCCGCGCTCGCCGCGAAGGCCCCGGCTGGCACCACCGTGCGATACTTCGGCCTCGCCGACGATTTGCGCCGCTATTTCCCGTCCGATGACGACATGGCCACGACCGTGTCGGTGGAAGGTGTGGCCGGGCCGCTCCCCTCAGCCAGAACTCCCCTCAGTCCGCGAAGCGAACTGAGAGGAGCTTCCGCAGGCACGGCAGAACTTCCCGCCGACGTGACACTTACCGCAGTGGGCGACCACAAGGCCACCTTCCAGATGGACGGTCAGGGCTACGCCACCGACGTCAAGCTTGAAGGCGTCTACAACCTGTACAACGCGGCCGCCGCGCTCGCCGTGGTACGTGCGGTGATGCAAGACAATGCCGCCGCATCCAAGGCCACCGCCGCAGCCAACGCCTGCGCCGTGTCCGCCGACGAGCTCATCGCCGCCGTTTCCCGCGTCACGCCGGCTTTCGGCCGTGGCGAGGTCATCGACGTCAACGGTTCCCCGGTCGAACTGCTGCTGGTCAAGAACCCGATGGGCTTCCGCCTCTCGCTCGCCAGCTTCGACCCGGCCAACGCGGACACCATGATCGCCATCAACGACGAATACGCCGACGGCCGCGACATGAGCTGGCTGTGGGACGTGGACTTCACTTCCCTGCGCGCGTCCGGTGTCGCCATGGTCTCCGGCGTGCGTGCCTGGGACATGGCATTGCGCCTGGGGTACGACCAAGTGCCAGTCGCCGATACGAACACCGACCTCGAACAGGCCGTCACCGCATTCGTCAACGCCAATCCCGGCACACGCAAGCACATCTACTGCACCTACACCGCCATGCTCAAAACCCGCGCCGTACTGGGCCGCATCACCGAAGTACGGGACGCGGGCGTGGGCAAGTAACCACCCTTCGGCGCTCGCGCGCCACCTCCCGCCAGCGGAAGGGGCATAGTGAGGGAATAAGACTTCCCCTTAGCGGGAGAACATCGACAAGGAGAACGTGACATGGCCAGAACAATTGATGTGGTGTCCCTGTATCCCAAAGACATGAACATCTACGGCGATTCCGGCAACGTGCTGACTATCCGCCGCCGGCTGGAACTGTACGGTTACGAACCGGTCGTTCACCAGTACAATCAAGGCGACGATTGGCCCGACCAGGTGGACCTTATTCTGGGAGGCGGCGGCCAAGACACCGGCCAGAAGAAAATCATCGACGACTTCTACCATCGCGCCGACCTGTTGCGTTCGCTTGCCGCAGACGGTACGCCGATGCTGATGATCTGCGGCCTGTACCAGCTGTTCGGCGAGTACTTTGAAACCGTGGACGGCACCCGTCTGGACGGCATCGGCGTTATCGGTGCTTATACCGTGGGCCAGAACGTGCGTATGATCGGCAATCTTGTTGAGCATTCCGACCAGTTCGGCGATGTGATTGGCTACGAGAACCACTCCGGTCAGACCTTCCTGCGCGAAGGCGTTCAGTCACTCGGCACCGTCAATCAGGACGGCCGAGGCAACAATGGCGAAGACCATACCGAGGGCGCGCGCGTGCACAACGTGATCGGCACCTACATGCACGGCTCGTTGCTGCCTAAAAACCCCGCCATCAGCGATTTCCTTATCGAAACTGCCGTGACTCGTCGTTACGGTACGTTCGATACGTCCGATCAGACCCCCGAACAAGCCAAGGAGCTCGCCCGGCTCGATCAAGTAGCCACCAACGCGCGCAAGGCTGCCGCCGAACGTCCTCGGTGAATTCTCGGTGAGTCCTCGGTAAGTACCAATCAGCGAAAAAACAGCCGAAATCAGTCTGAGGGTCTAGTACATTGCCCTGTTGTTTGCGCTAGGCTTGGTGGTACGAGACATGGCACCAGGCCATGTCGGACCTCGAAGGAGGGGTATCATGGCTGATTTTGATCTTCTGGGTGATGGCTTGCGCAAGGTCCTGCTGGCGGGTATCGGCGCCCTTGCCACCGGATACGAGAAGAGCAGCGAGCTCGTCGACGAACTCGTCAAGAAGGGTGAGATTACGGTCGAGCAGGGCAAGGCGCTGAACACCGAGCTCAAGCGCAAGGTGAGCGAGACGGTGGAGGACGCCAAGAAGGCCGCCGCCGAAGCCGGCGACAAAGCTGCTGCCGCAGCCGACACCAGTGCCGCCGACAAGCCCGCTGACGAGGGCAAGGCCGAGTGACCAAGCCCACACGCGCTACGCCGGAATCAGGGTCGACCCCGCTTTCCAGCAGGGTCGACCCTATTCTGACGCCTGCGAAAGCCGAACGTGAGGCGGCGGCGAACCGGTCCGTCGACACGTCGGACACGCTCAAGCAGACCGTTACCAAGGCGACTCCGAGCGTATCCGACGAAACGCTGGCACTGTTCGGACGCAGGAACGATTTCGCCACGCGCTACCATCTGACGCGCCGTGGCAAGATCAAACGACTGGGGCAGATCACCAGAATCGTCGAGCAATTCGACGTGCTGCACGGCCTGACTCCGGTCAAAATGCGCCTCATGTTCGAGGCGCTCGGCCCCACGTTCGTCAAAGTGGGCCAGATTCTGTCGATGCGCTCCGAGATTCTGCCGCAAAGCTTCTGCGACGAACTCGCCAAACTGCGCGCCGACGCCGACCCGATGCCGTATTCCACGGTGTTGGATGTGCTTGCCGCCGAATACGGGCGTCCCGCCGACGAGGTGTTCGCGCATATCGATCCCAAGCCGTTGGGCTCTGCTTCACTGGCGCAAGTGCATCGCGCCACGCTGAAAACCGGCGAAGATGTGGCCATTAAAGTGCAGCGCCCGGGTGTGCGCGAAACCATGGCCCAGGACGTCTCCATCATGCGCTCCATAGCCAAGGCCGCCACTAAGGTGATTCGCACCTCACAGATCGTGGACCTGAAGGGCGTGGTCGAGGAGCTGTGGGACACCTTCGAATCGGAGACTGACTTTCTGATCGAGGCCCGCAACCTCGCCGAATTCAAGCGTTTCGCCGCCCGATTCAAATACATGGACTGCCCGACGGCGTACACCGAACTGTGCACCGAGCATGTGGTGGTCATGGAGTACATCGACGGCATCTCCGTCTCCCACCCGGGCCGGCTCGTCGATGCTGGTTATGACTTGAAGGAGATCGGCACCAAGCTCGTCGACAATTACGCCACGCAGATTCTCGACGACGGCTTCTTCCACGCTGACCCACATCCCGGCAATATCATCATCCGGGGCGGCCAGATCGTACTTATCGACCTCGGTATGACCGGTCGGCTCGACCAGCGCACCCGTGCAGTCCTCAAAGAAATGATTTTCGCCGTCGCCAAACAGGATTCGCCCGCTCTGGCCGAGGGGCTGCTGCGATTTGCCGGCACCGAGGCCGATCCGGAGGACTACCCAGCACTGCTGGCTGATCTGGACGTGATCGTCAAGGAATTCGGCACCGTGGATCTGGCCGAACTGGACATTGCCGCCTTCCTGACCGCACTGACGCAGATGGCCGGCCGCCACAACATCGAGGTGCCCAGTACGGTGACCACCGTCGGCCGCGCGTTGGTTACGCTCGAAGGCTTGCTGGACGAGTTCATTCCTGATGTGAATATGATCGAAATCATTTCCGACCATATCGCCACGTCGAAATCGCTGAAGAACGCCACCAAAGACGAGATCAAGTCGCTGGGCGTTGAGGGACATCAGGCTTTGCATGCCACGCTCGGCACCATGACCGAACTCAAGACCGTGGCCCGTATGCTGACCCGTGGTCAGTTGCGCGTCAACATGGAACTGGTCGGCTCTGAAGAGCCGTTCCAGCTGCTTTCGGATATGGTGAATCGTCTGACGATGGCCCTGATTGTGGTCGGTTTGTTCGTTGGCTCGTCGATTGTCTACTACGCCGGCATGAAGCCGATTATCTTCGGCATTCCGGTCATCGGCTTCATGGGCTACGTCGTGGCCTTCGCCCTCGGCGTATGGATCGTCATCGACATCTACTTAAAGGGGCGCAAAACCAAGAAGCGGTAGGGCATCGATTGATATCAGTCCAGCGGGAGGGTGGATTCGCGCTGGATAAGGTGGCAGGGTACGTAGTCGACACCGTGATGCGGGTTGCCGTCGATGGCATCGACCAAGTATCGTGCCGCACGCCGTCCGATGGTTTCGGTTTCGTTGTCGATCGACGTCAGTGCGGGCCTCGAGCTGGAGGTCAGTACCGACCAGTTATCGTGGCCGATGACGGCGACGTCATCCGGGATGCGCAGTCCCTGCTGCTTGAGCACGTCAATGCAGCCGCGGGCCAACTGATCGTTCTGGCAGACCACTGCATCGAACTTGACCCCTTGGTCGAGCAGCAGGCGGGTGGCGGCGCGGCCCCAGCCTTCGTCCCATTTGCCGTAACGAATTGGGCCGGCGGGTTCAATACCTAATTCGGAGAGTGCCTCGAGCGCGCCCTTGGTGCGGTCGGTGGCAGCGGTATAGGTTTCGTCGCCGCCGATAATGGCGATGTGCCGGCGGCCACACGAGATGAGATGGTTGATGGCCATGCGGCCGGCGTCCACGTTGTCGCAAGTGACCGAGCAGTCTTTGGGGTCGGTGGAGGGGCCGTAGACGTAGACCAGTGGCACGCCCCAGTCATGGCCAAGCGTGGGCCTGGGGTTGGTCTCGCACTGCACGATGAGCAGTCCGTCGACCTTGAGGGACAGCAGTTTCTCGACATGCTGACGTTCCAAGGCGGCGTCGCCACGAGCGTTGGCCAACAATACTGAGGTCGATTGGGCTCGCAACTCGTTCTCCGCGCCGATAAGAATCGGTGTGGAGAAACGACCCTGCAGATCGGAGGTGACCAGGCCGATGGTGCCAGTAGTGCCTCGAGCCAGGGATTGGGCAAGCTTGTTGGGAGAGTAGTTGAGTTGCTTGGCGGCATCCAGTACACGCTGCTTGGTTTCTTCGCTGATACGGGGTTTGTTGTGCAGTGCCTTGGATGCAGTGGCCGTCGAGACTCCGGCCAATGCCGCCACATCCTCAAGTCGCGCTGCCCGTCCGGTTGCTGGCTGGGTCATCATGCCTCGATTCCTTGGTTCTTCAGCAGTATATAACGCATTGTTTTGCGATGAAATACCTCATATGGTGTGGTGCGCCATTGCATCTGGGAATAATTGTAGCTTCAATGCGAAAACTTTCGCAAACATCTTTTTTTCGGCGTGGCGTAGTCAGGGAAATTGTTCAAGTGCAAGGTAAGTGAAAGAAAGCGTTACTTCCATGTTCGCTTTTGTTTGATTTGCTCGACACGCCGGAATAATCATTGATATTAAGCCAATTCAAGCACGTTATTCATAGTCGAATCACAGTCTCGAACCCGTTTGATGTGAGAAAAAACGCGAAAATGCGAAAGCGCTTTTGCAAAAACTTCCATGTTCGTTTATATTGAGAAAAGGCTTTCGCAGTGTTACCTGCTCCGGGCAAAGGAGCGAGCAGGGCGAAACCAAGGAGGCGGACCGTCCGCCACCGCCTCTCATAGTTGAGCGGATATATAGAGAAAGAAGCGAACATGGTGTCTTTCAATAAACTGACCCATACTCTTGCTGGCATCGCTGCCGCCGCGTTGATCGTTCCGCTGGCCGCCTGTGGTGGCTCCGGCAATGGTGGCACTGCCACCGCCGAAGGTATCCCGGCCAAGGGCACCGACGATGGTACCGAGATCACCCTGTGGACCCGTTCCCCTCTGGAGCGTCAGGCCAAGAACGTGGTCGAGGCTTACAACAAGAGCCACAAGAACCAGGTCAAGCTCGAGATCATCCCGAACGACGATATGGAAGGCAAGGTCGGCGGCGCTTCGCAGACCGACTCCCTGCCTGACATCCTCGCCGGCGACGTGGTCCGTATTCCGTACTGGGCTTCCGAGGGCATCTTCACCGACATCACCAAGCAAATCGATGGCCTGGACAACAAGGCCGACCTGCAGCAGGGCCACATCGAAGCCGGTACTGTTGATGGCGCCGAGTACACCCTGCCGTTCATCACTGACGTTTCCGTGATGGTCTGGAACAAGAACCTGTACAAGGAAGCCGGTCTGGACCCGGAGCAGGGTCCGAAGAGCATCGACCAGTTCGTCGAGCAGGCCAAGAAGGTCGCCGCCCTCAACAAGGATGGCGTCGCAGGCTCCTACCTCGCCGGTCAGTCCGGTGGTGCTCTGGTCTTCGACCTCTTCCCGTCCGTGTGGGCTGACGGCGAATCCGTCATGAACAAGGATGGCTCCGAGGCCACCCTGGACAACGACTCCATGAAGGGCGTCTTGGACGCTTACAAGGAGCTGGCCAACACCACCAACGGCCTGGGTGCAGGCTCCAAGGAAGAGACCGGCGCCACCTGGACCGCTCCGTTCGCGAACGGCAAGATCGGCGTTATGCCTTACCCGAACACCTCCACCACTGCTCTGTTCGATGCTGAGAAGGACGGCGGCTTCGAGGTCGGCGTTGCTCCGATCCCGGGCACCAAGGAAGGCAAGACCTCCACGTTCCTCGGCGGCGATGCCATGGGTATCTCCAAGGACTCCAAGCACGTTGCTCAGGCCTGGAACTTCCTCTACTGGCTGATGCAGTCTGACGCTCAGAAGGAAGTCTTCGCTGACCAAGGCGACACCGCCTCCAACATCCAGACCCTGAAGACCGCTTACAAAGACGCTGACCCACGCATCCAGACCATCAACTCCGTGATTATCGACGGCAACGGCCAGACCCCGAAGTCCCCGGCCTTCAACGAAGCCTTCAACGCCGCTGGCTCCCCGTGGCAGCTGCTCGTGCAGAACGCCGTGTGGGGTTCCGGTGACCTCAAGGCCGACAACAAGGCCGTCACCGACGTCCTGTCTGCCCAGTGATTCGGTGGTGATGCTCCTCACCATCACTCATCAAATCACAGCAATAACTGAAAGATAACTGAACAGATTGAGCCGGTCCCTCCCTTGTGAGGGCAGGAGCCGGCTCAACCACATAATCGAACTTCTATCTTCTTCTTCATTCCTTCTCTTCCTTCATCACTACATACCTTATGAATGCGGTGTGTTGGCGGGGCTTCGGAGTCCTCCTTCCTCGAAGCCCTGACATCGGATTGCATTCGGATTCCGTGATTACCATTTCACAGTAATTTCCCAAAGGAGAGAGAAACATGTCGAGTGTTTCCAAGAGCGCCGGGGCTGTGCCCGTGCATAAGTCCAAGGCGAAGGCGGCGCAGACCAGGCGAGGTCTGCTGTACGCACTTCCGGACTGGCTGATGATTATCGTCCTGTTCTTCGTGCCGATTGTTCTACTGGTCGTCATGGCCTGCTCTCGTTGGAGCCTGCTGGGTGGCAACCGCGGCGTGAACTTCCCGGACAACTTCGTCAAGGTGTTCGAGAACAAATTGTTCTGGCCCTCGATTTGGTTCACGCTCGAGTACACCGTGATCGTCACGATCTTCCTGTTGGTCCTTGGCCTGGGCATGGCCATGATTGTGCAGGAGAGCTCGAAGTGGAACAACGTGCTGCGTACCTGCTTCCTGCTGCCGTCCGCGACGGGCCTGGCGTCCGCGTCCCTGCTGTTCTACGCCCTGTATTCCCCGCAGGTGGGCCCTGTCACCAAGATTCTGAGCTCGTTGGGCCTGATGCAGGAGGGTGGTTCGGTGCTGGCCACCGGCCAGTCGGCCCTGTGGGCCACGATTATCGTGATTGTTTGGCGTTTCTCGGGCTACTACATGCTGCTGATGATGATCGGTCTGCAGGCTATCCCCGGTGATCTGTACGAGGCGGCCCGCATGGACGGCGCCGGTTCCTGGCGTATCTTCCGCTCCATCACCCTGCCGCTGATGAAGCCGACCATCGTGATGTGCCTGGTCTACTGCGTGACCGGCTCGATCCTCGCGTTCGATCAGTTCTTCATTCTGACCAAGGGTGGTCCGAACAACTCCACCATGACCGTGGTGCAGCTCATCTACAACTTCGCCTTCGATTCCAAGAAGGATCTGGGTATGGCCGCGGCGCTCTCGCTGATCGTGCTGGTGGCCTTGGTCATCATCAACTCCATCCAGATGCGCGGCATGCGCGACAACACCAAGTGAGAAAGGGGAGGTAACACATTATGACTACCCCATTGTGGAAGCGTATCATCGCCCGGATCCTTGAGGCCCTGCTGGCCATCATCTTCATCAGCCCGCTGGTCTGGGTCATCATCTGCTCGTTCAGCCCGCAGGCCGGTTCGGCCCAGTCCAAGGGCTGGGGCGTGGCCAACTACCTGACCCTGTTCGGTTATCAGGAAGGTCTGCCCAAGTACCTGTTCAACTCGGTAATCGTGACTCTGGTCGCGGTCGTGTTCTCCGTGGTCGTCTGTACGCTGGCCGGCTACTCGTTCTCCCGCTTCGACTACCCGGGCCGCAACCTCGGCTTCATGGTCACCCTGTCGATCCTGATGGTACCGTACGCCTCGCTGCTGATCCCGCTGATGGTCTGGTACAAGCAGATCGGCCTGAACGACAGCCTGCTGGGCGTGGGCCTGGTCATCACCCTGTTCCAGCTGCCTATGAGCACGTTCATCATGCGCAACGCGTTCGACGCGATCCCCAAGGACATGGAGGAGGCCGCCATGGTCGACGGCTGCAACAGCCTCCAGGCCTTGTTCAAGATCCTGGTGCCGGTGGTCAAGCCTTCGATGGTTACGGTTGGCCTGCTCGCCTTCCTCGAGGCATGGAACAACTTCATGATTCCGCTGTACTTGAGCTCTTCGTCCAAGTCCACGCTGCCGCTGGCGATGGTGAACATGCGTCAGCAGACCATGGGCGTCATCGATTACGGTGCCACCGAGGCCGGCGTCGTGATCCTGCTGATTCCCTGCGCCATCCTGTTCCTCGCACTCCAGAAGTACTACGTCAAGGGCTTTATGGCCGGAGCTGTCAAGGGCTGACGGCTCGTGCCGCCGGCCCTTGGCTGGGAGCCCGGTGGGCTCCCAGCCAAGGGCCGTGCTGAGACGCGACAGCGTCGAAGCCAATACTGAGCCCGGCTGAAACCGGTCCTTAATTGCAGGGCCGGAGGCGGTGTGGTCAAGGGCCTTAAAAAAAGGACAATCATGAACGTTACAATCACTTCCCCGTTCTGGAAGCGGCGTCGCGACCAGATCGTCGAATCCGTCATCCCCTACCAGTGGGGCGTGATGAACGACGAGATCGACACCACGGTGCCCGACGACCCAGCCGGCAACCAGCTGGCTGACAACAAGAGCCATGCGGTTGCCAACCTGAAGGTTGCCGCCGGCGAATTGGACGACGAGTTCCATGGCATGGTCTTCCAAGACTCCGACGTCTACAAGTGGCTTGAGGAAGCCGCCTACGCATTGGCATACCACCCGGATCCCGAGCTCAAGGCGCTGTGCGACCGCACGGTCGATCTCATCGCCCGCGCCCAGCAGTCGGACGGCTATTTCGGACACCCCGTACCAGATCAAGTCCGGCGTATCGGGCCGACCGCCCGCGCTTCAGCCTGATTCAGCAGAGCCACGAGATGTACGTGATGGGTCACTACATCGAGGCCGCCGTCGCCTACCATCAGGTGACCGGCAACGAGCAGGCCCTTGAAGTCGCCAAAAAGATGGCCGACTGCCTGGATGCCAACTTCGGCCCCGAAGAAGGCAAGATCCACGGCGCCGATGGTCATCCTGAGATCGAGCTCGCCCTCGCCAAGCTGTATGAAGAGACCGGTGAGAAGCGTTATCTGACGCTTTCCCAGTATCTCATCGACGTGCGCGGTCAGGATCCGCAGTTCTACGCCAAGCAGCTCAAGGCGATGAACGGCGACAACATCTTCCATGATCTCGGCTTCTACAAGCCTACCTACTTCCAGGCTGCCGAGCCCGTACGCGACCAGCAGACCGCGGACGGCCACGCCGTGCGCGTCGGTTACCTGTGCACCGGCGTGGCTCACGTGGGCCGACTACTCGGCGATCAGGGGCTGATCGACACCGCCAAGCGTTTCTGGAAGAACATCGTCACCCGTCGTATGTATGTCACCGGCGCGATTGGTTCCACCCACGTGGGCGAGTCGTTCACCTACGACTATGATCTGCCGAACGACACGATGTACGGTGAGACCTGTGCTTCCGTGGCTATGAGCATGTTCGCCCAGCAGATGCTCGACCTCGAGCCCAAGGGCGAATACGCCGACGTGCTGGAGAAGGAACTGTTCAACGGTTCCATTGCCGGCATCTCGCTCGACGGCAAGCAGTACTACTACGTCAATGCACTGGAGACCACGCCTGACGGACTGGATAACCCGGACCGTCACCACGTGCTCTCCCACCGCGTCGACTGGTTCGGCTGCGCCTGCTGCCCGGCCAACCATCGCCCGACTCATCGCCTCCGTGGACCGCTACATCTACACCGAGCGCGACGGCGGCAAGACCGTGCTGAGCCACCAGTTCATCGCCAACAAGGCCGATTTTGCTTCCGGCCTTACGGTCGAACAGCGTTCGAACTTCCCGTGGGACAGTCACGTGGAATACACGGTGAGCCTGCCCGCCAGCGCCACTGACAGCTCGGTCCGATTTGGACTGCGCATCCCCGGCTGGTCGCGGGGCTCCTACACGCTGACCGTGAACGGCAAGCCCGCAGTGGGTTCGCTGGAAGACGGCTTCGTATACCTTGTGGTCAACGCCGGCGATACGTTGGAGATTGCGCTCGAGCTCGACATGTCCGTCAAGTTCGTGCGCGCCAACTCCCGCGTGCGCTCCGACGCCGGCCAGGTGGCCGTGATGCGCGGACCGCTGGTCTACTGCGCCGAACAGGTCGATAACCCCGGTGATCTGTGGAACTATCGTCTGGCCGATGGCGTCACCGGTGCGGATGCCGCTGTGGCTTTCCAGGCCGACTTGCTGGGTGGCGTCGATACCGTTGATTTGCCGGCAGTGCGCGAGCACGCCGACGAGGATGACGCGCCGCTGTACGTGGATGCCGACGAACCGCGTGCGGGCGAACCCGCGACGCTGCGCTTGGTGCCGTACTACTCGTGGGCCAACCGCGAGATAGGCGAGATGCGTGTCTTCCAGCGTCGATAAATATCGGCGATATGCCGGCCTGCGCGCAACTGGCCGGCAAAAAAATACTTATGCCGCCATCGTCTGTAATAAGTCGATGACGGCATAGGCCGGATGTCAGTATCGATTGGAGCCGAAAACACATCCGGGGAATGAGGTCTCCTGTGCGGGGTAATACCCGTGCAGGAGATTATTTTTTAATTATATGCTCCTGCTGTGAGAGCTGTCGGCGGAGTCGACTGAGGGCGGTCATAAGCGGTACCGTGTAAGCCACCCTCAGTCTCGCTTTGCGAGCCAGCTCCCGCCAGCGGGAGCCTGTTGGTTCCTGATTCAGCGAGGCTGAATCGTTGCGCCGTAGGTACTGCGACACGGCGAAACGCAGCAATGCTCTAATGCGAAAATAAATGCGAAAGCTGAGAAATTACCGGGTTTTTGTTGTATAAGATGGTTGATATCACTGAGGGAAAGTTGTGAAACCGTATTCGCTCGGTTATGATGTGGAATCAGCTTCGGTGAATTGCTCCAACCGGGATATCCATGGCGGATATCACACCAGATTTACTGAAGACACTCATTCCGGTGAACCCAATAACCAATAAAGGAAACTGATGGAGAACGGGCTCTGCGGCCCAGCATCCACAGAAGAAGTCCTGGTCGCATAGACGCGACGTAGCCTGAGCGAAGACGCGAAAGACCGGGGCGGAGAGGTCCAAGCAGGAATGCATCAATCAACACGAAAGCGGTGGCTTGCGTCAATCGGCGCGGTTGCAGCGGTCGCCACACTGGCCACCGGCGGTGCAGTCACCGCGCAGGCAGCCGATACGCCCGTCATCAAGAATGCGGATGTGGCATATCCGTCGTTCAAGGGATCTGATGATCCGATGAAGACGGCGGCGAACAACACCACATATAACCCTGCCGCCAGCTATCTGCAGGAGACATTCGATAACGACGTGAAGAACCTGGCCGGCACCGACACCGACCATGACTTCTGGATCGATAAGATTCTCACCCGTACTGGTGCACAGCCAACTGGTAAAGGCACGAACGACAAGGGTTCTTACTCGTATGAAGGCTCCGACGGCAACAACTACCTGTTCACCCGTGGTCGCGCCGCCTACATGTACACGCACACGCCTAATCGGCTCGGTTTTGTGGGTAACACCGCCTACTGGGATGAGACCAACAGGGATGGCTTTACCGTTACCGTAAACGCTGACGGTGCAAACCAGACCCTTAACGAAGACGCCTCCCAGCGCAAGCAGACACCGAGCTACTTCACCTCCCTGTTCCAGACCGGTGGCAAGAGCCTCAAGATCAAGGAAGTTAAGTACATCACCTACAACAACGTGATGGTTGCGAACCTCACCGTGGAAAGCACGCAGGACCGCGATGTCACACTGACCACGGCCTCGCCGTTCGCCGCCGAGGGTGCTGATGGTGCCACCGAACTTACTGGCCGCGTGAACGTCAAGAACAACCTGACGACCATCTATCCGCGCTTCTCCGCCAACAACCAGGACGGTTCCAACTGGATCGTCAGCGGTGGCAAACTCACCAGCACGTTGAGCCTCAAGGCCAACGAACCGCAGACCGTCAAGATTCAGCTCGGCCTGATCGCCAACGAACTGCCTGACTCCACCAAGGAATATGAGGCCCGTTACACCGGCGACTTTAAGGATGCTGCCGCCTCCTACAAGGATTCCGTGACCACCTACAACAAGTGGTGGGTCGATAACGCTCCCTATGTGGACACTCCGGAAGACAACATCGATAAGACCGTGGTCTACCGCTGGTGGCTGAGTCGTTTCAACATGCTCGACGCCAACATACCTGGCAACACCTTCCAGTACCCGACCTCCATCGAGGGTGTGCTCGGCTACAACAACCAGATCGTGCTCACCTCCGGCATGTTCATGATGGACACCAAGTGGTTCCGCAACCCCGAGTACTCCTACGGCACCTGGCTTTCCGCCGGCGATACCGCCAAGAAGAGCAAGGCGGGCTATTACTACTACCACGACAATCCGGGCGACCCGGCCAACTGGAACCATAGCTACACGCAGTACATCACGCGCGCCGGCTGGGACTCCTACAAGGTGCACGGCGGTCCGTCCACCGTGGCCGAGAAGCTGGCCGACCAGGGTGCCGAGGACGTGCAAGGTCTACTCGCTTCCAAGAGCGAGCCGGACAACAACGACAACCAGAACAACAATGACAACAGCTTGATTGACTGGTCCTGGTGGTCGATGACCGGTAACGATGCCGACGCCGTTTCCTTCTCTGAGCCGGGTCGCTCCGGCCAGCGCATGGATCGCGCCGATGGTTCCGCCAATATGTGGGCCAACGCTAACGCGGCTGCTCAGGCATACAAGGCTGCTGGCGATACCGCCAACGCCGAGAAGATGCAGGCCATCGCCGACAAGATCCAGAAAGAAGTCACCACTGAACTGTGGGACAAGTCCGACAACCTGCTCAAGCACAGGTGGCTGAACGACGGTGCTTTCGCCAAGTACAAGGAGATCAATAACTACTACCCGTACTCCGAAGGCCTGATGCCTACCGGCAACGAAGATTACAACAAGGCTCTGCGCCTGTTCGAGGATTCCAACGAGTTCCCGATCTTCCCGTTCTTCACCGCCAACCAAGCGGACAAGGCCGCGTTGAACTTCCCCGGTTCCAACAACTTCTCCATCATTAATGCGCAGCCGCTGCTGCAGGTCTACTCGGCCGGTATTCGCAACTACGATGCAGCCAAGAATGGCTACATCACCAATGAGCAGTTCAAGAAGCTGCTGTACTGGGTGGCGTTCGCGCACTACCAGGGCGGCGATAACAACTACCCTGATCAGAACGAGTTCTGGAACGAGGACAACAACAACGTCGGCGATGTGAACGGTGACGGCGTGATCAACAACCTCGACAAGAACCTTGACGCCGCACAGAACGGCGGCAAGATCACCTACCGCTCCTGGATCCACCACACCCAGCTCGGCACCACGAACTGGACGATGGTCGAGGACGTAGCCGGTATGGTGCCGCGCGAGGACAACAAGATTGAGCTAAACCCGATCGAAATCCCCGGTTGGAACTACTTCACGGTAAACAACCTGCGCTACCACGATCAGGATGTCTCCATCGTATGGGACAAGGACGGCAGCCACTACGGTGGTCCTGCTGGCTACAGCCTGTACGTGGGCGGCAAGCTCGCCTTCACCTCCGACAAGCTGGCGCACCTCATCTATGACCCGGCTGCGGGAACGGTCGAGGTCAAGGACGATTCCAGTGCCCAGGTTACCGTCGGCGCCGAAGCCGTCAAGAACGTGAAGGCCGCCAATCAGGTTACCTTCAATGCCGATCAGCGCGTGACCGACCTGTTCGCCAAGTCCGGCACCAACGTCGACTCCGCCTCCAAGTCCACCACGAACGTGGCCAAGGACGCGGACGTGACCGGTACCACCTACGCCGAGAAGGACACCAACTACCCGGCCAAGAACGCGGTGGACGGCAAGACCGTGATGGAATCGTTCTGGGGTACCAAGGGCTCTGAGAACAAGACCGACACGCTCAATATCAAGTTCAAGGACGGCAAGCAGAAGATCGACGACATCCGCTTGTACTTCTACCAGAGCTCGTCCAGCCAGACCATCTCCGGCTATGCCGAGCCCGCCAACTACAAGTTGGAGTACCAGAAGGATGACGGCACATGGGCCCCGATTGCGGATCAGGTGCGCACCCCGAACTACGCGGGCGCGAACTACAACCGTATCCAGTTCACTCCGGTGGAGACCACGACCATCCGCGTCACCTTCACGCCGCAGGCCGGCATGGCCGTCGGTGTCAAGGAGATCGAAGCCTACAACACCGGTATCAAGGCTGACGGCACTTCCGAGAACCAGACTCCGCAGGTGGATGCTTACGTGTCTTCCAGCACCTCATCTGGTGCCAAGCTCGTCGGTACGGTGAAGGATGACGGTCTGCCCGCAGAAGGCGACGTCACCACCACATGGTCCCAGGTCTCCGGTCCGGAAGGCGGTACTGCGAAGTTCGTGGACGCCTCCGCTGCCAGCACCACCGTCACCTTCAACAAGGAGGGTGACTACGTCCTGAAGCTCACCGCTTCCGATGGCGAGAAGGAAGGCTCCAAGGAAATCACCGTTCACGGCATCCCCTCTGACGGTACCGTGAACGTAGCCCCGCAGTCGAGCGCCTCTGCCAGCTACACCAACGGCTACCAGCCGAAGGACAACGCCAAGAAGGTCATCGACGGTCAGGTGGTATACGCCAACACGCCGAACGAGACCTGGAACAACTGGGGCGACTCCACTGGTGTGGAGCCGTGGCTGCAACTGAAGTGGGCCGACAAGGTGCCGCTGAAGAAGGCCAAGGTCTTCTTCTGGACCGATGGCGGTGGCGTGCCGATGGTCTCATCTTGGAAGCTCCAGTACGCTGACGCTGACGGTAACTGGCAGGATGTGAAACTGGCTGACGGCCAGTCCTACACGGTCAACCGGAACGAAGGCAACGAAGTGAAGTTCGCCGACGCCGTCGAAACCGACAAGCTGCGCGTGGTCTTCCCGAAGGGCGCCATCGTGGGTGCTTCCGAGTTCGAGGCGTACGCCATCGAGCCGGTGAGCGTGGACGAAGTCAACCGACTGGTGCAGACCGGTTCCAAGGCTGATGATCTGAAGCTGCCATCCACCGTGAGCGCCGTATACACCGACGGTTCTCGCCGTGACCTCGCCGTCACGTGGGGTAAGGTGACCGACGCTCAGCTGGCCGCCGATGCCGTATTCGATGTCAAGGGCACCGTCGCCGGTGCGCTGAACGGTACGGTTGCACACATCGCGGCTCGTTCCGATACCGCATCGCAGACCGTGGGTAATGCGCAGCCGGTTGAGCAGACCGTCTACCAGAACGCCAAGTCCATCGACCTGCCCGCCACGGTTCCGGTGAAGTTCCCGAACGGATACAACGACGACCGCAAGGTCACGTGGAAGGATGCCGACATCAAGGCCATCGACCTGACCAAGGTTGGTGACTACGAGGTGGCTGGTACCGTCGACGACGGTTCATCTTCCGCAGCTGCCAAGCTCACTGTCCACGTGGTTGCCGACCCGAACGGTTCCTCCACTCCGGAGCCTGAGCCTGAGCCGTTGGTCGGTTGGATTGAAGGCAAGGCGACCAGGACCACCATTTCGCCTGATTCCGAGGCGACCTGGTCACCGGCCGAAGGCAAGCTCAACGACGGCGTAGTCGTCGATGATACTTGGCCGACCACGGATGATCAGAACGTCAACGACAAGGTCTGGGGTTCTTGGGGCAAGGCAAAGGACGGCATGTACGCCCAGTACGACTTCGGTCAGTCCGTGGCCATTGACCAGAGCCGCGCCCAGTTCTGGGCCAACTTCGCTGAGACTGACGATTCGAAGGGTGGTCTGGAAGTCCCGGACGCTTGGAAGATTCAGTACCTCGCCGAGGATGGTTCTTGGAAGGACGTCGAGCCCACCGAGGATTACACCGTCGTGCGTAATTCGCCGGCTTCTCGTGCGGATACCGATGCCAAGGGTTGGAGCGCTGTGACCCTTCAAGCCGGTCACCACCAAGTCGCTGCGACTCGTGCTCACTCCGTACACCGGCAGCAGCACCTTCGGGGCCGCCGTGGCCGAGTGGGGCGTGCATGGTATTGACGGCACCGAGCCTGAACCTACCCCGGTCGACAAGACCGCGCTCAAGTCGGCTCTTGACACAGCCAACGGCCTCGATGCACGCCGCTACACCGCCGCTTCATGGGCTGAGTTCCAGCAAATCATTGACGCTGCCCAGGCTGTGTACGACGATGTCAATGCCACCGAAGAACAGGTCGCCGAGCAGGTGACCAAGCTCGAGGACGGCCAGAAGGTGCTCGTTGCGCTCGCCACCGACGTGGAGAAGTCCACGTTGCAGGCGGCCATCGACACGGCCAAGGCCGAGGCCGCTTCCGGCAAGTACACGGATAAGAGTGTCGAGGCCTTGAACAAGGCCATCGAGGCTGCGGAAGGTGTGCTCAAGGGCGATGAGTCCGGTGAGGTCACTCAGGCCGCCGTCCAGGAAGCGTCCGCTTCGCTGAACAAGGCCGTCAAGGCCTTGGAAGAGAAGCCCGCCGTCGAAACGGTGAAGAAGGAGTCTCTCAAGGCTTCCATCGAGCAGGCCAAGAAGGCTGACAAGTCGAAGTACACCGAGAAGGCATGGCAGGCTCTGCAGAGCCAGATTGCCGCCGCTCAGAAGGTGTACGACGACAAGGACGCCAAGCAGGCCGACGTCGATGCCGCACAGGATGCTCTTGACAAGGCATTTTGGGCCACCAAGGTTGAGCAGAAGCCCGGCTCCCAGCAGCCTGGTGTGACCGACACTGATAAGGATGATAAGGACAACAAGGGTGATCGTGTGCCTCCGACTGGTGCCGCGGTTTCCGTAGTTGCTGCGGCTGCCGTGCTGCTCACCGCCGCAGGCGTGACCATCCTGAAGCGTCGCCAGTCCGGCGACCACGGTTCGGCTCGCCACTCGGCCTGACCCGCAACGGAGTCATTCTGCCGAGTGAGCCCCCTCACAGAGGGGGCTCTAGCCTTTTCCTTCTACCCATCATTACTCTTTTCACTCACTCAATGAGGAGCACTATGAGTTTCCATGTATCCGCGCAATCGGTTCGCGCGGTGGCCGGTGGACTCGTCGCCGCAGCGACATTGCTGTCAGGCCTTGCCCTTGCGCCGACCGCAATGGCCGCCGATTCAGCCACCGCTGACAACGCGCCCAGCGTTGCCGGTCACGCGTATAACGAACTGCCGTATAACAATCCTGATGTCACCGTCACCCAAATCGACAATAGCGCACTGCCCAGCTACATGCGCAACCCCATCGGGCAGAACGAGGGTATTGACACTCCGAACGATCTTTCGCAGAACTACTACTCTGCAGATGCATCCGCGCTGAGCTATGACGGCAAACTCTTCGTCTTCACCGGTCACGATGAGGCTTCGCCCGACTACGGCTCCTTCAACATGAAGGACTGGGGCGTATACGTCACCGATGAAGACGGCCTGAATCAAGGCAAATGGACACATTACAAGACCATCGCCAAGGCAGACCTGTTCAGCTGGGCCACCGGCGATGGCGCGTACGCCGGCCAAGTCGTAGCCGACGATAACGGCACCCCGAGCGACACTTCCGATGATTGGTTCTACTACTACGTGCCGGTGAAGGACAAGGCTTCTGAGGCGGCTGGACAGGACCCGTTCGCCATCGGCGTGGCCAAGTCGAAGAGTCCGCTCGGCCCGTGGAAGGATGCCATCGGCAAGCCGCTGCTCACCACATCGCAAACCCAGATTGAAACCATCGATCCGGCATTCTTTGTGGACGAGGATGGCACCGGATATTTGCACTTTGGTACGTTCGGCACTCAGCTCGCCATCAAGATGAAGAAGGACGCCACAACCGGCCGCACCTCATACACCGAGGTGGAAACCAAGGCTGATGGCACCACGCCGAACCTCCACACCATGAAGGACGCGGACAGCAACGCGAACGGCCCGAAGGGATTCTTCGAGGCGGCGTGGGTGTTCCGTAAGGGCGATACCTATTACAACGTGTACGACGGCGGTAAGCCCGGTTCGGGCACGGCCACCTGCGTGGAATCGAACTATCAAGCTTGCATCCAGTACTCCACTTCCGACAGCCCGCTCGGCCCATGGAAGTACCAAGGCGTAATCGTGCCTTCTGGCTCGGCCACCACGATGCACCCCTCGGTGCTCCAGTTCGGCGACAAATGGTATGTGACCTATCACACCGGCGACAAGGAAGGCGGCACCGATTTCCGCCGTGCCGTGTGCATTGATGAAGTCGATTGGACCGCCGACGGCCAGATGGTTTCCACCGCCCATCCAACCAAGGCCGAGAAAACGCAGCCCTCCACCAACGTGGCTCCGTACGCAAAGGTGAGCGCCACGTTCACTGAAACGCCTGCTTGGAAGGGTTCGGTGAACGACGGCCGTGTGTTGCAAACCGCTGTGGTCCCGCCGAATCACTGGACCAACTACCGTTCTATCCCGCAATCGCAGTCCGGCGATTCTCTGGTCTACCAATGGGATGGCACTGTGCGCGTCAACTCGTCTAAGGTTTGGTTCGACGTGGATTCCAACGCTCTGCGCGCGCCCGCCTCGTGGAAGATTCAGTACTTGGACGCGGACGGCACATGGAAGGATGTCACCAACCCGAGTGCCTATACAACGACCACAGGCAAGGCCAACCCCAACGCCGTCACCTTCGATGCGGTGACCACCACTGCTCTAAAGCTCGACATGACTGGCCAAGCTGTGGATGGAGGCTACGCCTCCGTGGCCGTGGCTGAGTGGGAAGTCGGCGCTGCTGATAGCGAATCGCCGGCAATCACTGCGCCGAAGGGCGTGACGACCGCCACCGGCACCGCGCCCACGCTGCCTGCCACCGTCGACGTGAAGTATGGAGACACGACCGTTGCTTCCCCGGTAATTTGGCGTCCGGTCGCTGCTTCTTCCTATGCCAAGGCCGGTTCGTTCAAGGCCTACGGTGTGGTTGCTGGCGTGCCCGGTGAGGCAAGCGAGCAAGGCAATGTGTCGGTGAACGTCACTGTTCAGGATGGCTACAAGCCCGCCGCCGATACCACGAAGCCGACCGTGACCGTTGCCGTCACCGCCAACGCGGGCAATAGCGAATGGCTCACTGCCGCTCCGTTCGCCACCGTGCAGGCCACGGACGATACCACGCCGATTGCCAAGCTGGAGATCTCCGCCGACCAAGGTAAAACCTGGATCACCATCGCGGCGAATGCCAACGCAACTATTGCCGCGCTTTCCCAGCAGGGTGATGTTGACGTGTGGGCTCGTGCCACCGATCAGACCGGTAACGTTTCCGACATCGCCAAGGCCAGTGGCAAGGTGGATTCCGCCGCGCCGACCGTGAAGGCCACTGTCGACAGGGAGGAGCGCACGCTGACCTTGACCGCTGATGACGGCACCGGTTCCGGTGTCGCATCAATTGAATACCGCATTGGCACAGACGGTCAATGGGCCACGTACAGCAAGCCGATTGCTGCACCGAGCGCGTCGCGCGCCACCGTGTACTACCGCGCCGCCGATAAGGCCGGCAACGTGTCCGCTTCGGCGAAAACCGACATTCCATCCGACACTTCCGTGCCGCTGACCGGCTACATTGAGGGCGATGCCACCGCCACCGATGTGGACGGCAAGGCATCCGGCTGGGTCAAGGGTGCCGCCGCGTTGAACGACGGCAAGATCATTCCCGATATCACCATTGCCAACGAGGATGTCTGGGGCACTTGGCCCAACACCGGTGAGATGCGCCTCGACTACGAGTGGGACCGTGAAGTGACTATCGACTCTAGCCGCGTGCAATTCACCTCGGATGATGGCGGATTGGGTATTCCGGCATCGTGGGAATTGCAGTACTGGGACGCCTTGGCGAACAACGGTGCCGGCAACTTCGTGGATATTCCCGACGCCACCTACACTGTGACCGCCAATTCACCGTCTGCTGGCTGGGCCACCGGCGATGCCAAGGGGTGGTCTGATGGCACGTGGAACACTCCGGTCAAGACTACCAAGTTGCGTATGGTTATCACGTCCGGCTCGGCTTCTCCGGCTGTTGCCGAATGGCAGGTTCATGCCATTGACGACAGTACGCCTGAGCCCACACCGATCGACAAGACCGAGCTCAAGCAGGCGCTCGCTGACTCGCCTAAGGCTGACGATGCCTCCAAGTACACCGAGACTTCATGGGCGGAGTACGCGGCGGTATTGGATTCGGCGCAGCAGGTGTACAAGGCTGAGGATGCCACCGAAGCTGCGGTGGCGGATGCCGCAACCCAGCTGAAGCGGGCAGCGAAGAAGCTGGTGCTTGTAGCTACGGTGCAAGATCGTGCCGCGCTGAGCGCTCAGCTCGGTGCCGCTGCTGCCGTGGGTCGGACGAAGTGGACCGATGAATCACTGGCCGTGCTGGATTCCGCAATCGCTACGGCGAATGCGCTGATTGGTGACGATCGGGCCACGCAGTCTGATGTGAAGGCCGCGACTGAGGCAATCAGCGATGCCATTGCGGGTCTGGTTGAGAAGAGCACCACGAAGCCTGGCCAGGGTGGCGATAAGCCCGGTTCCGGCATGGACAAGCCCAACCAAGGCAACGATTCCAACCAGAACAAGGGTGATGCCGACTCCGGCAAGCACAAGAAGATACCTGACACCGGTGCAGCCGTGCTTGGTGTTGGCATCCTCGCCGTGGTACTTGCTGTTGCGGGTGTAATCATCCTCAAGCGCCGCAAGTCCGGTACCTGCTAGTCCCACTCGCTCGGCCTAGCATCACCAAGCCCCCGCGCATGAACAGCGGGGGCTTAACTTTGTTCAATAACAAGCATTATGTGCGATTATGCGGCTACGATGGTGGGGAATACAACGACAGGGGTAGCAATGACGGCATATATGGATCATAAAGACCTCGCAAATGAGGTTATCGAGCAGTCGCGCGCGCGTGAAATCACTGACGGTGTGCATCGGGTGCTTGACCGCATCGCCGAAGCCGAATCAGTCGCCGGGCGTGAAGCCGGGTCGGTGCATCTGCTGGCCGCCACCAAAACCCGTGATGTAGGGGAGATTCTGGCTGCAATCGACGCTGGTGTTCATAGAATCGGCGAAAACCGGCCGCAGGAGATTATCGTCAAAGCGCCGGGACTGGCCCGGCTGCTGGCCGAACGTGGGTATTCATTGGGCGTGGTTGAGACCGAGGGGGGTGCCGCGGCCGATGCTGCCCACCACATTCCCTTCCATCTCATCGGCCAATTGCAGGCTAACAAAATCAGTAAAGTGCTGCCGGTAGTGGACACTATCGAATCCGTGGATTCCATTGAATTGGCGGAGAAGATCGCTCGTCGTGCCACCATGCGCGGCATCACGGTTGGCGTGCTGCTGGAAGTCAATGAATCCGGCGAGGAATCCAAGTCAGGTTGTGCGCCCAGTCATGCCATCGATCTGGCCCAACGCATCGGCGCTATGGACGGACTGCGCTTGCAGGGATTGATGACTATTGGCGCTCATGTGGATGATGAGCGCACGATTCGTGCGGGCTTCGCGCATCTGCGCCGCACTCGTGACCAGATTCTTGCCTCCGGTGCCGAAGGCACGGCCGACTGCACCGAACTGTCAATGGGCATGACCCACGACATGGCCTACGCCATCGAAGAAGGCTCCACCATCGTGCGCGTCGGCACCGCCATCTTCGGCGAACGCGCCTTCATCTGATTGGAGCTATACGAAAAAAACGCCACTTGATAGCCAAGCGGCGTTTTTTTCGTAAGGATTTTCGGCGTATCAATCACGCATAGATATTGCGCGGACGCATGTCCTCGGGCAGGCCGTCGAGCAGAATCGCCACGGAACCTTCCTCGAACACGGAGCGAATACCCGCGGCCAGCAGCGGTGCGCAAGACAGTACGGTCATATTCGGCAGGCGCTTCTCTTCGGGAATCGGCACGGTGTCCATAAACACGATTTCATGCGCGCCGCAGTGAGACAGGCGCTCCACGGCCGGGCCGGAGAGCAGGCCATGGGTGGCGACCAGCGTCACCGACTTGGCGCCGGATTCGTTCAGGGTGCGCACGGCTTCGCAGATAGTACCGGCGGTATCGACCATGTCGTCGATGACCACGCAGTCGCGGCCGTCGACATCGCCGATAATGCCATGTGCCTCGGCATGGTTCGGACGAGTAATATCACGCTGTTTGTGGATGAATGCCAGCGGCAGATTGCCTAGCTTGGCGGCCCACTGTTCGGACACTTTGATACGGCCGGCATCCGGGGACACGATGGTGGTGTTGCCCAGATCAAGGGTGGAACGCACGTAATCGAGCAGCACCGGCATGGCGGTTAGATGATCGACCGGACCATCGAAGAAACCCTGCTCCTGAGCGGCGTGCAGATCGACCGTCATAATGCGGTCTGCACCGGCGGCGTGGAACAGATCGAAAATCAGACGGGCGGTGATGGGCTCACGACCGCGGTGCTTCTTATCCTGGCGCGAGTAGCCGAGGAAGGGCGCCACCACGGTAATCGACTTGGCGGAGGCGCGCTTCAAAGCGTCGATCATGATGAGCTGTTCCATGATCCACTTGTTGATATCGCCCGAATGACACTGCAGCACGAACACGTCCGCACCACGCACCGGTTCGGTGAAACGCACGTACATCTCGCCATTGGCAAAGTCATAGGACGTGGTTTCGAGGATTTCGGTTCCCAAACATTCGGCCACCTTCTCAGCTAGCTCGGGGTAGGCGCGGCCCGTGACCAATACGAGTCGTTTATCCGGAGTGCCTTCAAGAATCGCCGACATGCGTTCGCATCCTTTGTTTGAGTCGCTGTGTGATTTACGCCTTAACCAGTGTACAAGCACCCCGCCGCAGCGAACGCCACGGCGGGGTGCTTATTTCGTAAGAGTGTTGAGATTGCCGAAATTACTCGGAGAACTCGACACTGACCTTATTGTCTTTGATGGTGAAGTTGCCGTTGACCTCCTTGCCTTCAAGCGTGTACGTCAGCTGGGCGCTCACGGTGCCATCGGCATTATTGGAGGTCTGCGAGATGCGCGCGTTGGTGATGCGCGTGTTCTCGCCCGAGGATGCCTTGCTGGTCAGCAGTGCGCGCTGGTTCGTATTCACGTGAGGATCGGCGATGGTGTTGGCCTTGTCGTAGTTGCCGGAGGAGATGGCGGCCACATAGCTGTTCGCAACGCTCTTCGCGCTGAACACGGCGGAAGACAGCACGCCATACACGATACCGAACAGCACGAGGAAGCCGGCCACGGCACCAACGATGATGAAGATTTTCTTCTGTTGCTCATTCATGGTGGTGGAGGTCGCGCCAGGTGCGGCTACCGGTGCCGCTCCGGGAGTGATGGGAGCCGCGGGCTGCGTGGGCTTGGCCAAAACGGTGGACATCGCGAAACCGGCAAGAATATGGGCATACCCTGTCCCGCCTCATATATAGACTGTCCAAGTTGCCCGAAGAGGCGGTGCCGGTTTGGTGCTGCGTCATGGGCTAACACGCATACACACTCCTGCCACGGAACGTCCGTGGCCGAATAGTCCGAAGGAGGTGGGTGATGTCTGCGCACAAGTACGAACTGATGTTCATCGCCGATCCTGAGCTGGATGAGCGCGGTCTGAAGAAGCTGACCGAGCAGTATCTGGAACTCGTCACCAAGGAAGGCGGCTCTTTCGATGAGCCCGATTACTGGGGCCGTCGCAAGCTCGCCTATGAGATTGCCGGTAAGACCGAAGGCAACTACGTCGTGGTGAAGTACACCGCCGAGCCCGCTACCAGCGATGAGCTTGACCGTGTTCTGAACCTCAACGAATCCGTGATCCGTACGAAGATTCTTCGTAAGGGCTGAATCAAGCGTTTAGTCAGCTGAACAGCTGGTATTCAAGGTAAGTAAGAAGGACCGTTATGGCAGGTGAAACCGTCATCACCATCGTGGGCAACCTCACTGCGGACCCCGAGCTGCGCACTATTGGCAGCGGTGCGACCGTGGCGAGCTTCACGATTGCTTCCACCCCGCGAACCTGGAATCGTCAGACCAACCAGTTCGAGGATGGTCAGGCGCTGTTCATGAGGTGCTCCGCTTGGCGTGATCTGGCCGACCACTGCGCCCAGTCCCTGAAGAAGGGCATGCGCGTGATTGCCACCGGTCGCCTCCAGCAGCGTTCCTATCAGGCACAGGATGGTTCCCAGCGAACCGTCGTGGAGATGCAGCTCGATGAGATCGGGCCCTCCCTGCGCTACGCCACCGCACAGGTGACTCGCCAGTCGTCCGGTCAGGGCGGCTTCCAGGGTCGTTCCGGTGGTTTCCAGGGTGGTCAGCAGTCCAATCAGGGCTATGGCAACCAGGGTGGCCAAGGTGGTTATGCCGGTGGCCAGGGCGGTTACAACGGTGGCTATCAGGGTGGTGGCGCTGGATACTCCCAGCAGTCTGCCGCTCCCGCCAACCCGTCCGCTCCTGCGGTCGACCCGTGGAGTAATGCCGGTGCATCTGATGCCGGTAGCTTCTCCACGTTCGGCGCTTCCTCCGATTTCGGCGGCGACGATTCCGACCCGGAGTTCTGATCAGTACTTGCCTCCCCGCTGCCAGCAGCAATCAATATCAAGATTTATAAGGAGAACATCATGTCACGTAAGAGGCCGCAACCGCCGGTCAAGCCGTTCAAGAAGAAGCCGAACCCGCTGAAGGCCGCCAAGGTCACCGAGATCGATTACAAGGACGTTGCGCTGCTGCGTAAGTTCATTTCCGATCGCGGCAAGATCCGTTCCCGTCGTATCACCGGCGTGACCGTGCAGGAGCAGCGTGAGCTGTCCAAGGCGATCAAGAACGCCCGCGAGATGGCCCTGCTGCCGTACGCCACCTCGGGTCGCTGAGTTAGGGAGGCTTTGAACAATGGCTGAAACCAAGGTTATTCTCACCAAGACCGTGTCCAACCTGGGCCATTCCGGTGACGTTGTCGACGTGAAGTCCGGCTACGCCCGCAACTACCTGTTCCCGCAGGGCCTCGCTTTCGCGTGGACCAAGGGCGCTGAGGCTCAGATCGTCGCTATGAAGCGCGCTCGTCTGGCCAAGGCCGTCGCTACCCGCGAGGACGCCGTCGCCGCTAAGGCCGCCATCGAGGGCACTACCGTCGAGATCGCCGCCAAGGTGTCCGAGTCCGGCAAGCTGTTCGGTGGTATCTCCAACGAGGCCATCGCCGTCGCTCTGTCCGACAAGGCTGCGGTGAACCCGAAGGCCATCGAGGTCGAGACCATCAAGACCACCGGCGATTTCCCCGCCAAGGTGGCCCTCCACCCGGAGATCACCGCTTCCTTCTTCGTGAAGGTCGTGGCCGAGTGAGTCATTCCGGCCTAGTGCTGGAATCACACAGACCAAGAGTCTGAGCTTAAGCATCATCCCCCGTGCGGTTTGCGCCGCATGGGGGATTTTTGTATTAGCAAAAACGCCGGAAATAGGCGCGACACGCCGAGAGTTGCATTCGCTTCAAATCTGAGTATATTTATCACCTGTTGCAAGGAATACTTCAACATCTAACCAAGCCCCTGTAGCTCAGTTGGTTAGAGCAGCTGACTCTTAATCAGCGTGTCCAGGGTTCGAATCCCTGCGGGGGCACAGACAACCGGAATCGAAAGATTCCGGTTTTTGTTTTTTCCAGTATCAGTCCGTAGCTGGTGCGGAAAGGCCGTCTTCGCGCGTGACGGCCGGACGTGTAAGGAGCAACGTCATGCCTCAGATATTCACGTTCACCGTATCCGACCCCGAAGGCATGCACGCCCGCCCGGCTGGCCGGTTGGTTGCCAAAGCGCAGGAATATGAATCGAGCATCACCGTTGCCTACGGTGGAAAATCCGTGGATGCCAAGCGTATCTTCGGTGTTATGGGACTTGATGTTCAACAAGGTGACGAGGTTACGGTTCGGGTGCAGGGCAACGATGAAGCTGTCGCTGCTGCAGAGTTCGAGCGATTCCTCAAGGAGCACCTGTAATGAGAACGATACAGGGCGTCAGCGTATCCGCTGGCATTGCTATCGGCACGGTCCGCGTGCTCGCCGCCGTAGATTATGCCGTAGAACGCCGCTTAATCGACGACCCGCAGGCCGAGATGGATCGATTCCGCGCGGCCCGTGACACGGCCGTCGCTCAGCTCAAGCAACTGCGTGACAACGTCGCCGCTGAGTTCGGCGAAAACAAGGCCGAACTGTTCGACGCCCATCGGCTTATGCTCCAGGACCCGGACTATGCGGAATGCGTCGAAGGTTTGATTGCGCAAGACAAGGTGAACGCCGAATTCGCGGTGAAGAGCGCCGCCGAACAGTTCGCCGCCATGTTCGCTGCGATGGATAGCTCGACCATGCAGGCTCGAGCCGCTGATGTCAAGGATGTTTCTCGCCGCGTGATGAACGTGCTGCAAGGCAAACGCGATAGCACGGCGCAGGATGGCAGTGTACAAGGCGATGCTGTGCAGAACGGTATTGTGCAGAACGGGATCGCGCAGAACGGCGAAAGCCACATCATCTTCGCCGAAGATCTTGCTCCCAGCGATACCGCGCAGCTCGACCGCGCTAAGGTTTTGGGCCTCGTGACCGCCAAGGGCTCAGCGAACTCGCACACCGCGATTCTGGCGCGCACGATGGGCCTGCCCGCCATCACAGGTATCGGCGACGCCTTTGACCCGGCCGATGATGGTCACGTTGCCGTAATCGACGGCACCAGCGGTGCGGTATTCGTCGACCCGGACGAGGCCACGCTGACCGAATACCGGCGCAGGAAGGCCGAGGCTGAGGAGCACCTAAGCCTCCTGCGGAAGCTCAAGGGCAAGCCCACCGAAACCAAGTCCGGTCAGCGGGTCCACCTGTACGCCAACATCAGCCGTCCCTCTGACGCAGCCGCCGTGCTGGCCAACGATGCTGAGGGCATCGGCTTGTTCCGCAGTGAGTTCCTGTATCTGGAACGCGAGGACTGGCCGACCGAGGAATTTCAGTTCGATGCATACGGACAAGTCGCACAGGAGATGGGCGACCGTCCGGTCATCATCCGTACGCTCGACATCGGCGCGGACAAACAGGTCGACTACTTCAATCTGAGCCACGAGGATAATCCCGCGCTTGGTTACCGGGCAATCCGCATCTGCCTGACCCGCCCGGAGATTTTCAAAGTCCAGTTACGCGCATTATTGCGCGCCTCAGCATACGGCAACATCGCCATTATGCTGCCCATGATCACCTCTGTGCAGGAGGTACGCGACGCCAAGCGGATTCTTGAAGAAGCCAAAAGCGAGCTGCGCGGCGAGCGCATCGACTTCAACGAGAGTATCCAGATCGGCGTTATGATTGAGACGCCTGCGTCGGTCATTATGGCCGACGAGCTGGCCGCCGAAGTCGATTTCTTCTCCATCGGCACCAACGACCTGACCCAGTACACGCTGGCCTGTGACCGTCAGAACCCGAGTCTCGAACGCTTTGCCGACCCGCATTCACCAGCTGTGCTGCGCATGATCCAGATGACTATCGAGGCTGCCCATCGTCATGGCATCT
>ENA-OQKI01000047-OQKI01000047.1-human-gut-metagenome-genome-assembly--contig:-NODE-47-length-29499-cov-3.440624_pt1 | contig 29499 bp, 29 predicted proteins | sample MGYA00242778_ERZ504798 | MGnify/ENA primary metagenome ERZ504798 (study PRJEB26092, sample SAMD00036414) | human gut metagenome | host: Homo sapiens | study: EMG produced TPA metagenomics assembly of... | reverse complement strand
GAACATAATCACAAATAGAGCAAAAATCCCGAGAGATGCTCTTCTTATGCTTATTTTTAAGGATCGTCCGGGTGGAATCATAGAGGTGAACGAATTGCTTAGCAAAAATGACATGGAAATGCTCAGGACAAGTGGAGTGCAGGAGTAAGTTTAGGATATAATTTTACCACCGCTGCGGGGAGAACGGTATTCATACTGTGATGGTATAATGGTCCTACAATTTACAGAGGAGGTACTTAAACCATAGAAAAAAGAACTAATTTACTGGCTCTTGTACTGAGCATCACAGCAATCACTTTTACATTATTGGGATGCAGCTCGGTATACGAGGGACAAAAAAGAGCATAGCTGCACCGGGAAGCGCAACAGAGACCGGTGGAGGCGCAGGAGCTTAAATTCCATATATACAATGCTGAGAGCTACGATACAATAGCGGATTCAGATGCGATAACATTTATGGCAAAGAAGAACAATTAAATATTACTATTTGAATTCATATGAGGAAGATTCTAAGGAGAATCTTCCTTTTTTGATATTTAAACTAAGACGAAATATTATATAATGTGTAAATAAGCATCAGCCAAAGAACTATATTCATATGTGTATACAATATAACATTATGAAATGTAACCCCCACCAAACAAAATCCTACATAATATATAGAAGGGAGGTTTGCGGAAAATGTACACACAGGAACAGATACTTGATATGTATTTTGATCGCAACCAGCAGGCTGTCAGTGCGACCTCGCAGATGTACGGAGCGAAGCTTACCCGGTTTGCAGACACTATGGTAGCACATGAGGATGCGCTGGAATGCGTAAATGACACATACATAGCAGCATGGAACAAGATACCGCCGGAGCGCCCTATGCGTTTCCTTTCCTGGCTTTACAGGGTATGCCGCAATATCGTCTGCGACAGGATTGACTGGAATAATGCTTCAAAGAGAAATTTCAACATGAACTGTATGCTTGATGAGCTTGAGGAGTGCCTTGCAGACAGCAATGCAAAATACGAGGGCGAGCTGTCGGACATTGGAAGGTGTTTATCGGATTTTCTGAACGGACTGGAGACGGAAAAGAGAGTGCTTTTTGTGAGACGCTACTGGTATGGCATGACGATTGATGAGCTGGCAGATATGAGCGGCAGGAGCAAAAGCAGCGTAAAGACCACACTGTTTCGGATAAGGGCAGAGCTAAAAAAATATCTGGATGAGGAGGGCGTATATCTATGACGAAAAAGGATTTATTTGATGGTTTAAATTATATCGATGATCAGATAATCGAAGAGGCGCAGCCGACAGGAGAATCGACAGGAGAATCGGCCGGGTACAGAGATGATATTTATGTAAAAAATCATGAAACCCATCCCGGCGGAAAAGAAGACAAAAACAGGAAAAAGCACAAGAAATTTGCACGGGCAGCAAAAGCGCTTGCCACAGTGGCGGCAGTCCTTGTTGTTGCAGTCTTAGGCACGGAGGTCGTGAGGCTTAATAACCGTATAGATGAGCTGGAAACCAAAACTGCAAATGTGATTTCACAGAATAATGCGCAGAATAATGTCTATGCAGGGATAAAGAGTGGTGCAAAGCTTGGGGATTATGAAGCTGCCTCAGATTATGGAAAATTGTATGATGTGGTAAAAAAAGCAGAGGCTTCCATAAGGGATACCGCATTTGGAGAACTGTTGGAGAGTGCAGACGCAACAGGCAATATGTCTGATGCATCGTCTACAAATAAACAGGAGTCTAAACAGGAGTCGGCAGCCAATACAGAGTATTCAACAACCAACGTGATGACAGAGGGCGTTGATGAGAGTGATGTGGTAAAGACGGACGGAAAATACATTTACATGGTCGAGGATGGTCAGATATCCATTACGGATATTTCAAATGGAAAGCCTGGGGAAGAGACGCTGTTTCGTCCTGATTTTGAGGTACCGTCAGATACTGTAGAGGAGCTTTATATCAGTGACGGAAAAATGCTTATTATATCAAACCACGCAGGCGATAAGGATGAGACTATATGCTATAGCTATGATATAGCTGACCCAACGAAACCGGTGCTTATAGGTAAAGCGCGTCAGGATGGATTTTACAATACATCGCGCAAAATCGGCAATACGGTATATGTTTTTTCTAGACACATATATAAAGATCTCCGATATGAATAAAAATGTGGCGCTGCAGGAGGATAATCTGGAGAAATGGGTGCCTCAGGTAAATGGCAAAGTGATAAGCTATGACTGCTTCTATATAGGAGAGGATACATACTCAGGCACAGTTATTTCGAGCTTTGATGTGGATAAACCTGATAAGACGATAGATGCAAAATGCATTATGAATAATAGCGGCGAGGTATACGTTTCTGGCAATGCTATGTATCTGTATCATTCTGATTGGAGTGCAAGCCGTGAGCTTACCAAAATCAGCAAAATTTCGTTTGAGGATGGAGTGATGAAGACCGGGGAGACAACCTCAGTGAATGGTTATCTTAACGATAAATTTGCAATAAATGAGCAGGGAGGGTATCTGTATGTGCTTCCAACCTCAAATACCGGCAGTCAGCCTGTCAATTCGCTTCATGTGCTGGATAAGGATATGAATGAGGTCGGTGTGATAAACGAGATTGCACGCGGGGAGAGTATATACGCAGCCCGCTTTGTTGGGAAATACGTATATTTCATCACATACAGGCAGACGGATCCTCTTTTTGTGGCAGACATATCTAATCCGACAGCGCCAAAGCTTCTCGGAGAGCTTGAGGTGAGTGGATTCTCTGAGTATCTGCATATGTGGGATGATACGCACGTACTTGGAATAGGCTATGGTGATTCGCAGCAGAGTAAGATAAAGCTTACTATGTTTGATGTGAGTGATCCGACAAAGCCGGTTGAGGTGAACCAGAAGCTTATCGACAGTTCTGAGAGCTGGAGTAATGAGTTTGTATACAACTACAAGGCTATTCTTGCTGAACCCGGAGAAAAATCTGATAGGATTTACTGCGAATGACTACTATCTGTTTTCGTATGACAGTGAAAACGGCTTTAGTCTTTTGGTAGCAGCAGGCACTGACCTATAAAAACACAGAAGGCTACAGAGGCATTTACAAGGATAATGATTTCTATGTGGCAGGAAACGGAGAGATAAAGCATTTTAAGCTGGCAGAATAACGTAAATAATAGTGTTACGCAATAAGATATAAAGACAGGCGGCGAATACCCAAAGAGGGTGTTTGCTGCCTTTTTTGTATAATTTTATATACAAACGAAATGTAACAGCATATTTAAGTATGCAACTCAAGGCAGTCGGTGATATAATATCTCTGATTTTGTCAAATAAGACGGATTACTAAGGTTACCGGAGACAATGGCAAACGGTAACCTTAAATAGATTTAATAACACGGAGGAACTATTATAATGAATACAGCCTCAAAGACAAGACATGTCTTTATTTTGTTTTTGGCAGATATAGTCTGGGGAATAGCCTTTGTAGCGCAGTCAAAGGGAGGGGATGCAGTTGGAGCATTTTCATTCAACGGCATCCGCTTCCTTATTGGTGCGCTCTGCCTTCTGCCGGTCATAAAAATACTGGATAAGAAAGAGCTGACGGTAAACAGACCTGAAAGCAAAAAGCAAAAGAAAGAGCTTTGGATAGCCGGAAGCTGCTGTGGAATAGCACTTTTCTTTGCGAGCAACCTGCAGCAGCTTGGAATCAGCATGGGCGCAGAATCCGGCAAGGCAGGATTTCTTACAGCTACATATATACTTATGGTGCCTATACTTGGGATTTTCCTCAAAAGAAAATGCGGAGTCAAAATATGGATAGGTGTATTTATTGCACTGATAGGCATGTATTTTCTGTGCATGAATGGGACATTTTCACTTAGCGGCTCGGATTTGCTCCTGTTGGCAGGGGCATTGTGCTTTGCGATACAGATACTTGTGATTGACCATTTCGTATCACATGTAGATGCGGTCAGACTTTCATGCATTGAGTTTTTTGTCACCGGGCTTGGCTCATGTATAGTGATGATTTTTACTGATATGGGACTGTCTGCCGGCGGTATAGCGCAGTGGACACAGTCGCTTTGCACATGGGATGCATGGATTCCGATTCTCTATGCCGGTATTTTCTCAAGCGGAGTGGGCTATACGCTGCAGATTGTCGGACAAAAGGGCTTAAACCCGGCGGTGGCATCGGTGGCGATGAGCCTTGAATCGGTGGTTTCTGTGATTGCAGGATGGATTCTGCTGGGCCAGATGCTAGGTGGCAGAGAAATTTTTGGATGTGTGCTCATGTTTATTGCGATAATTATTGCACAGCTTCCGGATAGGGAGTATACTAAATAGGTTACAGTATAAAATGAAATGTGATTATTCAGAATCACTGAGAACAAAAAAGCACAAGTATAGTGCGGCTTTGCGAATGTACGTGGGATGAATAGTTACAACGAGACAGGGATTGGATATGAGAAATAATAGCAGAAAAAATTACAGACGCCGCAGACGAAATACAGGAGCTTCACAGATTAAGCTTGTAGGAATAGTGGCTGTGATAGTCGTTATAGCGATTATAATGGTTATATCGTGCTTTAATAAAACAAAAAAAGACAGTACTAAGGCAAAAGACACAGGAACGGCCACAGAAAATGTGACCGGTGTGACTGAGCAGGTAAGTGAGACAGAGGAAGTAAAGGAGCTTTTTGCACCAAAGGAGTCTGATGCTACAGCAGCAATCGGAGATGAGCTTGAGAGCTCTTATGCAGTAGTGATTGATGAGCAGGACGGCACAGTTGTTGCGGGAAAAAATGCTCATGAGAAAATGTATCCGGCTTCTATGACAAAGGTTATGACGGTGCTTGTAGCAGCAGAGCAGGCTGAGAAAAATGCAATTGCTGCAGCGGAGAATGAAAACACCGAAATAGACAGGCAGGCTGTGATAGAAAACAAGCTCAACGAGGTTGTTACAATTACAAGAGAAGCCACAGATTACTCATATGTGCATGATTGCAGCACAACAGGCTTTTTAGACGGTGAGCAGGTGCCGCTTCGCGATGTGTTTAACGGAACCATTCTGCCATCAGGTGGAGAATCGGCATATCAGCTTGCGCTTTACACAGCAGGCTCAATGGAGGCCTTTGTTGATATGATGAACCAGAAGGCAGCAGAGCTTGGTATAGGCCAGAGTACACATTTTGCAAACCCTGTCGGTATATATGATGAGAACAATTACAGCACAGCCTATGATATGGCGGTCATCATGCAGGCAGCGATGCAGGACGATATTTGTAAAACAGTACTTTCAAATCATACATACAGCACGGCTGCAACACCGCAGCATCCGGAGAATCTGAACATATCGAATCTGTTTTTGCGTCGAATAGAGGATAAGATGACAAGTGGCGAGGTAATCGGTGCAAAGACAGGCTTTGTAAATCAGTCCGGCAACTGCGCGGTCAGCTATGAGAAGGCAGCAAGCGGAAAGACATATATATGTGTGACAGCAGGCGCTTCAAGCGGATGGCACTGCATAGATAATCATGTGTATTTATATAATACATACGGCAAGTAGTCAGCATAGCTGATTTTAAGGAGCACGGATATGGCGGGAAATCAAGGTAATTCCAGAAAAAAGACCACGCATAATGAGAAAAAATACAAAAATGCCACCGAACAGCCGAGGGTAAAGGAGAAAAGCAGCCGGTCAAAAAGCGGTAACGTATGTCCGTATGCGAAGAAATGTGGTGGCTGCGACTATCAGGGCGTAGAATATAAGGAACAGCTAAAAAACAAGCAGGCATACATGAAAAAGCTGCTAAAGCCTTTTTGCTTCGTGGAGCCGATTGTCGGCATGAAAAATCCACTCCATTATCGTCACAAGGTTCATGCAGCCTTTGACTGCACGAGGCGCGGTCAGATTGTGGCGGGAGCTTACAGGAAGAACACACATGATGTGGTGGATATCGAAAGCTGCATGATAGAGGAGCAGGAGTCGGATGAGATAATAAGGGATATAAAAGATATGCTCCGCTCATTCAGGATAAAAACCTATGATGAGGATACCGGCTATGGGCTTCTCAGACATGTGCTTGTAAGAAAGGGTTATGCAACAGGGCAGATAATGGTAGTGCTTGTCCTGGCATCGCCGATACTTCCATCGAAGAACAATTTCGTAAAAGCACTTAGGAAAAAGCATCCCAATATCACGACAGTGGTGCTCAACGTGAATGATAAAAAGACAAGCATGGTGCTCGGAGACAGAAACATCACACTTTATGGCAAGGGCTTCATAGAGGATAAGCTGTGCGGCTGTACCTTCCGCATCTCACCAGGCTCGTTTTATCAGGTGAATCCGGTACAGACGGAGCTTTTATACGAAAAAGCCATTCATGAGGCACACTTCACCGGCAAGGAGCGTGTAATCGATGCATACTGCGGCACCGGAACCATAGGCATCATAGCAGCGAAAAATGCAGGTGAAGTCATCGGGGTCGAGCTAAACCGTGATGCAATCCGCGATGCAGTCACCAATGCAAAGCGAAACGACATCAGAAACATCCGCTTCTACAATGACGATGCCGGAAAATTCATGGTCGAGATGGCACAAAAGGGTGAGAAAGCGGATGTTGTCATAATGGATCCTCCAAGAACCGGCAGCGACGAGGCATTTTTATCATCGGTTGTTAAGCTGTCGCCGGAGAGAGTGGTGTATGTGTCATGTGGTCCGGAAACACTGGCGAGGGATTTAAAGTATCTTACAAAGCACGGATATACAGTGAAGCGTGCAACACCATATGACTGCTTTCCATATACAGAGCACATAGAGACTGTGGTGTTACTTTGCAGGTAAATGGACGATAATAGTATTCCAATTCGCCGTCAAATGGTGTAGAATAAAAACTACTTTCCATGTATACTTATGAATGATTACAGCCCATATACGGAGGATAAATATGAGGACGCTATATACATTTGACAAACACAACTATTCCGATGATATGGAGGTATTTGAGCGCTTCGCGGTGCGCGCGGTTATTATCAGAGACGGAAAGCTTGCCATGCAGCAGGCCGGTGAGGGCTACTACAAGATATTGGGCGGTGGCATCGATGCAGGCGAGACCAACGAGGTTGCGCTGGCACGTGAGGTGCGCGAGGAGGCAGGGCTTCTTGTCGTGCCGGAAAGCATCAGGGAGTGCGGCAAGGTCATAGAAAAGAGACGCGATATATTTGAGGCTGACAAGATATATTACTGTCACACCTATGTGTATTTCTGTGATGTGAAGGACGAGCATGTAGCCGCACAGATGACAGACAGTGAGATAAGGCTTGAGTATCATCTGTCATGGGCTACGCCGGATGAGATAATAAAGGCCAACAGCGCCTTTCTTGATAAAGAATGGATAGCAAGAGACACTAAGATTGTTGAGTTGATAAAAGAAATGTGTTAAAATAATGCCTGGATGTAAATCCGGGCATTTAATATAAGGAGAAGCAGTATAAATGGATAAAAATAAAATCAAAAATAAATTAAAGAATGATCCGGCCTTCACTCTTGAGGTGCAAAACCCGGAGGTTGAGGCGCTGATGACACAGTATTCAAGCGACAAAAAGGCGGAGACGCTCAATAAGCTCATTGAAAAATGCACTAAGAGCAGATTCCTGGTACCTGCAAATGTCGGAGAGAACAACAAGCCGATTCCGCTATTTATTAAAAACGGTGAGGGAGAGGCTTTCATGCCGCTTTATACCTCAAAGGCACAGCTTTCTAAGGATCATCCGTCACCATGCATTGTAAATATGCCGTTTCTTGCAGTCAACAACATGGTGGCAAATAAAGAGTCAAAGATTAATGGTATCGCATTCAACCCGTTCACTCACAATCTGATTTTCAAAAAGCCTCTTGTAGAAAAGATTGAGGCAGTGGAAAAGGCCAGAAGAGAGGGACATCCTACATCACCGACAAAGGGCAAGACTGTACAGATGACAGCAGAGCAGTATGTCATCTTTGAGCGTATGCAGTATGAGCATATTTTCCTGCCGGCAAAGATGTTTGAGGGTGGAAAAGAGTTCATGGACCGACTAGCCGATGAGAAGGAAAAGCTAATAGATGAGCTGTACGAGGAGGCATATCAGCAGAAGCGTATGTATCCATATATGGAGGAGGATTTCTCTGTTATGTCTATGCAGATTTCTGATACGCTCAATGTCACCAGAGTTGATTTCCCGACAAGAGATATGGCTCCAAACTGCGCAATCCGTGCTTATCTCGTGTGGGATGATGCTGCGTCACAGGGCAGATATTTTGTAATTGATGCGAAGGCCGATAAAACTACTGAGCTGGTTGAGATTACAGAGGATTACAAGCGTCTTGGATATGGAGCTGCACCGGTTGAGGGTGCTGAGCTTCAGACTGTTCTTGACCTGGTTAAGAAAAGTGCAGAGGAACAGAATTAGAAAAGTAATGCAGGGCAGGATATATAAAGGAGGTCGTGTATGAAGGAGTTTTTAGGCAGAATCAAGGCTGATTTTCTATTGTCATCAGTGCTTTGCATAGCGCTGGGACTGGTGTTTATCATATGGAGAGCTTCGGTGCTCACGATTGTGGCCAATGTGCTTGCGGTAGTGCTTATCATCATCGGAGTGGTCTATATGTGCAGCTATTTTTTGAATATAGTTACGAATGGTTTTTCAGCGATGCTGGGGCTTGTGGTTTTGGCAGTGGGCATATGGTTTCTGGTGCAGCCAAAGGTTGTTGTGAGCCTGATACCTATAGTAATTGGTCTGGTGCTCATTTTTCACAGCATCAGGAGCATTATTGAGGCAGTGGATGCCAGAAAATACGGTTACGGAGGCTGGAGTGTCGGCCTGATTTTTTCAATAATCAGTCTGATTTTTGGAATAATCTGCGTGACAAATGCATTTGATGTAATGAAGACAGCCACTGTTGTTGTCGGTATCATACTGATTTTCAACGGAGTGTCCAATATCTGGATTACAAGCCGTGCCACAAAGGCTGAGAGCGCCTACAACAAGCAAAAGGAGTTTGAGGCAACGTTTGTCGAGGACAGAAAAGAGGACAATTAAGCAGTAACAGAAAGGCGACAGAATGCGTCGGATGGAGTTTAAGATGGAGAGACCCGGACTTACCAAGGTCGGTGACCATCTGAAGGTAACAGAGAGCAAGCTTCCGACTTCATATTATTATACGATAGAGCATGCGATTGCCATGTCGGGAAACTACGTGGTCAGCGAGAGGCTCAAAAGCCGCGAGGGCGATGTCGTGGATCGTGAGGGAGACGTGAGAAGGGCTACTTTGTCACGATGGAGTTTGATGAGTAATGACACAGCAAGGTAAGAATGCAATAGATATGGTGCTCGCTGAGAGCCTTATAGAGCTTTCGGCGAAAAAGCCAATCGATAAGATTACAATTAAAGAGATAACGGACAAGGCCGGAGTTATCCGCCCTACGTTTTACAATCATTTTCAGGACAAGTACGAGCTGATAGAGTGGATTATCAAAACCGAGTTGCTTGAGCCCATCAAGCCGCTGCTCAATGCCGGAATGATTTTTGAAGCGATTGTGCTGATGCTCAATAATATCTCGACAAACAGTGTTTTTTACAAGAAAGCACTAAAGCTGGAGGGTGCAGTGACGTTTAATCAGATTGCCATGAAGTGCGTCTGCGAGATGTTTATGAATATCATAAGCGAAAAGAGCACAGGAAAGAAATCCAAATACCGCTGGCTCACACCGGAGGTGATTTCTACATATTATGCGCAGTCGTTGTGCTTTATCACAGAGGGCTGGATAGCCCAGGGCATGGATGATATTGAGCCGAAGGAGATGGCTGAGGCATACATGTATCTGATTACGCGCTCGATGGATGATATACTAAGTGAGCTGTAGAGGTCAATTGCCATGGGAAAATGACGGCTTAAGCAAGCTCATAAAGCAGAATCATAAAGAGACACCATAAAGAGGCTTGCGTTCATATAAATATGAAAATGCTGTGAAAAAGTGTCAGAAATCAAATACAATATCATATATGTGTCATATCGGATATACAAATTGATGGATTTGTATATCTCACATGACAAATCGAAGAGATTGAATATTTATTTATTCGGTCTTTTTTTTTATACTTCAATACGAAAAAAAGAAAGAGTGGTGAATCTAATGATTAAATTTGGAAAAGGAGTCGTAAAATATCGTGTGCTGATACTGATAGTTGCATTTGCACTGCTTATACCGTCGGGCATCAGCTTTATCAACACGAGAATCAACTTTGATATCCTTTCTTATCTGCCAAGCCAGATAGAGACTATGAAGGGTCAGGATATCATGGTAGATGAGTTTGGAACCGGAGCGTTGTCTTTTGTGATCTTGGAGGATATGAAGGATCAGGACATAGAGACTCTGGCTGATGACATTGAGGACCTTGAGGGTGTTAAGGATGTCATCTGGTACGGAACAATCGCTGATTCCACATTGCCAAGAGAGGCAATTCCGGATGAGGTGTACGACGCATTTAACAACAAGGATGCAAACAGCCAGCTCATGCTCGTCACCTACAGTGACACAATGGGTTCGGATGAGACAATGGAAGCCGTCAACAAGATGGATAAGATGGTGAAAAACCACTGCTTCGTAGCAGGAATGGCAGCGGTCAACGCAGATACAAAGACACTTGTTATGCAGCAGGCTCCTATATATGTCATCATAGCAGCATTGCTTTCAATGCTCGTCATGGGAATTACAATGGATTCAATAATTGTTCCGATGTTATTCCTCCTAAGCATAGGAATGGCTATTATCTATAACCTGGGAACAAACTTTATACAGGGACAGATTTCATACCTGACACTGGCACTGACAGCAGTATTGCAGCTCGCCGTAACAATGGATTATTCGATTTTCCTGTGGCACAGCTATCAGGAGCAGATAGACAGATATGACGGAGACAAGAAGCGAGCCATGGCACATGCCATTTCCCACACAATTGTCTCAGTAACAGGAAGCTCAATCACAACAATCGCAGGCTTCGTAGCCCTCTGCTTCATGAGCTTTACACTTGGACTTGACCTGGGAATCGTAATGGCAAAGGGCGTTGTATTCGGAGTTATCGGATGTGTAACTATCCTTCCTGCACTGATTCTTGCATGTGATAAGGCAATCGAGAAGACAAAGCACAAGATTCTTATGCCGGATGTTTCCAGGATTGCAAGCTGGGTAACAAATCATTATAAGATACTTGCAGTGATTTTCATCGTAGTGCTCATCCCGGCAATATACGGATACACTCATGATCAGGTCTACTATGACCTTGCAGGAACCATGCCTGACAGTGCATACAGTAAGCAGGCCAATGAAAGACTCGACAAGGAGTATGCTATGGGTGCCACACATATCATTATCGCACCGAGCGATATGTCAAAGGCAGACAGCATAAGCATGATAGATGATATCAAGAAGGTCGATGGAGTAAAGCTTGCAGTATCACTTGACTCAATACTTGGACCTACAATACCGGATGATATGGTGCCGGATGAGGCAAAGGAGAGTATTCAAAAACGGTGAAGTTACCAGATGATGCTTGTTTCATTCAAAATATAGCGACAGCATCTGATGAGGTAAATAACCAGATTACAGAGATTAAAAAGATAGTAAAGAATTACAGCGAGGACGCAATGCTTATCGGTGAGGCACCTTGTACAAAGGATCTTATCACTATCACAGATACAGACTTCAAGCGTGTAAGTGCAGTATCAATCGTATTGATATTCCTTATCATCCTCGTAGTATTCAAATCGGTATCGCTTCCAATCATACTTGTAGCGGTCATCGAGTTTGCAATCTTTGTAAACATGGGAATTCCGGGATTTACAGGAACGAAGCTTCCGTTTATCGCGAGCATCGTAATCGGAACCATACAGCTTGGTGCAACGGTTGACTATGCGATACTTATGACCACAAAGTACAGAAAGAACAGATACACCGGAATGGACAAAAAGCCTGCAATCACAAAGGCACTTGCAGATTCGACAAACTCAGTTATCGTCAGTGCACTCTGCTTCTTCGCCGCAACCTTTGGTGTAGGACTTTATTCAAACATTGATATGATCAGTTCTATCTGTATACTGCTTGCACGAGGCGCAATCATCAGTATGTTTGTAGTAGTATTTATACTTCCGTCAATGTTTATGATTTTTGACAAAGTAATATGTGCCACAAGCGCAGGCTTTAAAAACAAGAACCTGACAGCTTAGTAATCTGATTAATCATAAATGAGGGATAAAATACTTTTTGGCCCTCATAACATAAAAATATGACCTCAAAAACAAAATCGGGAGGAATAAGACATGAAATTACCAGAATTGAAAGAAAAGTTAAAAAGTAAATATATTGTCCGTGTTGTAGCCGGAGTCCTCACTATAGCACTTGTAGGTACAGGAATCGGAGCAACAGCAGTTTTTGCAGAGAAGAACAGCACCGCAGTCACAGCCGAGGCAGACAGCACAACAGGAAGCAGCAAGGATGCTGATGACATAGCAGATAAGCTCATGGACAGCGTATCATTAAAGGATAACGACGCAGACAAGGACGAGAGCGTATATCTCATTTCAGATGCAAACGGCAACGTAAACAAAACAATCGTAGTAGATCACCTTAAAAATAAAGACAAAAAGGATACCTTGGAGGATGCTTCAAACCTTTCAGATATCGAGAACGTAAAGGGCAAGGAAAAATTCACACAAAGCGGTGATAAGCTCACATGGCAGGCCGGTGGCAAGGACATTTACTACCAGGGCACAGCAACAGAGGAACCGCCTGTAACACAGAAGGTTACATATTACCTCGATGGAAAAGAAATCTCACCTGAGGATCTTGCAGGAAAATCAGGAAAGGTCAAAATCCGTTTTGACTACACAAATACCACATCATACACAGAGACAGTAAACGGCGAGAAGCAGACAGTTTCCGTACCATTTGCAGCAATAACAGGACTTGTACTCGGTGATGGCTTCGAGAATATCGAAGTGACAAACGGCAAGGCTGAGGTAAGCAACTCATCAAGCGTAGTGCTCGGCTATGCACTTCCGGGCTTAAAGGACAGCTTAGGAATCAAGGACGGAGATCTTGATGGCGATGTAAATATCCCTGAATACATGGAAATGACAGCAGATGTGGAGAATTTCTCAATGCCTGCAGCCATGACCTTCGTGGTAAACGCATCTGATTATGTAAGCACAGACGGAATTGACACATCAGACCTCGATGACATGATAAATGACTTAAAGGATGCTTCAACACAGCTTCAGGATGGCTCAAAGACACTGGCAGAGGGTACTGACACACTTGCTGACGGACTTTCAACATTGCAGAGCAATCTCGGCACATTCGCATCAGGAGTTGGCACACTGCAGAGTGGACTTAAGACATATACTGATGGTGTAAGTACATTAAGTGGTGGACTGAATACACTTGGAAACAGTACAGGAGCCCTTGTGTCAGGAGCAGATAAGCTTAATAGTGGAGCAGGTCAGCTTGCAAGTGGAAGTGCAACACTTAAGGATGGTTTGAAGACTTATACGGATGGAGCAAGTCAGTTAAATACAGGCTTGAACCAGCTTAATGACAACACAGGAAGTCTTGCAACAGGTGTGACCAGTCTTAATGATGGGGCAAAAACGCTTTCGGATGGTATTAATGCTGCAAACAAGGGCGCAGCAGGAGTATCTGCAGGTGCAGCACAGCTAAAGACAAGTATTGATACGGCAAAAACAGGAGCTGATTCTCTTGCAGCAGGAGCAAAGCAGGTTGATGAAGGAGTTGGTCAGTTGACACAATCTTTATCAGATATGCCTGAAACAATCAAAACCAATATAAATAAATCTCTGGAACCACTGAATGAATTAAATGTCGGAACATTATTTAAAACTCTTGGATATATTGATACAGATAAGATTACAGCAGACAATGTATCAGCAGCAGCGGATGCAGCAGTAAACAATGCAGGAGATATAATAGATGCTTTGACTAATATGCAGAATCAGAATCCATCTGCAACTTATAATCAGATACTTGTTGGTCTGTCTCAGGGAAAAGGTGCTGTATCAGTATATTCTGCCGTGAACCAAAGTGTAACAGACAGTGCTTACACAGTGCAAGCTTTAAAGGATGGCTCAGCAAAGGTATCAGATGGTGCGTCATCATTAGATGCTGGTTTAGGACGGTTGTCAGATGGAGCATCTGAGTTGTCAAGCGGAGCTTCTGATTTAGCAAAAGGAACTACACAGCTTGCAACAGGAGCTACAGAGCTTCAGACAGGCACACAAAGTCTTGCAGATAAATTACCAGAGCTGACAAAAGGAATCACCAGTCTTGTAAATGGTTCAAACGAGTTAGTTAAAAACAACGATACATTAAATGCCGGAGCAACAGCACTCAATGCCGGAGCAAGCCAGCTTTCAGCCGGAACACAATCACTCATGAACTCAGTGCCAACTCTCACAAGTGGTATCAAGAAGCTTGTAGACGGTTCAAACACACTTGTAGCAAACAATGCACAGCTCAACAGCGGAGCCTCACAGCTTGCAGATGGAACAAATCAGATAGTTTCAGGTGTTGACCAGCTCACAACAGGCTCAAAGACACTTTCAGAGGGTGCACACACACTTGCAGATGGTATGGTACAGTTCAATGAGGAGGGAATCAACAAGATTCTCGACGCATACAACGGTGACTTAAAGCCATTCACCGACAAGCTTCAGGCAGTAATTGACGCAGGTGAGGAATATCAGACATACTCAGCAATTGCTGATGGACAGACGGGCAGCGTTAAGTTCATATATAAATTAGCTTCAATAGATGCTAAGGCAGATAGCGACAAATAATTAATTAAAGGATGTTTAAACATAAGGGGAGGCAAAAATGGGCTGGATAGAATATCTGTTAATAGTGGCGGGAAGCTCACTGGAGATTTTCGTTGCGATGGAATGTCAGGGATCCCTGATCCAGAAAGTAAATAAGAAACAGCTTACAGCCATTTGCTTCATAGTTGCAGTTTGCCAGTTGTTAGCAATGTACATCGGGTATTTCCTGTCAAGCTTTCTTAATGGGAAATACTCGGTGAAGGATGAAGCACTTTTAGGAGAGATAATTTCTATCGGAATATTGATAGGACTGGGGATCAGGCTTATAGGAAAGGCTATAAGAAACGAAAGGATTGAGGAGCATTGTCAGGCACAGCTTGACATGAAAAGAGTGCTAAGGATAGCAGGAATCACCGCATTTTATACGGTTCTTGCAGGAATAGCATTTGGCTTTCTTGGTACCGGACTTTTCACCATTATGATAATGGTGGCGCTGCTCACTGTTATCTGTATAGTGGCAGGCATTTACACAGGATATCACTTCGGTTTTGAGCAGAAGACAAAGGTATATATCGTGGGTGCAATACTCTTTTGGGCGGCTGGAATTGATGTGATAGTAAGGCTTGTAAGTGCAACATAATGCATAGGGCTCTGTTCGTAAGGACAGGGCTTTTTTGCTGCCCATTGCAGTATGAAATACTTCGCTTGCAATGTCAAAGTAAATGCTATAGAATATTTTCATACTTAATAACACGCAAATGAGGAGATTTAAAGTTATGAAACAGAAATTGAGAAACCTTTCGGCACCGGCAAATATAATATTTGCCATTCTTGTAGTTTTTATTTTCATTGCACCATTGCAGTGGAGCGGAAAAGTTCTGGGACTGATTCCGGGCATGGAAGAGGCGGATGACTATCTGCTGCAGGCTATTGTGGAGACCGTTATTTTAGTTATTTTTCTTGGCATCACATATTTATTTGGGCTGTGGGATATCTTTAAGGAAAATGCAGCAGGATGGACAAGAAGCTTATACACAGGTGGTTTTTTCATAGTTTATTGTCTGTATGCTGTTGTTTCAGGTATTTATATGTGCTTTTTGAGCGAGCATGGTGATGTGAAGGCATTTTACAACATACTCTTTTTCTTTATTGCGGTCTGCCTTGTAGGGCTCGTTGAGGAGCTGGTGTTTAGAGGCGTAGTGTTCAATCTGCTGCTGAGAGCTTTTCCAAAGACGAAAGGTGGAATCACAGGAGCCGTAGTTTTGGGAGGCGTACTGTTTGGATTGATGCATTTTTCCAATATGGGCGCAGGGGTTAAGTTCAGCAGTTGTCTGATACAGGTTATTTCAGCAGGTCTCATGGGCGTGCTGTTTTGCATGATATACGCTTCTACACGCAATTTCTGGATGCTTGCCATTTTCCATACTGTTGTAGATATGGGAGGACTTTTATCATCGGGAATATTTGAGGGAGGCGGAGTGGCCGACAGGATTAATGAGTTTTCGGCAATGAACTGTATCGCGTTTATCGTGCTCGGTATTCCTATGCTTGTTATGCTGCGTAAATCAAGGCGTATCCGTCTTGAGATGCTCTACAATAATGAGACTATCATAGATGACGAGAGGGAGGGCGCTAAGCTTGCAGTTGTTTCACTGGTGCTTGGTATTTGCAGTATTATTTTCTCGTTTTTTGGATATCTGATGGGACTTGGAATTGTCGGCATGCTTGCTTCCAAAATGTCAAAAAGGGCAAAGCAGTATAACAATGTAATAGCAACTGCCGGTATGATTACATCGATAATAGGCTTTGTACTGTCGGTCATCTGCACGATTGGCATGGTGGTGCTGTTTGCAAGCGGCATGTACGACAGGCTTGTTAATATGTCGATGCTGCAATAATACGAAGCAGACCTTTGAATGTGGCATAAAGTCTACATTCAAGGGTCATTTTTTAAGGAGAAATCATGAATATTTTACTGACAGCAATAAATGCAAAATACATACATTCAAACCTCGCAGTTTACTCACTGCGCGCCTGTGCCGGGGAGTACAGGGATGCTGTGGAGCTTGCGGAATACACGATAAACAATCAAAAGGATTACATTCTTGAGGAGCTTTACAAGAGAAAGCCCGACGTACTTTGTTTTTCGTGCTATATATGGAATATTGATTATGTGACTGATATTGTACGCGAGTATAAAAAGCTTTGTCCGTCAGTGCCGATATGGGTTGGAGGCCCTGAGGTGTCTTACGAGGTGGAGGCATTTCTGCGGGAAAATCCATACATAGACGGTGTGATGATTGGCGAGGGAGAGGATACCTTTAGAGAGCTGTGCGGTTACTATGCGCATAAAAGAAAGCTGAGTGATATTGCAGGCATTGCCTTCAGAAAAAACAGCACAGGTAATAGTACAAGTGTGAATAACATGGGAGACAATAAAGCCGGTGAAATAGTATTCACAAGTCCACGCCCAATCAAAAACATGAGTGAAATCCCATTCTGCTATGATACTCTCGATGATTTTTCAAACCGCATCATCTACTACGAGAGCAGCAGGGGATGCCCGTTTTCGTGTAGCTATTGCCTGTCATCGGTGGATAAGACACTGCGTTTCAGGGATACTGAGATTGTCAAAAAGGAGCTTAAGTTTTTCATAGACCAGAAGGTGCCTCAGATTAAGTTTGTGGACAGAACCTTCAACTGCAATCATGCTCATGCCATGGAGCTGTGGCGCTTTATAAAGGCGAATGACAATGGTGTGACAAACTTTCACTTTGAGATATCGGCGGATCTGCTGAATCAGGAGGAGCTTGAGCTGATTTCTGATATGAGGCCGGGGCTGATACAGCTTGAAATCGGTGTGCAGTCCACCAATGAGGTCACGATTAAAGAGATTCACAGGACTATGAAGCTTGAGAGGCTTAAGGAGGTTGTGAAGCTCATTCAAAGCGGCAACAATATCCATGAGCATCTGGATCTGATTGCAGGGCTGCCATACGAGGACTATGACAGCTTTGGGAGTTCCTTTGATGAGATTTATGAGCTTAAGCCAAACCAGCTGCAGCTTGGATTCTTAAAGGTACTCAAGGGCTCGTATATGTTTGAGCATGCCGCGGAATATGGTATTGTGTACCATGACAAGCCGCCGTATGAGGTCATGTCCACAAAATGGCTTTCGTTTGATGATGTGATAAAGATTAAGCGTGTCGAGGATATGCTTGAGGTGTATTACAACAGCGGACAGTTTGAGATTACGATGAAGCTCATGGAGTGTATCTTTGACAGTGCGTTTGAGTTTTTTCAGAAGCTTGGAGATTTTTATGAGGCAAACGGCTATTTTGGAATGAGCCATTCGCGCATCAGAAGGTGCGAGATACTGCTTGAATTTCTGGCTTTATACCTGCATGGCTGTGACAGCGATGATATGGCTTCTGTGGGATTATCCGGAAATGCCGGAGATAGAGATAATACTGATTTCGACGAAAATGCCGGAGATAGAGATAATACTGATTTTGATGAAAATGCGCAGATTTACAGCATGATTCAGGAGTCACTCATCTTTGATTTGTATTATCGTGAGAACTGCAAGAGCCGCCCGGTGTGGGCCACAGATATAGGAAGCTTCAAGCACATGACACATGCATACTGTAAGAATGGAAAGCTGTCGCATGTGGAGCCGTTCCACTATATTTTTCCGGACAAGCACACGCGAAAGCTGGATGAGCTGCCAAAGTATCATAAGGAGCCGGTGTGGGCGCTTTTCCACTACGACATGAGAGACCCGCTTGACCACCAGGCGCTGGTGGAGTATGTAGAATAACGGTAAAGCGATATGAATATAGCGGTAAAAGCCGGGAAGGTTTACGGACTAAGAAAAATGAGCAACATAGATAATATAAAAAATTACACGGTGATTGACATTGAAATGACAGGTCTTTCAGCTAAAAATGACAAGATAATAGAGATAGGTGCGGCACGTGTGAGGGGCGGCGAGATAGTGGATACGATATCCACACTGGTAAATCCGAAGCAGCATATTCCACAACGTGTGCAGGAATTAACGGGAATTACCGACAGTGATGTGGAAAACGCGGCAGATATGGACGTGGCTGTGGATAACCTGCTTAATTTTATCGGGGATGATATCATACTCGGACAGAATGTGACCTTTGATTACAGCTTTTTAAAGCAGTGGGCGGTAAATCACAAGAGAACCCTCTCGCTGAATGCATATGATACTCTGAAAATAGCCAGAAAATGTCTGCCTGCTGAGCAGTCGAAGAAGTTGGAGGATTTGTGCGAGTATTTTGGTGTGAGCAGGGAAAATGCCCACAGGGCGCTCGATGATGCGATAGAGACAAAGCAGATATTTGAAAAGCTGCTTGCACTGATGGATGAAAAGGGAGAGACGGTGGAGTCAAAGCCACTTGTATACAAGGCAAAAAAACAGACACCTGCCACAGAACATCAGGTCAGACAGCTAAAGGAGCTGATGACTGAGTATGGAATAGCAGATGTCATATCGTGGGACAACCTGACCAGAAGTCAGGCCTCAAGGCTGTACGATGAATATCGCAGTAAGTATATTAATATGTGTGAGGATGACTCGGAATAAGTTATAATACAATAAGCTATAACACAAATTAATTACCGGCCGAGGCGGTATCAGTCTGTAGGCTCTCAAGCATAGAAACGATTCCATCCCTTGAAAGAGAATTGAGCTGCTTTGCTTTCTCGATAAGCTCTGCAAGCCGGTCAGCTTTTGACATGCTGATGAAGGCGTTGGCTAACAGACTGTATACGTTCTTTGAATCGGCACCCTGCTTCACTGCAAGCTCAAGCAGTTCATTGCCTAGCGATTCATAGCCTGCTTCCTTAAGCCTATTGTAATAGTCCGGCAGCATTGAAACAAATTTACGTGAAATTATCATCATATTCAGACAGCTTTTTAAAATTGAGAATGCCATATTTAAGCTTTAAATCAGTGTTTGTCATTCCGGTGAGATTGACAAGGGTTTTATCCCTTAAATCATTTATTTTATCATTATTTAATGGAAAAAACTTTTCCGGTATGGTAATATAACACAGGTCAGTGGTATCTCCGCGGAGGGTTGAGTTGGCTTTACGCTCCTTCTCCCAGAACTCCTCGGTGACCTTTGCCTGGGTTGAATCAGCCCTCTTTATGGCAAAAGTAATCACTGCAATAAATAAAATGAATAAAATTAGACAAATTGGAATCATATGTTGGAAAATTCTTTCTCATATATGAAAATAGTATAACTCATTTTTGAACAGAGGTGAATAGTATGTACGATTTTAATAAAAAAAGAAATCAGAAGGTGGTTGCTATAGTGATAATAGTGGTTATAGCAGCGATGCTCGTGACAACATTTGTGTCAAGTCTTGTATAGCTTTTCTTGAAATATGGAAAAAATATGATAATATGATATAAAATGCAGTTCAGTTAAGCGATGACAGGGGCGCTTTTAACAGCCTCAGGAAAAGGAAGCGGAAATGAAGATTAATAAAAAGCATTATTACTGGGTACAATGGCATTTGTGCTTGTGGCAGCATCGGGTATGGTAAGTGCATATGCAAGCGGTTCGTCAGGCACAAAGAAGGCAAAGGTACAGACAATTACAGAGGGTGTGTGCATTGGCAGTGTGGATGTAGGCGGTATGACAAAGGAAGAAGCAAAAAAAGCAGTTGATGCCTATGTTGACAGCATAAAGGATACATCCTTTTCATTAAAGGGCGCCAATGGTTCATTTGATGCAACAGCACAGGAAATGTCTGTTTCGGCAGACACTGATGCAGCGGCGGACGAGGCTCTTTCAGTGTGCCATGAGGGCAGCCTGATTGACAGATTTGTGGAGTCAGAGGAGCTCAAAAAGGGCAATGTTGCCGTCAATATGTATCTGTCGGTTGATAAACAAAAGACCGCAAATATGATTTATGACAAGAGCGACGAGCTCAATATAAAGGCAGTTGACAATTCGCTGCAGAGAAACGGTGACAGCTTCGATTTTGTTCCGGGACAGGAAGGCAAAGAGGTCGATGTGGTAAAATCAGTCTATGCCATAAATGACTTTTTGCAGAATAGCTGGGATGGCTCGGCGAATGAGATAGAGCTGGTCACAAATACGGTCCAGCCGAGGGGTTCAAAGGAAGAACTCTCAAAGATTAAGGATAATCTGGGAGGCTTTTCTACCGATTTCAGCAGCTCGGCAGCAGGGCGTGCAACCAATGTAAAGAACGCATGCAGCCTGATAAACGGCAGTGTCATATATCCGGGGGAGCAGTTCTCGGTTTACGAGGCTATCAGCCCTATCACAACTGACAACGGCTATCAGATAGCAGGCGCATATGAGAACGGTCAGGTAGTTGACTCGGTAGGTGGAGGTGTGTGTCAGGTTGCGACCACTCTCTACAATGCGGTTATAAGGGCTGAGCTTGACATAGTGCAGCGCTACAACCATTCCATGATAGTAAGCTATGTAAAGCCATCTGACGATGCGGCAATTGCAGGAACCTACAAGGATCTTAAGTTTAAAAATAATCTGGACAATCCGGTGTATATAGAGGGCTATTGCAGTGGTGGAGTCATCACCTTCAATGTGTACGGAGTGGAGACGAGACCGGCAAACAGGGAAATTTCCTTCAGGAGTGAGACACTTTCCGAGGAGGATCCGGTCACGCAGTTTAAGTTTGATGCAGGTCAGCCGGTCGGTTATTTCAACACCGAGCAGTCTGCGCACAAGGGAGTGACCGCAAGGCTATGGAAGACGGTCACAGTTGATGGAACAGTGCAGAGCGATGAGGTATTCAACAACAGCAAGTACAAGTCATCACCAAAAATCGTGACGGTTGGTACGGCAGGAGCATCAGCGGAGGTTGTTGCGCAGCTTCAGGCGGCGGCAGCGGCTAATGATGAGGGCTCGGTTAAATCCATTGCTGCGTCTGCGGCAGCAGCGGTTCAGGCAGCACAGACTCAGGCAACCCAGACACAGGATCCGAATGCGGCAGGGCAGACACAGGGTGCGCAGACACAGGATCCGAATGCGGCAGGGCAGACACAAGGTGCTCAGACACAGCCGACAGACCAGAATGCGGCAGGACAGACACAGGGAAACCAGACTCAGCAGCCGGCAGGACAGACGCAGTAAATGCCCGCAGGTAGTTGTTTCTGATGTAGTTATTTGCAATCAATGCACCGGGCTGCAACAGTATACAAAACATATTATTATTAGGAACAGGAAAACACATGAAAAACGGTAAAATATCAGAGTCGGTTTTAAAGCGCTCTGTCTTAAAACAACTTCATACCAAAAGCGACAGAATACTTTTTAAACCGGCAGTAGGTGAGGACTGTGCGGTGATTTCCATGCAGGTAGGTGGTCAAAACAAGTTAGTTACTGCTACCCAGACATTCACACTTGATGTATCGGATAAGCATGTGCGTGCTAACTGCGCAGTTTATGATGCATTGAACAATATTTATGCCATGGGGGCAGGTCCTGTTGGGATAGAGCTGGCACTGCTTGTACCTACCACAGAAAACGAAGCCGTGCTTCGCGAGACGGTGAGAGCAATTGATGCTGTATGTGAGGAAGCAGGTATTGTGGTGCTTGGCGGGCATACACAGGTGAGCCGTGCGGTGAAGAATATCGTGGTGACAGTTACAGCAATAGGTGAGGCCTATGAGCAGGCGCTTACACCATCATCGGCAGCAGCACCGGGCATGGACGTAATAGTGACAGGCTATGTGGGCTTGAGGCACCGCAATTCTTGCAAATGAGAAAGAGCGAGCTTGAACGAGATTTCCAAGGCTTTTATAGATAAATCAGCAGCATATATAGACCATATTTCCACCGCAATGGAGGCTGCATCCGCGATTGGCGCCGGTGTGGCGGCAATCCATGACGCTTCGCAGGGAGGCATCTTTGGAGCACTCTGGGATATGGCAGAGGCTTCGGGAATTGGTCTTGACATCGATTTAAAGAAGCTCCCTATCAGGCAGGATACGATTGAAATAAGTGAATTTTTTGACATAAACCCGTATAAGCTTTTGTCAGGAGGAAGTCTGATAATCATAGCTGCAGATGGTACCCGCGTGGTCAGAGAGCTTGAGAAAACAGGACAAAATGCTGTTATAGTCGGTGCCACAACCGATTCAAACGACAGAGTGCTGATTTCCGGCGAGGAGAGACGATTTTTGGAGACTGCCCAGACTGACGAGATATACAAGGTTTTCAACTAATATATTTGAATCAGGAGAATATATATCATGAGAGAAAAGATATTAACATTTATAGAGAAAAACAGCAGGATAAACCTGAAGGAGCTTGCAATCATGCTTGGCGTGGATGAGGCAAGTGTGGCAAACGAGATTGCTGCTATGGAGCAGGAGAATGTCATCTGCGGATATCACACACTGATTGACTGGGACAAGGCAGGCCTTGAGAAGGTCACAGCCATGATAGAGGTCAGAGTGACACCACAGCGCGGCATGGGCTTCGACAAGATTGCCGAGCGTATATACAACTATCCTGAGGTGAAGTCTGTATACCTTATCTCAGGCGGCTTCGACCTCATGGTCACACTCGAGGGCAAGACTCTGCGCGAGGTATCACAGTTTGTGACAGATAAGCTTTCTACACTGGATCAGGTGCTTTCGACAAAGACAAACTTTATTCTGAAGAAATACAAGGACCATGGAACTATCATGGCGGCACCTGTCAAATCCGATGAAAGGGGAATTATGTCATAATGAGAGACCCTTTATCCAGTACCATAAAGACTATCCAGCCATCGGGCATCCGTAAGTTTTTTGATATAGTGAGCGAGATGAAGGATGCGATTTCGCTCGGAGTAGGTGAGCCAGATTTTGACACACCGTGGCATATCAGGGATGAGGGCATATATTCCCTTGAAAAGGGACGCACCTTCTACACCTCAAATGCCGGACTCAAGGAGTTAAAGGTTGAGATTGCAAGATATCTCGACAGAAGATACGGCATGACATATGATTACAACAAAGAAATCATGGTAACTGTCGGTGGCAGCGAGGCTATAGATATCGCACTGCGCGCCATGCTCGATGTGGGAGATGAAGTGATTATCCCACAGCCAAGCTATGTTTCATATGTGCCATGTACTGTTTTGGCAGGTGGCACACCTGTGATTGTGGAGCTCAAGGAGGAAAATGATTTCAGGCTGACAGCCGAGGAGCTTGAGGCTGTTATCACTCCAAAGACAAAGATACTTGTCATGCCTTTCCCTAATAATCCTACAGGCGCTATCATGGAAAAAGCAGACCTTGAAGCAATCGTTCAGGTGGTTAAGGAGCATGATCTGTTTGTGCTTAGTGACGAGATTTATTCAGAGCTTACATATGTGGATAAGCATGTATCTATAGCATCGTTTCCGGGAATGAAGGAGCGCACAGTGCTCATAAATGGTTTTTCAAAGGCATATGCCATGACAGGCTGGAGGCTTGGATATGCATGTGCACCTGAGACCATTTTAAAGCAGATGCTAAAGATTCATCAGTTTGCAATCATGTGTGCGCCGACCACGAGCCAGTATGCGGCTGTCGAGGCTATGAAAAACGGCGATGAGGATGTTGCACAGATGAGGGAGGAATACAACGGCCGCAGACGATATGTGCTTCACCGCTTTAAGGAGATGGGGCTTAAGTGCTTTGAGCCTTTCGGGGCCTTTTATGCGTTCCCAAGCATCAAGGAGTTTGGCATGACATCCGATGAGTTTGCCACAAAGCTTCTAAATAGCAAGAAGATTGCCGTGGTTCCGGGAACTGCATTCGGAGAGTGCGGTGAGGGCTTTTTACGTATATCATATGCATATTCGCTTGATGATTTAAAGGAGGCGCTCGGTCGCATTGAGGAGTTTGTCACAGAGCTTCGCGCCGGGATGGATAATAAATAGTTTAAATTGACAGGAGACAAAATGGCAAAGCTGAATATAGTGTTACATGAGCCGGAAATTCCGGCAAATACAGGAAATATCGGAAGAACCTGCGTCGCGACAGGCACGAGGCTTCATCTTATAGAGCCGCTTGGATTCTCACTTTCAGAGAAGGCACTAAAGAGAGCCGGAATGGATTATTGGAAGGACCTCGACGTCACCACATATGTGGACTGGGAGGATTTCCTTGAGAAAAATCCGGGCGCAAAGATATATTATGCGACAACAAAGGGCAGACATGTGTACTCTGATGCTCATTTTGAGCCCGACTGCTATATTATGTTTGGCAAGGAAAGCGCAGGCATTCCGGAGGAGATACTAAAGGAGCATCCGGATGAGTGCATCAGGATACCGATGATAGGTGAGACAAGGTCACTTAATTTGTCAAATTCAGTAGCTATCGTGCTCTACGAGGCATTGAGACAGAATAATTTTGATCATATGAGGCTTGAGGGAGAGCTTCATCACCTGAGCTGGGATGACTAAATCAAGCGGCAAAGCGCATATTTTTGGCAGCTATTTGGGCTTTAACAGCTATGATAATTGTAAATACGGTAGATTTTTAGGAAAAAGAAATGGGCATAATTAAAACAAGCAAATTAGTACATGAATTTATACGAAGAGACGAGGAAGGCAATGTAGAGTCAATCACTACAGCACTCGACAACGTAAACCTCGACATAAAAGAGGGACAGTTTATTGCAATCCTCGGTCACAATGGTTCAGGAAAATCAACTCTTGCAAAGCATATCAATGCACTTCTTGCGCCGAGCGACGGCACCATATGGGTGGATGGCATGGATGTGTCAAAGGAAGAGAATGTCATACCTGTCAGGAAAAGTGCAGGTATGGTTTTCCAGAATCCAGACAATCAGATTATCGCCAATGTCGTGGAGGAGGATGTGGGCTTTGGACCTGAGAATATCGGTGTGCCGACAGATGAAATCTGGCAGCGCGTGGACTATGCGCTAAGGGCTGTCGGTATGACAAAGTACCGCACACATTCACCGAACAAGCTCTCCGGAGGACAGAAGCAGCGTGTGGCAATCGCGGGAGTTGTGGCAATGGAGCCAAAATGTATAGTATTTGACGAGCCTACAGCCATGCTTGACCCAAACGGCCGCAAGGAGGTCATAGCCACAGCCCATGAGCTCAATAAGAAAAAGGGCGTGACCATCATTCTCATCACCCATTACATGGAGGAGGTGGTCGGCGCAGACCATGTCTATGTCATGGAAAAGGGCAAGGTGGTCATGGACGGCATACCGCGTGAGATTTTTTCAAGGGTAGACGAGCTGAAGGAGCACAGGCTTGATGTGCCGCAGGTGACACTGGTAGCCGATGAGCTCAAAAAGGCAGGGCTCGATATCCCTGATGGAATCCTGACGAGAGAAGAACTTGTAAATGCGCTTGTTGCGCTGAAAAACAGATAGGCGGGAGAAAATATGTCAATAATTCTAGATCACATAAACTATTGCTACAGTGCCGACTCAGCCTACAAGGTGCAGGCACTTAAGGATGTAAGCCTTGAGATAAATGATGGAGAGTTTATCGGAATAATCGGTCACACCGGTTCGGGAAAATCCACACTTATCCAGCATATGAACGGCCTTTTGAAGGCGACAAGCGGTCATATATACTACAATGGACAGGATATATATGACAATGATTATGATTTAAGCAAGCTGCGTCACAAGGTGGGGATGGTGTTCCAGTATCCGGAGCATCAGCTTTTTGAGACAACCAACTTTGAGGATGTATGCTTTGGACCGAAAAATCAGGGACTCGATAGAAAAACAGTGGAGCTAAGAGCCTATGAGGCACTGCAGAATGTACATTTTCCGGAGGATCTCTACTATCAGCCGCCATTTGATTTGTCCGGAGGACAAAAAAGGCGTGTAGCCATAGCAGGAGTACTTGCAATGCACCCTGACGTACTTATACTCGATGAGCCGACAGCGGGACTGGATCCTGCGGGCAGAGATGAGATACTGGGACTGCTTTTACAGATGAAAAAGGATCTGGGTATCACAATCATACTCGTATCACACAGCATGGAGGATGTTGCGGAGTATGTGGATCGCATCATTGTTATGAATTCAGGAGAGGTGATGTTTGACGGAGTGCCGAAGGAGGTATTCTCACACTACAAGGAGCTCGAGGCAGTCGGACTTGCAGCACCGCAGGTCACATATCTGATGCATGATCTGGCGGAAAAGGGTATACCGGTTGACCTTTCGGCAACTACAGTTGCGGAGGCGAGGGACTCAATACTAAAAGCCTTTAAATAGCTCACCACTGCTGACATTTTGATACAAATTATGAGGAAGGAATACAAAAATGATTCGTGATATTACCATAGGCCAGTATTATCCGGCTCAGTCGCCAATACATAAACTGGACCCAAGAGTAAAGCTTTTCGCAACACTTATATATATTATTGCGCTGTTTTCCTACAAGGGAATAGCCGGTGTGCTGTTTATAGTTGCCGCGCTTGCCGCAGTTATAAAGATATCAAAGGTGCCATTTAAGTTCATGGTAAAGGGACTCAAATCCATTATAATACTGCTGCTTTTTACAGCATGCTTCAGCGTGTTTTTCACACAGGGAGAGTACACAATCTGGGAGTACGGTATACTGCACATTTCTGACACCGGACTGATAAATGCAGCAACCATGATGATACGACTTGTGCTGCTCATTATAGGAACCTCGCTCATGACACTCACCACCACACCAAACCAGCTCACGGACGGTCTTGAGAAATCACTGGGCTTTTTAAACAAAATACATGTTCCGGTGCATGCGATAGCCATGATGATGTCGATAGCGCTTCGTTTTATTCCAATCCTTATTGAGGAGACGGACAAAATAATGAAAGCACAGATGGCAAGAGGAGCTGATTTTGAGCATGGAAATATCATAAAAAGAGCAAAGAGCATGGTGCCTCTTTTAGTACCGCTTTTCGTATCGGCATTCAGGCGTGCGGATGACCTCGCAATGGCCATGGAAGCCAGATGCTACAATGGTGGAGAGGGCAGGACAAAGATGAAGCCGCTCGTATATGAAAAGGACGATAAAATAGCATATCTTTTCATATTTGCGTTTTTAGCGGTTGTGATAGTGCTTAGAATCCTTCTGCCGGTGAATCTGGGCAATCTTATTTTCAGATAGTGAAATAGATAGTGCAGCCATAACAGGAGAGATATATGCGTGTAAAAATGATTGTAGCCTACGATGGCACAAATTACTGCGGCTGGCAGATACAGCCAAACGGCATAACAATTGAGCAGGTATTAAACGAGCACCTGAGCCGCCTGTTAAAGGAGGATATAAAGGTGACAGGAGCAAGCCGCACCGATGCGGGAGTGCATTCACTTGGAAATGTGTGTATGTTTGATACCAATACCCGCATGCCGGCGGAAAAGATATCGTATGCACTGAATCAGAAGCTGCCGGAGGATATAGTGGTGGTCGATTCCTGTGAGGTAAGCGATGATTTTCATCCACGCTTCTCAAAGAGCCGTAAAACCTATGAATACCGCATATTAAATGCGAGGTTCAGAAATCCGACATGCAGGCTTGACACATATTTCTATCATTATCCGCTTGACACAGAAAAGATGAGTGAGGCTGCAAAATATCTTATAGGAGAGCATGATTTTGCAAGCTTCTGCTCGGCAAACTCGCAGGCACAGACCACAGTCCGCACGATATATGACTGTACGGTGTCAAAGGCCGGTGACATCATCACAATACGTGTGACAGGAAACGGCTTTTTGTACAATATGGTGCGCATAATCGCAGGAACACTTGTGAAGATAGGTGGAAGCGATATGCCGGCCGATGCGATGAAGGGCATAATAGCCGCAACAGACAGGGCAGCAGCAGGTCCTACAGCTCCGGCACATGGGCTTACAATGATAGGACTCAAGTACGAGTAACAGCTTTAGATTTTTAATATTATATTAAGATTTTTGGAATATCCGTTTTTAGCTTCAATAATAGGCTATAATGTCGTTACTGTTAATACATGGTACGGTTAAAAAGAAGCTTGGAGATGAAGACGGTTATGAGATTTACAAAAGTAAAAGAGAAAATTAAAAAAGACAAAGCCATAAACAGCACAGACGAAGGAAAAGGCAGACACCGTAAGGTAATCCGTACAGGAGCGTTCGCCCTGGTATTTGTCGTGCTGTTTTCGTTTGTCTCGACATTTTTTAAGATGACGGATGCTGTCAATATTGCGACTATAGAGGGCTTTTACAAGGAGCCGAAGAACACAATTGATGTGATGATGATAGGAGCCAGCGAGGTATACGCTGATTACAGCGCAACCGAGGCCTGGAAGAATTATGGATACACATCATACTCGCTTGGGGTATCGAGGGGTGCCCGGCAGTCTGTACAAATCTATGCTCAGAGAAGCTCTCACCAGACAGCATCCGAAGGTTGTGGTTTTTGAAGTGAATTGGACTTTTTACAAAATGACAGCTATTACGACAGAACGGTAAAGCTGCATAGCTGGATAGACAATATCCACAATAAGGAAAACAGGCTTGATACAATAAAAGAGATTGTGCCAAAGGATGAGCAGGACAACTTTACAAAATCCTTTAAAGCTGCATCATAGC